>LFRM01337353.1_pt2 | contig 13213 bp, 10 predicted proteins | sample 618341 | NCBI WGS metagenome assembly LFRM01 (sample SAMN03654438, study PRJNA283298) | anaerobic digester metagenome | isolation source: pool of bioreactors CSTR01a, CSTR02a, and CSTR03a thermophilic anaerobic... | place: Denmark: Kgs. Lyngby | collected 2014-05-21 | reverse complement strand
AACGCTAACTAGGAGGATGAGAGATGAAAAATATTATTCTTTCGCACTATACAATTAAAGATATCGAAGCGGACCCTTGGAAAGAGACATGGGACACTCTTGTAGATTTCGGAGAAAAGATGGCTCCCAAACTAGCACCAATGAAGATAAAACTGACTATTCGCAAAATAATACTTGACGAAATTAGTCAGAAGAACCTGATGGCAGCCAATATGGTGACGATCCAGTCACCTGAGATCAAAATAGAAGAGACCCCCATCGAAGACCTCATGATGCTGGAACTTGGTTATGCCGAATGCGAATCGTGCAAGACACCTGACGGAGTCGGATTCTCATGCCGGACCTTGAAAGATTTTGATGGAAACGAAAGAATGGCTCTGCCGGAAGCATTTTTTATGGAGGCAACCTTACGCGTCGCATTCAAATCAGAGCATGACGATGGCTGTGGTTCCTCTAACTGTTGTTCCTGCTCAGGTGGATGCGAGGATGAAGAACAGAGCGGAAGTTCCAAGGACTAAAAAGGCAGAAGGAAAATAAGATGGCAAAGATAAATATAACTACAAAAGGCGGAGACAAAGGGACTACTTCACTTGGAAACGGAGTGAGAGTGGCAAAGGATGACAGAAGGGTCGAACTCTACGGAACTCTTGACGAATGCCAGGCCGCAATGGGTTTGGCGCGAGCAACCTGTCTATCACCTAAAACAGCAGAAGATATATTTTTTTTGGAGGATTATCTTTTTAGCGCCATGGCATACTTTGCAGAATGCGATTTTCCCGAGCCAGATCCAATGATAATGGAAAATGTTTCCTCAAGGGTGTCGGAATCAATCAAAGAGGGACAAATATTCGTAAGACCGGGCGACTCTTCCTGTGGTGCAGCTCTACACCTTGCAAGAACAATAGCGAGAAGGGCGGAACGCATAGCAACACCCCTTTACCGAGAAGAACTTATAACTGAGAAGAGCTATGCCTTTTTGAATCGGCTCTCTGATGTTATTTATATTATTTCTCTGAAGGTCGATGAAGAAGAAAAAGAAGCGAAGAATTAACTAAAAAGAGGGCGGCTTCGGCCGCCTTTTTCATTTAAACTTTTTCAGGATAACTGGTCATCAGCAGGGTCATCGGCAAACCTTTTCCAGAACAGTCTGAGCCTTTCTTTGATTCGTGCTTCTGCACCAAGTTTTCCAGGATAGTAGAATCTCCTTTGTTCGGGCAGATAAGCCTGCGGCACCCAATGGCCCGGTGAATCATGGGGATATTGATAGCCTTCTCCGTCATTCCTGAGGTGGTAAGGCACTTCCATCAGGTCCCCCTCCTGCACAGCTTTTTTAGCCGCTTTTATCGCAAGGTAAGAGCTGTTGCTTTTGGGAGCACAAGCGAGGTAGATTACTGCCTCTCCTAGAAGAAGATCCGCTTCAGGAAGACCTACCCTGTCAACGGCTGCGGCAGTGTTCTGAGCTACCACAAGAGCCATCGGATCTGCAAGCCCAACATCTTCAGATGCGAATATGCAAAGTCTCCTGCATATAAATCGCAGATCGTCCCCTCCTTCTAGCATCCTTGCAAGCCAGTAAATAGCTGCATCCGGGTCCGAACCTCTCATGCTTTTAATAAGAGCTGATATTACTGCGTAGTGGTCATCAGAAACTCTGTCATACCTTTGGGTTGCCATACCCGTGCTTTCAGCGATGATTTTAAGTGTAAGTTCACGGCCTCCACCAAGAGCCGTTGCTGATACTGCTGCTTCAAGCCTTGTTAATGCTTGTCGTGCATCTCCACCAACAAGCGATGCCAGCTTGTTTATGACAGATTTTTCAGCTGTCACTTCAAGCATTCCCAAACCGCGCTCTCTGTCTGCGAGAGCCTTTTCAAGCAACTCAACAATATCTTTTTCATCGAGGGGCTTCAGCGTATAAACAACCATACGTGAAAGGAGGGTCTTGTTAATTTCAAACCAGGGGTTTTCTGTAGTAGTGCCGACAAGTATTATGTCGCCGTTCTCCACTGAAGGAAGCAGGACATTCTGCTGTTTCGTATTGAAGTGATAAATCTCGTCCACAAAGGCTATGGCAGATCTACCTGTTACTCTTTTTGATGCCTTAGCTTTCTCAAGAAGGTTTCGTAAGGTCTCAACCTTCGCACTAACTGCGTTTATTTCAAGCAGTTCTCTTCCTGTGGTATGCGACATTATTCGAACAAGTGTAGTTTTTCCAACTCCGGGAGGTCCATAAAGTATGCTGCTTGGGACCTTACCTCCCTCCAGCATTAAACGGAGGGGCTTGCCCAAACCAAGTACGTGGTCTTGGCCAGAATAATCATCCAAGGTCGTTGGCCGCATACGTTCAGCTAGGGGTATCTCATATAGCCGCATTTCATGTTCATTTTCCAAACTAAAAATGTTGCCCGATTCCATTTAGAAGATTTTTCTTTCGATAAACCTCGTCAGGTCGAGTGAATTTTTAGGCGCTTTCATCGCCTCTCCCTCTGTAGTTACAGTAACCATGGGATAACGGGATGCAAGGTACTTTTTGGCAATGGATGATATCGTAAGCCCCATAAAGTATGGTTCAAAGGATTGATTAGACTTCCATTCGGAGGGACCAAGGATATAATCGTTAGCTATCTTTATGGTTCCTACACAAAGAGCTCCGGCCCGTACAAGCCAGCAATCACAGGTAGGGGAGGTGTTGTCGGGGAGTAACAAGGATAGTTCATAGGCTGCATTTAGCCATTTTTCTCCCCTTTTTGCAAAAATCTCGCGATATTCCCACGGTGTAATAGGCTTGGGGTCGTCTAAGTCTGCGACAAAATCAGTCATTTTTGGGTAAACAACATCAGCCCATGCTTCCCAATCAGGCTCTTCTCTTTCGACAAGTACAGCTCTCATCCCTGCTCTCCTTGCTCCCTGCAGGTCATAAAGAAAATCTCCTACTAGAACACACTCCGTCGGCTCAAGGCCTATAGAGCGTGCGGCCTCTGCAAGTGAACGTGGATGGGGTTTTATTTTTTTCTGTTCGTCTCTGCTCCATACATTATCGGTAAGTTTAAGGCCTATTGTTTTCGCTGCCATTTCAATCGATTCTCTAGAATTTCTTGAAACAATAGCATATGGAATATTTTTAGCTACAAGCCAATCAATAAGTTCGAATGCTCCTGGGATCGGTTCCGCCTTTTTTGCACCTTCCATCTCAAGGTCACATAGTTCTTTCATGAATGCGGTTTGATTTTCAGGAGAAAGCGTCGATGCTTCTTCAAGCAACATAGCCTTGCGTCCTCCGTAATAACGATTTCTCAATCCCGAAAAATCGAGCTTGGTATCTGCTATCACCCCGTCCCAGTCAAGAATGAAACCTCTTGATACCGAGGGGTGCCAAAATGGTGGTTTTATGTTCATATTTTTGCTCCTTACTGTAGTTTCCCAATGTGTTAAAAATACCCCGCAAAAGCCGTGTACGGAAGGTCTTGACCCGCTCCTAACAAGGATTAGAACCCAACCCGTGATGCTTGGTCGACCAACGAGGTCTCCGCCGCAAACGGGAAAAAAGTTCAGCCGGGATTTATTGTTGGCTCAAGACACTACCCGTATTCCACGAACTTCGCAGGGTCGATATTATATCCCTGTTCAATTATATAGTTTAGAATAAAAAAAACAAGAGTACCAGCGCTTACACGCATTACCAACCATCTAACGCCTGTGGAAATTGAGGATTCTCATAGTATAATCATATTGCCGGACCAACTGGCATAATGTGCGGAGGTGATTTTTACTTGTTTAATATAGCCGTTCATGGACATTTCTATCAACCCCCGCGCGAAGACCCTTGGCTTGGGGTGGTTTTAGAAGATCCAACCGCAACACCAGCCCATGACTGGAACCAAAGAATAGCCAACGAGTGCTATAGACCAAACTGCGCAGCAAAGATACTCGGACCTGACGGTCGCATCGCATCGGTGATAAACAACTATTCATACCTGAGTTTCAACTTTGGACCGACACTTCACAGGTGGATTGAGAAAGAAGATCCTGCGGTCAATTCAATATTGGTGGACTCAGGCGAAAAAGCAATATCTCAAGCTTACAACCATATGATAATGCCTCTTGCTTCTGCTGAAGACAAAAAAACTCAAACTGTATGGGGCATAAAAGATTTTGAATACCGGTTCAAAAGAAAACCAGAAGGGATGTGGCTTCCGGAAACCGCCGTCGATATCGCCACGCTTGAAGTCCTCAGCGAAAACGGCATAGCCTTTACTATTTTGGCTCCGAGCCAGTGCAGTGCAGTAAACATAAATGGAACATGGAAAGATACACCTGACGGAAACGGTCTCGATGTTACATTGCCATATATCTGTAGGCTCCCCTCTGGCAGAATGATAACTATCGTCTTCTATCACGGAGAGATAGCACATGGAATTGCATTCGGAGGACTTCTCAAAAACGGAGACAAACTAAGAGACGCACTCCTAAACTCTTTTAAGACCCCATCAGAAGAAAGACTTCTCGTCGTTGCAACAGACGGTGAGACATACGGACACCATCATAAATTCGGAGATATGGCCTTGGCCCGCCTTTTTAAAAGGCTCAGTGAAGATGCAGAAGTAAACCTTCCTGATATAGGTACATTCTTGGAGGAACATCCTGCAAGATTTGAGTGCCGCATCAAGGAGAATTCATCTTGGTCCTGCGTGCACGGGATAGAGCGCTGGCGCAGCGATTGTGGATGCAAAACAGGCGGCGAGACAGGGTGGAACCAGGGATGGCGGGGACCTCTAAGGGATGCTTTCAACAGGCTTGCTGAGAAGGTAGACCAGATTTATTACGATGGCCTCTCCCCATACTGTGACCCATGGGAGTTCAGAAACTTATCCATTGAGCTTTACAGGTCGGCAAGAAAAAACAAAAAAGAAGAAGACCAAGCAGGGCTCGATTTTATTTCAAAGAATCTGGGCATCTTCGATGATAAAGAACAAAAAAAGCTCTTTTCACTTCTTGAGGCTGAGAGAATGCGAATGTTTATGTTCACTTCGTGCGGATGGTTTTTCAACGACATCTCAGGAGTCGAGACAAAACAGGTAATGTCCTTTGCGATAAGGGCAGCGGAACTGGCTCAAGAAGCATCTGACAAGGACTTGATGAAAGACCTGATGGCTGACCTTGCCAAAGTAAAGGGCAATGACAAAAAATTTATCAGTGCAAAAATAATCGCTGAGCGGGAAATAATATCTAAAATACCTGCTAATAACGGTGCTAGGAACGGTAGATGTTTAAATGGAACAGCAGCAGGGAAAAAGACAGTCTTTTCTGCTACGAAACACAGCCAATTTGGAGGAGAAAACATGACAGATATGAATTACGGAGGAAACCTTGCCGAGTCTATTCTATCGACACTTGAAAGAGATCCTGCATTCAGAAACGTAGCCTATTTTTCTATGGAGATCGGATTAACCCCTGAAATACCAACTTATTCCGGCGGTCTGGGAATACTTGCAGGCGACATACTCAAGAGCTCTGCTGATCTGGGAGTGCCAATGGTAGGAATGACCCTTCTTTATAAAAAAGGTTATTTTGCACAGAAAATCAACGAAGAGGGCAGACAGACAGAAAAACCGGTGGAATGGGATCCTTCAGAGCTTCTTACTTTCCTACCGAACAGAGTGAGCATCGTAATGAATCATAGGAATGTCTCTGTGGGAGTATGGTCTTACACAATAGTTGGAAATTCCGGTCATCCTATCCCCATTCTCTTTCTCGATACGGATCTACCTGAAAATTGCCCTGAAGACAGGGAGCTCACAGCCGAACTGTATGGGGGAGACAACAAATACAGACTATGCCAGGAACTAATACTTGGAATAGGCGGCCTCAGGATACTTCGTGATCTGGGGTACAAAACGGTCAAAACATTTCACCTTAATGAGGGACATGCAGGTTTTATTACTCTTGAGCTACTTAGAGAACTGGGCTATCCCGACCTTCAGAAAGTGCGCAACCATGTGGTTTTCACAACTCATACCCCCGTCGAAGCGGGTCATGATTTCTTCTCCTATGATCTTATCAATAATGTTATCGAGAGCTCTTTTGTTGCACAACTCAAGGAGACGATAGGCGGCAGCGGTCTCTCAATGACAGACCTTGCCCTTAAGTTCAGCCGATATGTAAACGGTGTATCGCGCAAGCACGCCGAAGTCAGCAGAGCTATGTTCAAATCTGATTCCATTGACTGGATAACAAACGGAGTGCACTCAGCCACCTGGACATGCGAATCATTCGCAGCTCTCTATGACAAATACATACCAGGCTGGCAAACTAACACGAGCAGCTTGATGCAGGCGATACATATACCGAGCGATGAAATATGGGAAGCACATCAGACTGCGAAACTGAAACTCCTCGATATGGTCTTTGAAGAGACAGGAGAAAAACTTGACCCAGAGATACTCACGATAGGATTTGCCAGAAGGGCTGCAACATATAAAAGGGCTGACCTCGTCTTTACAGACATAAAAAGGCTTCTCGAAATGGGGGCAGGCAAGATACAGTTCATATTCTCGGGAAAAGCGCACCCTCATGACGAACCAGGGAAAGAAATCTTGCATAAAATATACAATATCTCAAAGGAACTGGGCGAAAGGATGCCGGTTGTCTTTATAGAGAACTATAATATAGTTCCCGCAAAGCTTATAACTTCAGGCGTAGATCTTTGGCTGAACACTCCGGTAAGACCAAGAGAAGCATCGGGAACAAGCGGAATGAAGTGCGTACATAACGGCATAATGAACTTCTCTGTTCTTGACGGCTGGTGGGTAGAAGGCTGCCTTGAAGGACACACCGGATGGGCTATAGGATCGGAACCAGCCCCCAATGATGTGAACGGCTACAACGAATCTGAAGACGCAGAGGATCTATACAAAAAACTGCAAAATAAGATTCTACCTCTCTATTACAACAACAGGCCAAGATGGATAAGGATGATGAAGCTAGCCATTTCTATCAACGCGAGTTACTTCAACACACACAGGGTCGTAAGAGAATATTGTGAAAAAGCATACGGAACTGTTTTCAGAGGCCTTTAGAGATGATTACTTATAAACATTTTACGCTCAAGGTGCTCCACATTGCCCCAGAGTGTTCCCCACTGGCCAAAAAAGGCGGACTTGGAGATGTCATAGGAACACTCCCCAAAGCATTGAAAAAACAGAACATCGACGCTAGAGTCCTTCTCCCTGCCTGGCCGGGAGTCATAGAAAAAGCTGCCAAAATAGGCAAGCTGAATAAAGAACCGTTGGGGAAAATAAGTGTCGCCCTGAACTGGCGGGCTTATACCGCATCTGTACTGGAGGCCGATATCGGAGGACTTCATGTGTACCTGCTGGATCAGCCGGAACTTTTCTCTGACCCTAATATTTATCCCGAGAGACTTGACCAGGAGACCATTCTGCCTTTTGTCTTTCTTTCCTTTGCCTCTTTCGAGCTTCCGAAGCTAAACGGATGGAAGCCACAGTTTCTACATAGCCACGACTGGACCACCGCTCCCGTTTCCGCCGCACTACGTTGGCACAGGTATTATTCAAGCTTTAACGAAGATTATGATACCGTATTCACTATACATAACCTGGCATTCCAAGGAATAATCAACCATTCTGTCCTCGACGGCTGGGGATTCTGTCCCGATGCATACTCCAACCTAGATTCAGACAGCATGGAATTTTTTGGACAACTGAACGTTATGAAAGGAGCAATCACCACCTCCGAGGCATTCACAACGGTAAGCCCCAGTTACTCTTGGGATATACAGACCCCAAATGGAGGCTTAGGTCTTGATGGGGTCATAGTAGCTAATAGAGACAAACTAAGAGGAATAATAAACGGGATAGACTATGATGTCTGGAATCCTGAAACAGACTGCTTCATCCCCTCTAATTACAGCTTGAAAAACATGAGCGGAAAAGAAGAATGCAGAAAAGCCCTTTTAAAAGAATGTGGCTGGAAAGATGACGGTAGACCACTGCTCATCTTTGTCGGAAGGTTGACAGAACAAAAAGGGGTTGACATGATGACCCAGGCCCTTAAATCACTTCTTGCTAAAAAGGTCAGATGCGTTATTGTCGGATCAGGCAATGATATGTACACAAGAAAGATAACAGAATTCGAAAAAGAAAATCCCGACTCCGTACATGCAACTCTGGAATTTAACGAGGACATGGCACATCTTACCTATGCTGGAGGAGACATACTTCTCATGCCCTCTCTCTTCGAACCCTGCGGGCTATCCCAGCTGATAGCCTTTGCCTATGGGACAATACCGGTCGCAAGAGCTACAGGAGGACTTGCCGACACTGTTATAGACGCTGACGGATCTACCGACGGAACCGGCTTTCTGTTTACCGATTACACTCCTAGCGAGCTCAGAAAAGCCATTGAAAGAGCTCTGGAAGCAAAAAAGGACAATGAGAAATGGAACAGCATCGTAAAGAATGCAATGAGTGCAGATTTTTCATGGGATAATTCTGCAAAAGCTTATGCTGAGCTCTACAGAGACATTTTGACATCAGACTGATTCTTTTAATAGAGACATGATTATTAACATACCATCACTATCAAAACAAAATATAATGAAAAACAATTATAATCATTACAAAAATATCTGGTTTATCTTTTTTTATAAGATATAATTATCATGTAATACCAGCGGCTCTTCTGTAATTCTTAACACTGAGGCATCTTAAAATGGTTGACTTTTGTTCCATAATTGGCAAGACATTTTTCGAAAAGATTTCTTTAGGGGGGGTTAAGATGATACATGGCAACTATGGTCGAGTACTGTGCATGGTACTAGCGGGAGGCAAGGGAGAAAGACTGATGCCTCTTACGAAATACAGAGCCAAACCTGCGGTCCCTTTTGCTGCAAAATACAGGATTATAGATTTCGCCCTTTCTAACATGGTTAACAGTGGTCTTTTTTCTATTTATTGTATGATACAGTTCAAAAGCCAATCGCTCCACGAACACATCGGAAAAGGATGGGAGTTCGGAAGCGCTCTTCGAGGAAGAGATTTTTTTGTCAATGTCGTGCCAGCCCAGATGTGGGACGGCGAACGTTGGTACGAAGGAACAGCCGACGCGGTATTTCAGAACATGCACTTGGTAACCCTCTTCAACGCTGATAAAATATGTATTTTTGCAGCTGACCATGTTTATAAAATGGACGTTGAGCAGATGCTTCAATACCACGTAGACAATAAGGCTGATGTTACTGTAGCTGCATACGTCACACCTTCGTCCGAAGCTAGTCAGTTCGGATGCATCGAAACGGATGAGAGCGGAAGGATTATCGACTTTATTGAAAAACCTGCTGTCCCTCCTGAGATACCGGGAAGACCGGGCTTCAGCTACGTGTCAATGGGAAACTACATTTTTGAAAGAGAAATATTGGAAGAATCCGTTATTTCAGATAACGAAATAAAAGAAAGCAGTCACGATTTCGGAAGAGATATCATTCCATCACTTTACAAACATAATAAAGTGATGGCTTATGATTTTTCTACCAACGTACTCCCAGGAGGAGATAAGCCATATTGGAAGGACGTAGGCAGTATAAAGGCCTATTGGGATGCCCATATGGATTTGCTTAAGCATCCTTCTGATTTGAGTCTTTTCAACTCCCAATGGCCGATAAGGACTGTCTCCTATTCTGATCCTCCCGGTTTCACATATCCTGCGGCAGACCATTCGTGCTCAGTTGACGGATGTCTAAGAGCCGAAGGAAGCCGTGTACTTGGGGCATACGTCAGGAAAAGCGTTCTTTCACGCAATTGTGTAATACAACCTGGAGCTGTGGTTGAAGAATGCATCATCGGCCAAAACGTGGTGGTCGGCGAGAATTGCAGGCTACGTAAGGTAATAGTAGACGCACACAACATCATACTTCCAGGTACTTCTATAGGATTTGATCCTGTTGAAGATGCTCTTAAATATCATCTGGATCCTGCTTCTGGCATAGTTGTCCTAGGCATGCCAGATATACAGCTAAGAAAAAAGCTGGTCATGCCGGGAAGTTACCAACAGTTATTCCGCTCACACGGTGATACAGGCATGTAGTTCAGTTTGGACATCTGATTCTGAATGGGGGAACCGGAAATGATACAGGAAGCCCTGGAAAAAGCTGTAAGCGAGGGGAAAAGCGTTACAAAATCAGGCAAAATAGCGACATACATACCTGAACTCTCTAAAGCTAACACAGAACACATAGGAGCTTGTATCAAAACAGTGAGTGGAGAGACTTACTCTGCAGGAGACTGGCAACAACCCTTTACAATGCAAAGCATATCCAAGACTATCTCTCTGACTCTCGCTCTTCAAACAGCAGGATACGACAAGGTTTTTAGCAAAGTTGGACTCGAACCGACAGGTGATTCTTTCAACTCCATAGTCAAACTTGAGACGAGAAATCCGAACCCTCTTAACCCTATGATAAATGCTGGGGCAATAGCGACAGCAAGCTGTATACCGGGAGATGATCCTTTCAAGCTTTTCCTGGACCTGGCAAGGAAGCTTTGTCTTAATGAAAACATATCACTAAATACAGAGGTTTTCCTCTCAGAAAAGAGAGCCGGGATGAGAAACCGATCTATGGCCTACTGGATGAAAAGCGAGAATATCATCGAAGGAGATCCGGAAGAGACTTTGGATCTTTATTTCAAAATGTGTTCCGTCAACGTCAATGCAGGAGATCTCGCCAGCTGGGGTGTAATACTGGCAAATGACGGGGTAAATCCTTACACAGGCACGAGACTAATAGAAAGCTGGATAGCTAGACTGGTCAAGACCTTTATGATGACATGCGGCATGTACGACGGATCGGGAGAATTTGCTATAAAGATAGGAATACCGTCAAAAAGCGGTGTCGGAGGTGGCATACTTTCATCAGTCGAAGCAAGGATGGGTATCGGAGTATTTAATCCTTCACTGGATCCGAAAGGTAACAGCGTTGGCGGTATGCGTATTCTCGAGAGCCTTTCAAAAAGCCTCGGCCTTCACTACTTTGGAGGACACACGCGAGATAACTTAAAAGACCCAATATAGAAATATAGATAAAAACTGCGACACGGCCTGCCTTTTAATGAGCAGGCCTCTTTTTTATGAAATACATCTGCATAACAGACACACGATGATATCTTTCCCCAAATCGATCAATTATTTTCGATATAAGTATTTTAAGTATTGACAATAGAACTAAAAAATAGTAATCTCCACTAGCTTGGTAGGGATGGTGAAGATTGTGGCAATTTCACAAAAATGTCAATACGCGCTTAGAGCAATATACGAACTGGCTCTTCATCAGGATGAAGGACCTTATAAAATTAGTTCCATAGCTGAAGCACAGTCTATTCCGGTACGTTTTCTTGAGAACATCTTAAACGGACTCAAAGGTGCNNNNACTGTAGGCGAGGTCATACGGTTCGTTCAAGGCCCTCTCGGACCTGTGGAATGTACTCCACGGTTTGATGAAGACTGTGATTTTTATAATGACTGCGTTTTCAGGCCACTTTGGGACAAAGCAAAAACGGCGCTTGAAGGAGTTTATGACGGAACAACATTTCAGGATCTCGTTGATCAATCGGCGAATACATGCAGAACACCTCAGTGTAGCTGCAGTAGAAAAAAAGATAAAATATAAATCTTATTAAGAGGTGACTTGTTATGACACCACGCAAAGTATATCTTGATAATTCAGCAACAACACAGGTCGACAAAAAAGTTCTCGAAGCAATGCTGCCCTACTTCTCAGAAACTTACGGAAACCCCAACAGTCTGCACGGCTGGGGAAGAGAGGCAAAAGAGGGATTAGACAAGGCCAGATTACAGTTAGCTGAGCTCATCGGAGCAGATCCAAAAGAGATAATCTTCACCGGAGGCGGGAGCGAAGCAGACAACTTGGCAATAAAAGGAGTTGCATGGGCCCTTAAAGACAAGGGCAGACATATCATTACCAGTTCAATTGAACATCATGCCATTATAGACACGGTGAAATGGCTCGGTAAAAATGGATATGAATATACGATGCTTCCTGTTGATGAGACTGGAATGGTAGACCCTAAAGAACTTGAAGCGGCAATCAGGCCCGACACCATCATTGTATCTATCATGTTCGCAAACAATGAAATCGGAACTATAGAGCCTGTAGTCGAACTTGGCGAGGTGTGCCGGAAACATGGAGTCCTTTTTCATACAGACGGAGTACAGGCAGTAGGCCACATGAAAATAGACGTAAAAGATCTTCCTATAGATATGATGACTATGGCTGCGCACAAAATGTACGGACCAAAAGGGGTAGGCGCACTGTACGTAAGAAAAGGCATTAAACTGACCCCCTTAATCCACGGCGGCGGCCAGGAATTTGGGATAAGGTCCGGCACGGAAAACACGGCAGGACTTGTGGGGTTTGGAATGGCTGCGGAACTTGCGGCCAACCGTCTGGCAAACGGTGAAATAGATAATGAGATTCGTCTGCGCGATAAACTGATTGACGGCCTTATTGAAAGAGTGCCTGAGATAACAGTGACCGGTCACAGGACAAAAAGACTTCCTTTCCATGCCAGCATTTGTGTAAAGTATATCGAGGGTGAAGGAATGCTTCTGTTGATGGATGCAGCAGGAATAGGAGTTTCTAGCGGTTCGGCGTGCACTTCGGGAAGCCTTGAACCAAGCTATGTCCTGCTATCTATCGGAATGGACCACACCACCGCTCATGGTTCGGTAAGAATGACACTCAGCAAAGATACAAGCGAAGAAGATATCGATTATGTCTTGGAAAAGTTCCCACCAATCATAGAAAAGCTCCGATCTATGTCGCCTTTCTACAAAAAGAATAAGGTCGCACAATGACGACAATAACGAAGGAGATGTGAGACATGTACAGCGAAAAAGTAGTAGATTATTTCATGAACCCCCGCAACGTAGGTAAACTTGAAGACGCTAACGCAATAGGAGAAGTTGGAAACCCGAGATGCGGAGATGTTATGAAGATATATCTTAAGATTAATGACCAGGAAGTTATCGAAGATATAAAGTTCGAAACTTTTGGGTGTGCCGCTGCAATAGCTACAAGCTCCATGATAACTGAGATGGCAAAGGGCAAGACGATAACAGAAGCGCTTAAAATAAACAATAAAGACGTAGCTGAAGCCCTAGGCGGATTGCCTCCGGCAAA
>LFRM01192751.1_pt1 | contig 13214 bp, 9 predicted proteins | sample 618341 | NCBI WGS metagenome assembly LFRM01 (sample SAMN03654438, study PRJNA283298) | anaerobic digester metagenome | isolation source: pool of bioreactors CSTR01a, CSTR02a, and CSTR03a thermophilic anaerobic... | place: Denmark: Kgs. Lyngby | collected 2014-05-21 | reverse complement strand
GAATAAAGGAACTCGAACAAGCCCTGGGACGTAAAACTCTGGAGGTAGAGGTACTAAAAAAAACGGAAGATTTCTTCAGCCGCAGGTTGCGCAAGTAGCTCCAGATCACTATGCTGCATTGGTCACTGAACTAAGAAAGGACGGAATCAGTATCAAATATGCTGCTGAAATACTGGAAGTGCCGCGCTCCCGGTTCTATCCTCGTAATCGTAAGAGTAACCAAACCCCTAAACCTAAGCAGAACTATGTATCTGATAAAGAACTGTCCGCAGCAATAAAAATGGCCTGTAATCGCTATCCTCTTTATGGCTATCGCCGTATTCGCGTAATACTCAGACGCGAATTTAACATAAATGTCAGTCAGAAGCGGGTTAACCGGGTTATGAATAAATTAGGTCTGAGCCAGCAGCGGTTAAAAAACCGGCGTGTAGTTCAGATGAAAGAGCGGCCTGGTCAGCCTGTTAAACCCAATCAAATTTGGGAAATGGACATGACCAAGACCTATCTTACTGGTTATGGCTGGCTCTATATTATGGCCATAATTGACCGCTATGATCGTTCAATCGTTGGCTATGAAATCAGTTCCCGATCCAGAACCGATGAGTGGTTAGCTGCCTTTGACAAAGCCGTTAAGAACCGTTTTCCTGAAGGGACCAGGGATCAAGGACTAATACTGCAAGTAGATAATGGCTGCCAGCCAACTAGCCGTAAATTTGTTAAAGAATTATCCACCTGTAACGTAACTCTCTTGTATTCGGCTTATGCCACACCAGAGCATAATGCTCATATTGAACGCTTTTTCCGTACTCTCAAGGAAGAAGAACTCTACTACAACCTGTACGAGACTTATAGTGAAGCAATTACCTCCATAGAGGCTTACATAGATTTTTATAACAACCACCGTATTCATTCAGCTCTGGGATATTTAACCCCGGCTGAATATTACCAGCAAAGTATTCTACAAAATGTTGCCTAACTGTGTTGACAAAATGGGGAGCAGTACACATTATAACTAAATTATAACAAGATAACATCTTATTTGTTAACTGCCCAAAGGAGTTGATATTTTGAGAACTGAAGACTATGACCTGGAAAACATAATAGAAAACTATAATGAGTCGATTTTTGTAACCGACCATACAGGTAAAGTTATATACGCTAATCCAGCTGCCTCAAAAATATTGGACATTCCTTTAGATAGAATGATTGGATATACAGTAACAGAACTAATAAACCAAGGTTATTATGACAATTCCCCAGTATTAAAAGTTATCGAAACCAAAGAAGAAGTTATCGGTGTACTAAATACTAGAACCGGTAAACAGCTAATTGTTTCCAGCCGGCCGTTTTTTAATAATAAAGGTGAATTAACGATGGTACTATCATCCAGTATAGAGAAGAGCATACTCCACAAGTTCATTTCTATACTGGAATTTGAAAGAAGCGAAAAAAATAAATACCTAGAAGAAGTACACCATTTACGGGGCATATATTTTGACGATGGTGAAGTAGTAGCCCAGAGCAGCTTAATGAAAAAAGTCATATTAGAAGCAAGTAATGTGGCTACAACTGATAGTACCGTAATTTTATATGGTGAATCGGGAACCGGAAAGGATGTTATTGCCAAGTATATTCACCGTCTAAGTAAACGCAAAGACGCAGCGTTTATTTCTGTAAATTGTGCCGCAATACCGGAAAACTTAATGGAATCAGAATTATTTGGTTATGAAAAGGGAGCCTTCACGGGAGCTGATAAAAAAGGGAAACATGGTTTATTTGAGATTGCAGATAAAGGAACTTTATTTCTTGATGAGATTGCTGAATTGCCTTTATATCTGCAACCTAAACTATTGAGAGTGATTGAGAGCGGTGAGGTTAGAAGAATAGGAGCAACCGTGGACAAGAAAGTCGATGTGCGGTTAATTGCAGCCACGAATAAAAACTTGAAACAAATGGTTGAGAATAATTTGTTTAGAGAGGATTTATTTTACCGGATAAATGTCATTCCTATTAGTATACCCCCTCTAAGAGACAGACCTGAGGACATTTTGGTTCTTGCCCAAAAGTTCCTTGATGAATTGAATAAAAAATACAAGAATAATAAGTTTTTCGGACCTACAATATCTGATTCCTTGAGGAAATATCACTGGCCCGGTAACGTAAGAGAATTAAAAAATATAGTTGAAAGACTGTTTATTACCAGTCCTGATTTGGAAATCAACGGCTATGACAGTGTAATTGTATCCCACGGAGAACGTTACGCCGATGAAGGGGATTTGCAGCTAAGCACAGATTTATCTGTAATAGAAAACAGTATGAGCCCAAATGCGGATAATAATGGGAAACTCAAAGAGTTTATAGCTGAAGCCGAAAAATACTACATCGAAAAAGTTATTGACGAATGCAATGGCTCAATTAGTGAGGCTGCCAATAAATTAGGCATTCATAGATCGGTTTTATACCGGAAAAGAAAAAGTTATGGCAAATAACTATAGATGGATTATTGCCATTAAGGACGCCAATTATTTGCTTCACCTCAATAATACCTGCCAATGTTTGGATAAAAAGATGCATAATGCCGCATAACGATGAATGAAAAAACTGAGCCCGTCACCCGTCGATGATGTGAAAAGGGCTTCCGGACTTGCTATTGCTGTAAGAACAGCCCTCGCGATGACACGGAGAGGGCTATTTTCACAGGAATTACTTATGAATGGAGGTGTATCTGCAGATTCTTTGTTAGACCCTTTGGTCAACTGAGCAACGTACATGCAGTAAAAATGATAATTAGGAAAGGATGAAGCAATTAAAATGGCCAAATGGCAAGACATTTACCAAGCAAGACTGACAACCGCCGAAGAAGCAGTCAAGGTTATAAAATCTGGAGACCGAGTGGTTCCTGGTCATGGTGGCAGCGAATCCGAATTACTAGTAGGAGAGATGGTTAAACGTTATAAAGAACTGGAAAATGTAAGAATTGTGCAAGCGGTTACTTTTGGCAGTTCGCCTTATGCCAAACCAGAAATGAAAGGACATTTTGTAATTAACTCCTATTTCTTAGGGCCTAACACCCGCTCATCGGTTTGGAATCATTATGGTGATTTGATCCCTATACACTTTCATGAATTTCCTCGGGCCTTTCGGGAAGGGTGGGTACCTATTGATGTTTTTTTGACTATAGTTTCACCTCCGGATAAATATGGGTATTGCAGCCTGGGTGTGTCGGTAGATCATTCCAAGCAGCTAGTGGAGAGCGCTAAGATTGTTATCGCCGAAGTTAACCCCAATATGCCCAGAACATATGGAGATACTTTAGTCCATGTGTCACAGTTCGACTATATAATTGAAAACGATAGTCCTTTATTAGAATTGCAGAGGTTTGGTGAACAGGATGAGGTCACCGATGCTATAGGGAAAAATATTGCCTCCTTAATAGATGACGGTGATACCCTCCAGATGGGCACCGGGAAAATTCCTAATGCGCTTTTAGGCTATTTACGGGAAAAGAATGACCTGGGTATACACACGGAGCTTTTTTCCGATGGCCTGATCGAATTAATAGAATTAGGGGTTGTTACCGGCAAGAAGAAAACCTTATGGCCTAAAAAAGTGGTCGCTACTTTTATTCAAGGAACTAAACTGGTATATGACTATGTTCATGAAAATCCCGTATTTCAGCTTATGCCGGTAGATTATGTTAACAATCCTTGTGTGATCGCTCAAAACGATAACATGGTGGCTATAAACCAAGCTCTGGAAATAGATTTGCTGGGACAAGTGGTTTCTGAAGCTATTGGTACCAAACAGTATAGCGGAATAGGTGGCCAGTTAGATTATTTAACCGGGGCCGCCATGTCTCGCAATGGCAAGCCTATCCTTGTTTTACCCTCTACCGCCCAGAATGGAAAGGTATCGCGCATCTCCTGTCAGTTAAAGCCTGGTACTCCCATAACCGACACCAGAAATGATGTGCACTATGTGGTTACCGAGTATGGCGTAGCCAATCTATTCGCTAAAACCAATGAGCAAAGAGCTAGAGAGCTGATCAACATTGCTCACCCAGATTTTAGAGAAGAGTTAAAAGGGCAATACAAAGAATTATTTGGCAGAACCCTGTAGCAGAATATGATGCTTTGTCGAAAAAAACGTTGCATCAAAACAACATGTTGGCAAACAGCAACATGTTGTTGCCTTATGTCTTTATGCAGCCATACTCAAAAAACCAAAAAGGACATTGGTTGTGACACAGCGGTGATCAAACATTGTTGTAAAAAAGAAACATTCAAAATACAAGCTGAAGCGACTAAAGGTACCTATTACCGAAGAAAGGTTGGAGCAAAGAATGACCAGATGGCAAGATATTTACCAGGCAAGACTGACGACCGCCGAAGAAGCAGTCAAGGTTATAAAATCTGGAGACCGGGTGGTTCCCGGCCATGCTGCCAGTGAGTCCGAGTTATTAGTAGGAGAGATGGTAAAATGCTATAAAGAATTGGAAAATGTAAGAATTGTACAAGCGGTTACTTTTGGCAGCACACCTTATGCTAAACCGGAAATGAAAGGGCATTTTGAAATAAACTCCATATTCTTAGCGTCCACGACCCGATCATGTGTCTGGGATAATTACGGCGAATTGATTCCTATCCATTATCATGATTTTCCCAAAGCCATTAGGGAAGGGCAGATACCTATTGATGTTTTTATGACCATAGTCTCACCACCGGATGAATATGGATATTGCAGCCTGGGTGTGTCAGTGGATCATTCCAAACAGATAGTGGAAAGCGCTAAGATTGTTATCGCCGAAGTTAACCCCAATATGCCGAGAACCTACGGAGATACCTTTGTTCATGTATCACAGTTTGACTATATAGTTGAAAACGATAGTCCTTTATTGGAATTAAAGCCCTTTGGTGAACAGGATGAGGTCACCGATGCGATAGGTAAAAATATTGCCTCCTTAATAGAGGACGGTGATACCCTGCAGATGGGCACCGGGAAAATCCCCAATGCCCTCTTACGCTACTTACGGGAAAAGAATGACCTGGGTATACACACGGAGCTTTTTTCCGATGGCCTGATCGAATTAATAGAATTAGGGGTTGTTACCGGCAAGAAGAAAACCTTATGGCCTAATAAAGTGGTGGCAGGTTTTGCCCAAGGTACTAAAAGGGCTTATGACTACGTTCACGAGAATCCCTTATTTCAGTTTATGCCGGTAGATTACGTTAACAATCCTTGTGTGATCGCCCAAAACGACAACATGGTAGCCATAAACCAAGCTCTGGAGATAGATCTGCTGGGACAGGTGGTTTCTGAAGCTATTGGCACCAAACAATACAGCGGAATAGGCGGCCAGTTAGATTATTTAACAGGAGCTGCCATGTCTCGCAATGGCAAGCCTATCCTTGTTTTACCCTCTACCGCTAAGAATGGAACGGTATCACGCATTACCTGTCAGATAAAGCCCGGTACTCCAGTAACCGACACCAGAAATGATGTGCATTATGTGGTTACCGAGTATGGCGTAGCCAATCTGTTTGCTAAAACCAATGAAGAAAGAGCCAGAGCGCTGATAAACATTGCTCACCCCAATTTTAGGGAAGAGTTGAAAGGGCAATACAAAAAGTTATTTGGCAGGACCCTGTAGTATAAATGATGTCTTATCGAAACTACCCGTTGCAAATGAACAACAAGTTGGGCAGCAGCAACATGGGATGTTCTTAATTACAACTTAATTATTTATTTATATGTATATGGCTGAGAAGGTATTTATAGTAAGCTGACCAGTCACTGATCAATCTTGATTGGGCTGATTTTCGCATTTTCCTGCCCTTAATTTAGGTGGCACACTTTTTGCTTCTTAATAAGGTAGAGGAGATAAACACAAAACTTGCAGAGAAAGGATGAAGATGCGAGATGTCCAAATGGCAAGATATTTACAAAGCAAGATTAACAACAGCAGAAGAGGCAGTTAAGGTTATAAAATCTGGGGACCGAGTGGTACCTGGCCATGCTGCCAGTGAGTCCGAATTAATAGTGGCAGCAATGGTTAAGCGTTACAAAGAACTAGAAAATGTAATAATTGTTCAGGGAGTTGCTCTCGGCAGTGCGCCATATTGCAAACCGGAAATGAAAGGACATTTTGTACTAAATTCCATGTTTCTAGGACCCAATACCCGGTCATCTGTCTGGGATACTTATGGCGATTTTATTCCCTTGAAATTTCATGAGTTTCCCAGAGCTTTTCGTGAAGGTTGGATTCCTGTTGATGTTTTTATTACTATGGTCTCACCTCCGGATAAACACGGGTATTGCAGCCTGGGTGTATCGGTAGATCATTCCAAACAGCTAGTGGAAAGCGCTAAGATTGTTATCGCCGAAGTGAATCCCAATATGCCCAGAACCTACGGCGACACCTTTGTTCATGTATCACAGTTAGACTATATAGTTGAAAACGATGGTCACTTACTAGAATTGCAGAGGTTTGCCAGTAAAGATGAGGTTACCGATGCTATAGGAAGAAATGTTGCCTCCTTAATAAAAGACGGAGACACTCTGCAAATGGGTGCAGGAACAATACCCGATGCCCTTTTGCAGTACCTGAAAGAAAAAAATGACCTGGGAATTCATACCGAAATGTTTTCCGATGGGCTAATTGAATTAATAGAATTGGGCGTAATCACCGGCAAGAAAAAGACCTTATGGCCTAATAAAATAGTAGCCACTTTTGTTGAAGGAACTAAAAAGGTTTATGATTTTGTCCATGAGAATCCTTTATTCCAGTTTATGCCGGTTGATTATGTTAACAATCCTTGCGTAATTGCCCAGAATGATAACATGGTAGCCATAAACCAGGCTCTGGAAGTTGATTTGCTAGGGCAGGTAGTATCGGAGTCGGTTGGTATAAAACAGTACAGTGGCATAGGTGGGCAATTAGATTTTATTAGAGGATCATCAATGGCCCGCAATGGAAGACCCATAATTGTTCTGCCTTCTACCGCCAAAAATGGAACGATATCCAGGATTTCCTGCGTTATAAAACCAGGTACTCCTATTAGCGATACTCGAAATGATGTGCATTATGTGATTACCGAGTACGGCATAGCCAACCTGTTCGCTAAGACCAACGAAGAAAGGGCTAGAGCGCTGATAAACATTGCTCACCCAGACTTTAGAGAAGAGTTAAAAGCTCAATATAAAGAAGTATTTGGCAGAACACTGTAGTTTATAACAAATAAGAATAGGGGTGTTTTAGATGGCTTTTCAGAAAAGTAAAGATGACATTGTATGTATCAGCGCGGTGAGGACACCGTTCGGACGTTTTGGCGGTTCGTTGCGAGACATCGATATTTACGATTTAGGTGCTATCGCGATGAGGAATGCCATGGAAAGAATCAATCTGGAGCCTGAGAGAATTGATGAGGTGTGGTGGGGAAATGGTGATACCACCAATTGCAAGGACCCCTATACTCCCGTGGTAGCACGGCAAACTATGCTCAAGGCGGGTATTTCTGCGGAAACACCTTCCCTAGCTTTTGACCAGGCATGTACTTCTGCTATGTCAGCAGTAAAGTACGGAATTAGGAGTATCAAGCTGGGAGAAGCTAAAATTGTCATGACTGGAGGCTCCACCAGTTTTAGTACTGTTCCATTTTTGCTCCGCAATATCAGATGGGAGGGCAGAAGACATAGTTCATTCGAGGTTGAAGATCCAATAATACCTTTAGGATATAAGGATTATGCTCCGGTAGCGGTTGACTCTGGCAATGTTGCCATCGAATATGGTGTATCCAGAGAAGAGCAGGATGAATTTGCTTATGCTAGCCACAAAAAATATGGGGCCGCCTGGGAGCGGGGCTTCTTTAAGAAAGAAATGGTTCCCTACGAAATAATTAAAACTGACAGAAAAGGCAATATAGTGTCTCAAAAGGTACTGGATATGGATGAGCAATACCGTCCCGATATTAGTCTCGAAGGTTTAGCCAAACTAAAACCTATTTTCGACAATCCTACTTGCACCGCGGGCAATTCTCCTGGTATGAACGATGGAGCCACTGCTCAGATCTTTACCACCAGAGAAATAGCTGAAGCCAATGGTTGGGATATAATTTATACTCTAGTATCAATTTCGACTATAGCTTTGCAACCACGTATAATGCCAGTTTCGCCTGCATTTGCTATCAAGAAATGTCTAGATGAGGCCAAATTATCTATTGATGATATGAAATATATTGAAATCAATGAGGCCTTTGCCTGTGTACCATTGGTCTCTTGTAAGCTGCTTTCTAATGAAAGATGGCTTAAGAGTGACTATGAAGAAATGGTAAAAGAAGCTTCTGCCCAGCCCATTCTCGATAATGATCCTGCTAAATATGAAGAACTAAAGAAGAAGCTGAATGTAAACGGCAGTGCTATAGCAACTGGACATCCCAATACTGCCAGCGGGGCTAGGATCATGATGACTGCTGCTTATAATCTTAAAGAAAATGGCGGAGGCTATGCCGCTTGTGCTATCTGCGGAGGTCTCACCCAGGGCGCCGGTTGTATTATCTGGGTTGAATAGCTGTTTTTATAATTAATACAATTTTCCTCCTCTGTCAGGCCGAACCGGAATATTTTGTGTAGGGGTTGGCCTGTTACAAGCCTGTTGGCAGTATCATTTATGAACTGTCAACAGGCTTTTGATTTTTCCGCCATTTATAAGTCAAACCATAGGGGACTTGGCATATTAATTGCAACTGTTATGTTTTAGAATCCAGTGGTTCATAAACCGGATCACGACAGTTATGAGTCCTTTCAATCAGGGAGCAAGGAGGTGCAATTACATTATATAAAATAGTTGCTGTTGCCAGCTTTCTAACCCGTTAGAAATAGAGGAGAGTCGTTAGATTAAACAGGAATATTGCCAATGTCAATGGTAGCGGTATTTCCTTAGGACATCCGGTTGGTTGTACAGGAACCAGGGTAACCACAACTCTGATCTATGAGCTGCAAAAAGAAACACTGTTTATGGATTTGCAACGCTATGCGCTGGTGGCGGGCGTGGAACAGCTATTATTGTCAAGCACTAGCCCTGACTTTGCTAAAACACTTGCCAAGACCTGAATTGTGACATGGCTAGAGCTTAAAGAAGTGTTGCAAAACAACAACCAGGTGAAGTTGCAATATCACTACAAGATATTTTTAAACCCGGTAATCGTTAGATGGTTATCAGGGTTGGCAGGTCGCTAAATAGTCTAGATATCTTCATGTTAAAGGATTCAGACAATAGGCCATAACCGCCATAATTAAGCGCTAGTACGACGTGATATCTTGGCATGTTAATTGCAATAAAATAATGCAATGTTTCTTGAACACAGAACAGTAAGTGTTTTTGTGAAAGGGGTGTTATACAATAATGAGATTTGACAACAAAGTAGCAATAGTGACTGGTGGGGCTAAAGGCATTGGCAAAGCTATAGTGGAAAAGTTTTTTAATGAAGGTGCCAAGGTTGTAATCATGGATATCGACGAAGGGGCCGCAAAACAGTTTGCTAAGGATTTAGACCCTAAGGAAGAAAGGACCTTGGGCGTTGGTTGTGACGTTGCCAAACGTTCTGAAGTAAAAGAAGCATTTGAGAAAATATTAGAAAAGTTTGGTACAGTGGATATCCTGGTTAATAATGCCGGTATCACCAGAGATGCCATTTTTCACCGAATGACGGAACAGCAATGGGATGACCTAATGAACGTTAACGGTAAAGGGCTCTTTAATTGTACACAAGAAGCATGGGTAATAATGAGAGAAAAGAAATACGGTAAAATATGCAACATATCCTCTACCAGCGCAGACGGAGAAGTGGGACAAGCCAACTATGCCTTTACCAAGGCTGGCATTATCGGTTTTACTAAGAGCTTAGCCAAGGAAGGCGGCCGGTATAACATTAATGTCAACTGTGTACGTCCGGGAGTAATAGACACCGAGATGCTGCGGGCGGTACCAGAGCAAGTCTTGCAAGGTTTTATAGATAGTACTGTTTTCAAGAGGCTGGGGCAGACATCGGAAATAGCAGATGTAGTGGCTTTCTTGTGCAGTGACGAATCTTCCTGGGTAACTGGCGAAGAATTGCTGGTGGCTGGGGGATATGTAATCTAGTAGTTAACCTAAGCAAACCACCATGGGGTGGATAAGGTTATATGATTATTAATGTAATCAAAAAGTATTTAGGAAAGAGGTGATCGTTTTTTAGAAAAAAACGTTTATTACTATTCGAAAAATAAGGGAGGGTAATTAATGAAAAGAGGTATTGTTGGAATCCTGGTAATGGTAATGGTCTTAAGTTGTTGTCTAGTTGGTTGCGGAGGACAAGCAAGCAATGCCAATGGTGATGCTGTTAACACTTCACAGGAAAAAATAGTATGGAAAGTGCAAGGTTATACACCTGCAGAAACTCTTTATGATTTTTATGGTTCTAGATTGGCTGAAAACATCACCACCATGTCTCAAGGCAGATTGACAATTGAATGGTATCCTGCCGATACCATAGTTCCCTCAGTAGATGGCCCTCAGGCAGTAAGAGATGGTGTTTTAGATGCTGTGTTTGACTACTCCGGTATGTGGTCAAGTATTGAATATGCAGCACCTCTCTTCTGTTCCTCACCTGGTTTATTCTCTAATCCTGCCGATCTAGTAGCCTGGATCGATTATGGCGGAGGCAGAGAGCTTTATCAGGAATTAGGAGACAAAATCGGTGTTCACATCGAACCAGCCGGTGTACATGATATGGAGAACTTCCTATGGGCTAATAAACCCATCGACTCCATTGAGGCTCTCAAAAGCGTAAAATTACGCATGATGCCTATTATGGGTGAAATCTTAGCTGCTAATGGATGTAACGTTGTATTTATGTCCGCTGGTGAAATTGTACCTGCCATGGAGCGCGGTGTTATCGATGCTGGCGAATATTCCATCCCCGCATTGGATGAAACATTCGGCTTCCAGGATGTCGCCCAATACTATATGCGTCCTGGTTTCCACCAGCCCACTGCTACCCAGCAATTGGCCATCAACCAGAAAAAATGGGATGAGCTGCCAGATGATCTGAAGAGAATTGTACAAGTCGCATGCAAGGAAAACCAAATGTATATGATGAATGATGCAGCTGCCCGCAGTATTGATGCCATGAAGAGATTTGAGGAAATGGGCAAAACTCTAGTAGTTATGCCTCCTGAGATGCTCCAGACATTGCAAGAATGGACCGACGCCTGGTATGAAGAAAAAGTTAAAGAAGATCCCTACCTGGCTAGAATCCGCGAATCCCAGGTTGAATTCCTCAAATGGTGGGCACCTTATGCACAGACTAAGCACATGGATTATCCCGCATGGGCTTTAGGTGAGTAATCGTTAGTATTAATAGAGATAAAAGAGGCCTAAACAAGCCTCTTTTATCTCTGCTGACAAAACAATTATAGTTGGTTAGTATCGTAAAGGACGGTGATACCGGCGTGAATCTTCTCAAGTCTCCTGCACAGTTGATAACAGGATTCAACGAAAAAGTTGCATTTGTTGCGTCTCTGCTAATATACGGCATAATTGCGGTGGTTGTGATAGAGGTTGGGGGACGGTATATCTTTAATTCTCCAACAAACTGGTCGTATGACATGCAATGGATGCTATGCGGTGCTTTGATGATTCTGGGTGGCGCCTACGGCATTAAGGAAGAGGTTCATGTTAAAGCCGATGTATTCTATGACATGTTTCCGCCCAGATTGCAAGCTGTAGTGCGCATCATATGCTACCTAGCATTTTTCTTTCCCTTTGCTATTCCTTTTGCCTATGTTAGTTACAATCTGATGGTAAATGCCTGGGTATTGGGAGAAACCTCACCCTATACCAGCTGGAATCCCTCGACAGGCCCTATAAAAACCGTGATGTTTTTAGGTGCTCTTATGCTTTTACTGCAAGGGTTGCTAGATTTTATCGGCTACTTTAAGAAGCTGAAGGATGGCGGTGATAGCGTTGAGTCCTGAAGTATTGACAGTACTAATGTTTGTAACAGTATTAATAGGAGTATTCTTAGGATTTCCCATTGCTTGGACACTGGCTGGTCTGGGAATCGGTTTTGGGCTCATCGGCTGGGGTGACCAGGTATTCGCTCTAGTAGGTTCCCGAGCCTATGGGATAATGGCTAATTACACCTATGTAGCCATACCATTGTTTATCTTTATGGGGGCTATGTTAGAAAGATCAGGTGTAGCCGATGTAGCTTTTGCCGTATTGAACCAGTGGCTGAAAAAGGTAAAAGGCAGTTTAGCCTACGCCACCATTCTTATATCTACTCTGTTTGCGGCCTGTACGGGAGTGGTGGGTGCTTCCGTCACTACGATGGGAATGTTGGCCTTACCCCCCATGCATGAAAGGGGATATGATAACAAATTAGCTACCGGAGTAGTCGCCGCAGGTGGTACTTTAGGAATCTTAATTCCTCCTAGCATAATGCTGGTATTACTTGGTCCCATGGCCAATGTATCCGTAGTAGACTTGTTTGCCGCGGCAATTATCCCCGGACTTATGTTAGCAGCTCTGTATATGCTTTACACCTTTGTACTCATTAAAGTAAAAAAAGATGTGGTTCCGCAAGAAGCCATACGTGAAGGTGAAGTAATCTACTCCGTATGGGATGGAATCAAAGCCTTTGTTCCTTTCATATTCCTGATTTTAGCGGTAATGGGTGCGATTTTGGCTGGTATCTGCGCGCCAACTGAAGCGGCTGGCCTAGGTGCCTTTGGAGCCTTTTTGATAGCTTTAGCTTACCGTAAAATAAACTGGCAAGTACTAAAAGAATCAGCCATTTCCACCTTGAAAACCAGTACCATGATAGCATTCATTGCTATAGGTGCTAATATATTTACAGCTGTTTTCTTCGGTGTTGGTTGTGGAACAGTAGTAAAACAATTTATCGCTGCCTTAGGTTTAGGCCCAACTGGGACAATGATAATTATACTTCTGATAGTATTCCTATTAGGAATGCTCATAGACTGGGTAGGAATACTGCTTATCGTAGTTCCGATCTTTATGCCGATTATAGCCGATTTTGGAATGGATCCCTTATGGGCGGTTATGATGATAGTTATAATACTGCAATCCTCCTTCCTAACACCACCTTTTGCATACGCTTTGTTCTATATAAAAGGTATTGCTCCCAAAGGTATAACTATCACAGACATTTACT
>LFRM01344740.1_pt1 | contig 13216 bp, 13 predicted proteins | sample 618341 | NCBI WGS metagenome assembly LFRM01 (sample SAMN03654438, study PRJNA283298) | anaerobic digester metagenome | isolation source: pool of bioreactors CSTR01a, CSTR02a, and CSTR03a thermophilic anaerobic... | place: Denmark: Kgs. Lyngby | collected 2014-05-21 | reverse complement strand
TTCTAAGTTTTTACTTCTTTAATCTTGACATCAATACTACCGTCTCAACGTGAAACGAGTGAACACTAAGTATGAGTAGTCAACCTATCTGTTTGTGGAAACATATCTATGAACCTTTTAACGATAGGTAGGAGTTATCGTTAAAAGGTTTCATCCCGACAAACCGAACTTGTAATTGTTAACTCTTAAGGAAAATAAAGTAAATTATTCTCCTTAAGAGTATTTTTAATACTAAAGCTTAATACAAAGAGTAGCTATGTAGTCATTTCCATATTTTGACAGTCTATTTCTTTCATCACATGATTCATAAAAATCTAGCATAGCAAGACCATTTTTAAGTTGTCCTCTAATTTGAGATTCTAAGGTATGACTAAATTCATATCCATATTCTGGATTTATTTTTATCTTACCTTCTTCCTCTAGTTTTCTAGAATTAAATGGTATTGAATACTTTAAAAATAATTCTTCATCAGGTTTATCCCACACAACGTCGGCATCATACATATAAATCCATGGGTTCATGAAACCTACCATTAATAAACCACCTTTTTTCAATACCCTTGAAGCCTCCTGATACATATTTTCTAAATCCTCAATATAAACATTTGAAACTGGATTAAAAACTATATCAAAGCTTTCATTCTCAAATGGAAATGGTTTAGTCATATCTCCTTGAACTGTATTGATTTTCAATCCTTCCCTAGTAGCAACCATATCATCTTTTTCTAATTGTGATTTAGAAAAATCCATTATTGTTACATCATAACCTTTTGTAGCAAAAGCTGGTCCTTGTTGACCACCACCACAAGCCAATCCTAATATCTTTTTTCCATTGGATTTTTCAAACCATTCTTCTGGAACTTTTTTACCAACTGTAAGTCCTACTGATAAAGGATTATTTTTAACTTTCTGAAATTCTTCATGTGACCATGGTCTAGTATAGTCGTTTTCTACATTGTTCCATCTATCTTCATTTAATTTTATATAATTATTCATCTTATAATCTCCTATGATTTTATTTTTGTTATCGATTAAAGCTTAATATGATGCCATTACATTTTTCTCACCTTGCTCAATTCATACAGTTATCGGGATGTCTGGAATTGATGCGCATAATTTTAGTAAGACATCCACTATTTCACTCTTTCCGCATCTGAAAGTACCGTAAACCATAGAAAACCTATTAACCCTTGCGCAACTAGCAAGGCATAACGGAAACACTTAGCAGTTCTTACACTTAGACAATTCATGCATAACGGCATAATCAACAGAAGGTATATCAAACATGTCCTTAAAAAATAATTATCCCCCATCGCTTCATTGTAACAATATACTTTTCCATCCGTGTCAAATACACTAATATTCTCATTTTGACAGAATGATATTCTGGGCTGAAAAAAGCATATTATTCTGTTTAAATTCGTTGATTTTTTTCTCCACACACCATATCAATACAAACATTTACATCGATGTAGTTTATTGGATTTTTTTGTGTCCACCCATGCCATAATCAATAAAGACGAAATGCTTGTGAAACAACTTAAACTGGAGGGTTCTTACGCACCCACTCTTTGTAGCAACGCTATAGTCTCCACATGATCAGTAAATGGAAACTGATCCACCATTAAATGCGTTACCACTGAATACTCATCCCTAATCATCTCGATATCTCGACTCAGCGTCACAGGGTTACATGAAATATACAAAAGCCTGTTTGGACCCAGTCGTTTCACATTATCTAAAAACTCTTTGGTTGACCCATCCCTCGGAGGATCCATAATTAAAACATCGATATTACTCTCAAGTTGACTTAAAAACTCAGTCGCATCTTGTTCAAAAAACAACACATTATCCGCTCGATTCAACCGTTTGTTTATTAGCGCATCTTTAATCGCCTTAGGATTCAACTCAACCCCGATACTTTGCTTAGAATATTGTGAACTTAACAGTGTAATTGTCCCAATCCCACAATATGCATCCAAGACCACTTCATCCTTTTGGATATTCGCTAACTGCAAAGCTTTCTTATAAAGAATCTCTGTTTGTTCTGGATTGACTTGATAAAACGATTCCGGAGAGAGTTTAAATCGAAAATCACCAATCTTGTCATAAATAAATCCAGGACCATACAACGTGGCACTTTGACTAGACAAAACAACAGAGGTTCTTCGCGGATTATAATTCAAAACAATCGTCGTAATTTCAGGATGCTTTTGAATCAGAGCCTTCACAAACAACCGTTGTGACTTGAATTCTTTTTGAGCACACACCAAAATGACCATGACTTCTTTGGTTTGATAACCCACCCGAATTAAGACATGCCTCAATATTCCAGTACCTTTATCTTCATCAAACACAGGTATTTTATAACGCGACACAAATTCTTTAATCGTCTGTTGAATTGCTTGTGCTGTTTTGTTTTCAATTAAACACTCACTGGTATCTACTACTTTATGACTTTTCGATTGATACAATCCAGAGAAGATACGATGGTGTTGATATTTGTACGTACTCAATACTTTGTGACGATAAAAGTAAGGATTCTTCATAAAAATACTTGGTTGTTGGTTTGGATATTTCCCCATCAATTCTGCGTATCGCTTTTCTTTCATTTGATTATGGAACTCAATCTTATCATGCTCAAAAGAGCAACCACCACATTGTTTAAACACCTTACATTTCATAATGTCACCTCTTTAGCCATTATACCAAAAAAAAGCCTGATTTCTCAGACTTTCTCAATGGGATCAATTCGATCTAGCAATAAGTTGGCGACATTATCATCAAAATAGACAACACCCTCACCAATTAAGAAGTGATGACGAACATTGTGCTCGTCGACAAAATTCATTTCACCCTCGACTAGAGTCGCTAGATAACTCATATGGTCAGTAAGTAACCCAATTTGACCATCGGTTGTTCTAAGATTAAGAATCTTTGCTTCAAAATCAGCATACACTTTTTGAGGGGTCACAATATGAATCGTAAACATCCTAGAATTCCTTAGCTTTTTCTTTAACCGCTTGAATGTCTCTAGCAAACATAAACGCTTGTTCAGGAAGATCATCCACTTCCCCTTTTAAAATTGCTTCAAAAGAGTTCAGTGTTTCTTCAATTGGGACATATGCCCCCGCAATTCCTGTAAATGTTTCCGCAACATGGAACGGTTGAGATAAGAAGTTACGAATTCTTCGAGCCCGATTGACGGTCAATTTGTCTTCATCACTTAATTCATCCATCCCTAAAATCGCAATAATATCTTGAAGTTCTTTGTAACGTTGTAAAATGTGTTGAACGTCGTGAGCAACACGCACATGGCGTTCACCAACAACATTTGGATCCAACAAATTCGAGGTACTAGACAACGGATCAACCGCAGGATAAATACCCAACGCCGCAATATCACGATCCAACACGGTACGAGCATCCAAGTGACTAAAAGCAGTCGCAGGAGCAGGATCGGTTAAGTCATCGGCAGGAACATAAATCGCTTGAACCGAAGTAATCGACCCAGATTGAGTCGAAGTAATTCGCTCTTGTAATTGACCCATTTCCGTTGCTAAGGTAGGTTGATACCCAACCGCTGATGGCATCCGCCCAAGTAGAGCCGATACTTCTGAACCTGCTTGAGTAAACCGGAAAATATTATCAATAAACAACAAGACATCTTGATGATAGTCATCTCTAAAGTATTCTGCCATTGTCAGTCCAGAAAGACCAACTCGCATTCTTGCTCCTGGTGACTCATTCATTTGACCATAAACAAGGACGGTTTTCTCAAGAACTCCAGAATCCTTCATTTCGTTGTACAAATCATTTCCTTCACGTGTTCTTTCACCAACACCCGCTACCACAGATAAACCATTGTGTTCTTTCGCAATGTTATGAATCAACTCTTGCATTAAAACAGTTTTACCAACACCAGCACCACCAAACAAACCAATCTTTCCACCCTTTGGATAAGGACACAACAAATCGATCACTTTAATACCTGTTTCTTGAATATCATCAATTGGTTGCTGATATTTAAACTCTGGTGGTTGACGATGAATTGGCAGATAGTTATCCACTTTTTCTGGCATTGGCATTTCATCAATTGGTAATCCCAATACATTAAACATTCGTCCTAAGACAGCCTTACCAACCGGTACTCGAATCGGATGACCTGTATCCACCGCACTCATTTGTCGCACCAAACCATCGGTTGAAGCCATCGCTATACAACGAACGACATCGTCTCCAATGTGTTGTGCAACTTCTAAAACCAATGTAGAGTTGTCATTCATTTTGACTTCAATTGCGTTATAAATGGCTGGTATATGTTCTTTATCGAATCGAACGTCGACAACCGGTCCGATAACTTGACTAATTTTTCCTTCTAGCATACTAACCTCCTATTGTTCCCGAAATAATTTCGGTAATTTCTTGGGTAATCGCTTGTTGTCTCAATTTGTTATATTGTAGACGTAAATCATCAATTAACTCTTGAGCATTATCGGTAGCACTTTCCATCGAAACTCTTCGAGAAGAATACTCAGATGTTTTGGATGCCATGTAATACTGATAAATCTCTGAGATAACATAACGCGGAACCAAATTATCCAGTATTTCTTGAGCAGACGGATTGTAAATAATTTCTTTAAACTCCAACTTTCGCTCATCAATAGTGACAGGAAGCACCTTTTGAGAAGAAACCTCATAAGTGGTCGCATTAATGTAATTGGTATATAAAATATTAATCGATGTAATCTCTTGACGTTTAAACTTTTCAATCGCTTTAACACCCAGCTTACGGATGTCTTCAAAATTGATTTTATCCCCTAAAATAATGGTATCATTGGTAATCTTGAACCCTTCATTTTTGAAACGGATATATCCTTTTTTCCCAATCCAGTGAAAAGAAGCATGTTTTATGTTATTTTCATGAATGTACTTAAACAGATTGGTTGTGTATCCACCCGCTAGCCCTAAATCAGAAGAGAAAACAATGTAATACGGTTTGTCATCAACTTTAGGTTGTTTTAACATTGAATGTTCAATCGATGTATTATGACTCAATACTTCAACCATAATGTCTCTTAATCCTTGTGAATAGTTACGATTTTTTAAATATGCTGCTTTAATTTTTTGTAACTTACTCACCGCTACCAGCTGCATCGCTTTAGTAATCTTTTGGGTTGATTGAATCGATTTCAGTCTACTTTTTAGTTCGTGAGTATTATTCGCCATCGATTTCTATTCCATGTTGTTTTTGATAACGATTCATTAACTCACCCAAAATCTCTTTGATTTGTTTAATTAATGAATCACTCAAATCACTCGTCGAGTTAATTTCATCAATAATCTCTGGATGCTTCACACTAAACTCACGATGCATTTGTTGCTCAAACGATTGGATGTGATTCACTGGTAACATATCTAGATAGTTGTAACGATTCAAGAATAGACTCAAGACAACCAACCCTTGAGACAACGGGGTGTATTGATTTTGTTTTAGTAACTCTGTCAAACGCTCTCCGCGCGACAACACACGTCGTGTTGCCTGATCGACATCACTACCAAATTGAGCAAAACTCAACATTTCGCTGTACTGAGCCAACTCTAATTTAAGAGACTTCGACACATGTTTCATGGCCTTGGTTTGAGCAGCCGACCCAACCCGAGACACCGACATTCCACTATCCACTGCCGGACGAATACCCGCATTAAAATAATCGCTCAATAAATACAATTGACCATCGGTAATCGAAATAACATTCGTAGGAATATACGCCGAAATATCACCCGCTTGTGTTTCAATAATCGGTAATGCCGTCATTGATCCACCGCCATAGTTTTCATTCAACTTTGCGGACCGCTCTAAAAGTCTCGAATGCAAATAGAAAACATCTCCTGGATACGCTTCACGACCTGCAGGTCGTTTCAACAGTAATGAAATGGTCCGATAAGAAACAGCATGCTTACTTAAATCATCATAGATAATTAACACATGCTTTCCTTGTTCCATCCATTCTTCTCCCATCGCACACCCTGCATACGGTGCAATGTATTGAAGTGGAGCAAGTTCAGAAGCAGTCGAACTGACAATCACTGTATACTTCATGGCATCGTGTTGAATTAATTTTTGTTGGATTGCAGCAACAGTCGATGCTTTTTGACCAATCGCCACATAAATACAAAGGACATCTTGATCTTTTTGATTAATAATCGTATCAATCGCAATCGCCGTTTTTCCTGTTTGACGATCACCAATAATTAATTCCCGTTGACCTCTACCAATAGGAATCATCGAATCAATAATCTTAATTCCAGTATGTAACGGTTCATTGACACTTTTTCGTGTCATAACCCCAGGAGCAACCCGTTCAATCGGACGGGTTCTTGTAGTATTAAGTGGACCATTGCCATCAATGGGTTGACCTAAAGCATTGACAACTCTACCTAGCAACTCATCCCCTACAGGAACCGTGACAATATGTTTGGTACGAAAGACTTCGTCCCCTTCTTTAATCAGGGTGTCATCTCCCATTAAAACCGCTCCGACATGCTCCGTTTCAAGGTTTAAAACCATGCCAAAGACATCGTTTTTAAATTTCAACAATTCCCCTGCCATCGCATTTTCCAAACCATAAATTAAAGCAATTCCATCTCCTACTTGAATAACCCGCCCAACATCTTCGGAACGAGTATCAAACTCAAAATCTTTAATTTGTTGTTTGATCAGTGCAGTTATTTCTTCAGGTCTAAGTTGCATGTTGTCCTACTCCTTTTTTTAGTTTACGAGATAATTGATCCAACCGATTCTTTAAACTCGAATCAAGAATATCGTCTTCAATCTTAACAATCAAACCACTGATTAAACTACTATCAACAGTTACCCGTGCATCGATTGTTGATTGGTATTTCGTTTCTAATGCTAAAGTTAACTCTGTGAGTTGATGCTCACTCAGTTCTGTAGCACTTTTGATAACGGCGACTTTTATATTTTCATCGTGATAGAGCGCTTGTTCATAAACCTCTCTAATTTCGTGAAAAAAACTCAACCGATAGCGATCGATTAATAAATCTAAAAACTTCTTTAACGATTGATCTTTGAGTGAAATAATCGAATGAAAGACTTCTTTCTTGTAACTTTTCTCAACGTCTCTTGATTTAAAAAACTTCTGAATCGTCTCATCCTTAAAAACTTCATCCAATAGATTTAATTTTTCAAAATAATCTCTTTGTTTATTCGCTTCTTTAGCCACTTCATACAGAGCTAATCCATAGCGATAGCTAACATCCGTCATTAGCTTCTAAGCTCCGCAATAAACCGTTCAACCGCCTCTTTTTGATGAGACTGGTTAACTTCTTGTTGCAGTAATCTTTCAGAAGCCGCTAAGGCTACATCCACAATTTCCTCTTGAACATCCCTCAACATTTGTTGACGTTGGTTCTCAATGTCTTGTTTCGCTTTCACCATCATGTTCTCTGCTTCGACTCGTGCTTGTTTTAAGATTAGCTCCTTTTCACTCAGTGCTTGCGATTGACTAGTATTGATTAAGTCAGCCGATTCATCAACAGCACTTTTATACACTTGTTGAGCTTTTTGATGCTCTAAAACAGCTAATTCTTCTTTTTGTTTCGCATGATCAAGTTCTTCTTGAATTTTGGCAGCTCGCTTTTCTAACCAATTAACAACTGGTTGATAAAGATGTTTCTTAAAAACCAGATAAAGGATAAACGTAGCTCCCCATTGTACAAGTAAGGTGATGATATTGGGAAACAATTTTTCATAGATATCGACCAAAACAATCTCCTTCTTTCTTTGTTATTTTAGAACGCAAACATTAATAAGAATGCAATCAGCATCCCATAAATCGCACAGGTTTCCGCAATCCCTGCTCCTAAAATTAACATTGAACGAATTTTATTTTCTGCTTCTGGGTTTTTACCAACAGCCTCAACTGCTTTAGAAGCAGCTAGTCCTTGACCTAAACCTGTCATCATACCGGTTAATACGGCAATACCAGCACCAATTGCTATTAAACCTCTTCCTACACTAACATCCATTTTCAAAATCCTCTTTCTTTCTAATTTTCTGTTGGAAATTCCACACTCGTTAAGATTGTGGTTAATGATATAAAGATAAATGCCTGCAAAAACGCGGAGAATATATCGAAATAAACATGGAATACCGGTGCAACCACCAGTCCTAAGATATTAAATTCTCCAGGTAACACAAAGGAAGTTAACCATCCTGTAAATTGATAGAGCAATGTCATAATGACCCCTCCCGCAACCACGTTACCAAACATACGCAAACTCAATGAGATTAATGGGGCAATTTTCCCAAAAAAGTTTGGTATCACAAACAAGAAGATGGGTTCGAAAAACCCTTTAATATAACTTTTCAAACCACTCGCTTGAATACTGGCCTTCTGAATAAAAAACCAAGAAACTAACGCAAAACTCAATGTCACCGAATAGTTTCCAGTCGGTGGATTTAAACCAAATAGTCCCGACATATTACTAATTAAAATGTACAAAAAGATGGTTGATATATACGCTGCATAGTTTTCGCCGCGCCATCCCATGTTTTGTAACACGACATTTCGTAACATTGAGACATACGTAATTACCAGATTCGTAATTCCTTTTGGTTTTTCCTCAATCTTCAGTTGATTAATATGTTTTCCAAACCAAACAAAGATGAGTGACAAAAGTCCAGTTAACAAAATAATTGAATAGACTTCAACTTGAATGTTTATTGCTATTCCCCCTCTCCATAAAGATACCATTAAAGAAGACAAAAAACTTAAAACCAATTGTTCCAAAAAATGCCATCCAAACAGCATTTAAACCCCATAGAAAATACCCTAGAACACTTGGCAAGATCAGTAACCCTAATGATAAGACATAATAAATAAAATAAAGAAACTTATTAAACGACTTCATGGTTAAAATATAATCAAAATACCAGTGTTTCATCACTATATTTAAATAAAATAAACCATTCCCAATTAACCACGCAAGCGCAGCACCCACATTAAACCCAAGACAAACAACAGCAATTAGTACCACTAGCTTGCTATATCTTTGATAACATGTCGTTAAATAGGTATCAAATTGATTAGTCAATAATGTTCTCCTTTTATTCAACGCTATTATTCTAACATATCACTTATGATTAAGACACATCTAAAAGGATAAAATTAACTACAATTATCTTTCATTTATGGACAAAAAAGAGCAGTCCTTCTTCGAACTGCTCAATCGTTCCCTGATTGTTGTTAAATAAATAGATTCATGTTGGAATTGTCATTATCCTCAAGCATCGCTGCGACACCACCAATTTCAACTCCATCCATTAATTCATCCGAGGTAATACCCATGACATCCATGGACATCTGGCAAGCCGTCATCTTGACTCCTGCTTTTTGAGCTTGAGCAATCAATTCTTCCAAAGAACTAATGTTTTTGGTACTCATCACTTGACGCATCATCTTGGAGCCCATACCACCAAAGTTGAATTTAGACAACTTCAATTGTTTCGATGTTTTAGGTAACATCATTGAGAACATCTTAGACATCGTATCTTTTGGTTGTTTCTTAGCTTCTTTTTTCTTCAAGATACTCAATCCCCAGAAAGTAAAGAACATATTGACTTTATTGCCCATGGCTGCTGCCCCTGTTGCTATAACAAAGCTAGCAATAGCACGATCCAAGTCATTAGAGAAAATAATCATCGTTTTCTCTTTATGAGGACGCTTAGTCTCAACAACTTCTTCACTTTGATTTTTCTTTTGAATCATGGCATGAATTTGTTTGTTTTTCATTTCAACACTTTTTAACTCATGTCCAGTATTTCGCGCCCAGCTTTCGACATCTTTCATAAACCCGGGATCCGAGGCAGTGACATGAACCACTTGTTCATTTTTCATAGAATCAATCGCATTACTTAAAGCAATAATCGGTCCCGGACAACTCAGTCCACAAGCATCCAGTTCGATGACATCGCCAGATATTTCTTCAACCTCTAGATGTCCACTATCTCCAATAATATACGTACTCTTTTCTAATGGATGTTTATGTAAGGAATAGGTTTTATGTCCACCCATTAAGTTCACTGCTTGATACCCTTCTTGTTTCAGAATTCTTTCAGCAATGTACCCTCTTAAACCAACCGCACAGGTCGTGACATACACTTGGTTTTTATCAAGTTCTCCTAAGCGTTCTCTTAATTCACTGAGCGGAATATGGACACTATTATCAAAGGTTCCCACCAGCAATTCAGCATTTTCACGAATATCCAAAACAACATGCTGATCACTTAACTCATCATAGAACAAAGGATCAGTTAATTTTGCTAAGACGTTTGAAGCGACATAACCAACCATATTGACTGGATCTTTAGCAGAGGAATACGGAGGTGCATACGCACACTCTAATTCAGCTAAATCATCAATGGTTCCTTTAAAGTGTATGACACTGGAGATCGTATCGATTCGTTTATCGACCCCATCATAACCAACAATTTGGGCTCCTAATACTTTTCCTTGTTTATCAAAAATCAATTTAATACTCATTGGTAAAGCACCAGGATAGTAGCCCGCATGACTGTTTGGATGAATTAATACTTTTAGATAATCGTCTTTGTAGTTTAGACCCAATCGATTTAAACTTTTTTCATTGTAGCCGGTTGTTGCGACAGTCTGATCAAAGATTTTAGCAATCGATGTACCAATGGTTCCAGGGTAATGAACATGATTGCCATGGATGATATTATCTGCCGCAATTCGTCCTTGTTTATTTGCGGGTCCAGCTAAAGGAATCATGGTTCGCTTTTCTAAGACATAGTCTTTAATTTCAACAGCATCTCCAATCGCATAAATATGTGGATCACTGGTCACTAAAAACTCATTGACCACAATTCCGCCTCTTGGATTCACTTCTAAATTAGCATCTTTCGCAAGTTGACTATTCGGTTTTACACCAATCGCTAAGACGATCATTTGAGTTTCAATCTCGGTATCACTGTCTAATACGGCGACACTGTGATGATCTTCATGTCTTAACTCTTTTAGCCCATCGTTTAAGATGACATTGACTCCATTAAAGACGAGTTCTTGTTTGACAATCTCAGACATTTCCAAATCAAGAGGTGCCATGACTTGGTTCATCTTTTCGACCAAGCTCACTTCAATTTTGCGGTGAACTAGATTTTCGACCAGTTCTAAACCAATAAAGCCTCCTCCGACAACCAGGGCTTTTTTGACATTGTTGTCTTTGATGAAATTGTAGATCTTGTCTGCATCATTTAACGTTGTCAGTGTAAAGACATTTTTTCCATCCACTCCTGGAAACGGAAAAACCAGTGGAGAGGACCCCAAAGACAATAACAAGGTATCGTACGATTCTTGATACGTTTCATTGGTGACTAGGTTTTTGACATCCACTGTTTTAGTGTCCCGATTTATTTTTATGACTTCACTTTGGATTCTAACATCGACTCCATATTGCGTTTCAAGTTTCTCTACCGATGAAACAAGCAGTTTCTCTCTGGGAGTAATGGTTTCTCCGATATAATACGGTAATCCACAGTTGGCAAAAGAGACATATTGACCTCTTTCAAATAAGATAATGGTTGCGTGTTGGTCTAAGCGGCGCAGTCTAGCTAGAGCGGTTGCTCCACCAGCTACACCACCGACAATTAAGATTTTTTTATTCATCGTTTATTTTTCATAATAAAGAAGTTCAACAATCCCACGAATACTGGAGTCTTTGATTGAATAGAATACTTCATTTTTCTCTTTGCGGGTACTGACCACATCCGCTGCTCTTAAGATTGCTAAATGCTGGGAGATATTGGCTTGAGACGCATCCAGACAATTTACAAAATAAGTGACATTCTTTTCTCCATCTAACATATTTTTAACAAGACACAGTCTTACCGGATGGGCGACCGCCTTCAATAAGTTGGCGTAATCATACGTTTGTTGGTTTTCTAAATTCATGTTTCCTCCTGTATATTAGTATATTCTAATCTTCGAATTTATCAAGTATCTACATTATTTGGCGTAGTTATCAAAATAACCTTGGATATAAACAATCGGTGTCCCCTTATCGCCTGACCCGGACGTTAAATCACACAACGACCCAATTAAATCACTCAGTTGACGAGGGGTTGTCCCTAAACGATTTCCTTGATTTAAAGAACTCGCTTGTTTATCATGGATTTTTTGGATAATCGCTTGTTTCAGTGCCTCACCAGATAAGTTTGAAAATTCATTATCCGCTAAATATTTCAGTTTCAATTCATTGGGTTGTCCGATTAATCCTTTAGTAAAGGCTGGGCTAACCACAGGATCAGCAAGTTCCCAAATCTTACCTTGAGGATCTTTGAATGCGCCATCGCCATAAATTAAAACCTCAATCAGTTTTCCTGTCTTTTCAAGCACTTGTTGTTGAATTGCATCGACAACGTGTTGACCTTCTCGAGGAAACAGTTTCACACTATTGTCAGTTGCTAGATTACTACCCAGTAGGCCATAGTCTGGGTTGTAACCAGAACCATCTACCGATTGAGTTAAGAGATCGTCTAACCCCAAAACTAACTCAGCGTTCGCTTTTTTTAATAACCGTTTGCTGCGATGACGAGTATGAATATCACAACACAAAACGTGTTTGGTATAGTCTAATATTTTGCGAGGATCATTCGCGAAAATAATCTCGCACTCAGCTCCTTGCTGCTCAATAATTTCTTGATAATAAGCGACGTAATCAACGTTAGTAAACTCATGAACAGGATACTGAAAAAGTTCACGGTACTTCTGAAGGGTTAAAAGATCGCTAGTTGGATTGATACCCAACTCATCCAATGCATCCCAACTCACTAGGTGATTACCGACTTCATCACTAGGATAACTCAGTAGTAAGACTACTTTGGTCGCTGCTTTAGCAATCCCTTTGAGAAGCATTGAAAAGCGATTGCGACTCAGAATCGGAAAAACGACACCAATGGTGTGATTTCCAAATTTAGAAGCAACATCGGCTGCAATGTGATCAATGGTTGCGTAATTGCCTTGCGTACGGGCGACCACTGCTTCCGTGATACCAAGGACATCATGATCGTTGATATCAAATCCTTCGTGCTTGGAGGCACTTAAAAGAAGATCGGTAACCATCGCTACGACATCATCCTTTTTTTTGAAGATTGGTGCTTTCAATCCTCTAA
>LFRM01313811.1_pt1 | contig 13216 bp, 14 predicted proteins | sample 618341 | NCBI WGS metagenome assembly LFRM01 (sample SAMN03654438, study PRJNA283298) | anaerobic digester metagenome | isolation source: pool of bioreactors CSTR01a, CSTR02a, and CSTR03a thermophilic anaerobic... | place: Denmark: Kgs. Lyngby | collected 2014-05-21 | reverse complement strand
GCAAAATCGGTTTATCTGGTGGGGGATTTTAACGACTGGGATATCAGGGCTTGTCCCATGGAGAAGGAAAACGGTGTCTGGGTCATCACCCTCGACCTTCCTCCTGGAAAGTATGAGTACCGATATTTAATCGACGGAGGATGGTATAATGACCCTCAAAAGTGCCGGATTCTCACTGGTTGGGGAGAAAACTCTGTATTAGAAGTTGAGCAAGAGTGTTCATTGATCTGTGCTTGATTATTTTATTAGTATTTAGTATTTATTAATTATAGAATTTTCTAGTCCTTTTTGGTTCTCTATTTGTACTATTTATTAGGTGTAAGCACCCCGAGCAGCTCCGAAATCAAATCTCCCAGAATATAAGTTAGCCACAAAATCTGGGCTTTTCTCCTCTTTCTATTATTGTGAGCTCTTTTCGGAAGTCCTTTAAACTGTCATTAGCGAGCACTGAAGAAGGTTTTTCTCTCTCGGTAGTTTTTGTCTTTAAATAATTTAGATTCCTAATAGAACCATTCAGGGTGACGAATCTTCCCCGCCGTCCTTCCCAAAATCCTTAATCGGGAATCTCCCCCCTCCGTCATTCCCGAAATTTTTTATCGGGAATCCACTGAGGGATGCTTTCCTCGGTATTATTATCCTGCTTTTTAGTTTTTGGTTTAGGCCGTTAGGCTCTCGCAGCTATTTTGCAGTGATATCATGAAATAGCTGTGCCCGAGGATCACTATCTCAAAAATAGCGTTCTATTAATCTTTGCATAAAAGGCTGAAAATCATCAAGGTGGTTCTGGATGATGTCATATATTTCTTGCTTATCAACATTATCATAGAGATGAACCACTCTGTTGCGAAAACGGACCATTGACTGGTATGTTTCTTTCATCTCCCGGGGTATCAGGTCATGCTGGCTGGCGAGCGCTACAAGCTCACCATAGCTTTTGGGCAATCCCCATCCTTCTCGGGCTATAATGTGAGCACAGATATCTAACATTGCTTCAATGATTATCTGAAGCATCCGGGTAGCGGCATATTCATTAATTACCTCCCGGGAGAATTCCTCAAGAGTCATCTCCTGAAAATAACGAAGGTGGGCAATGTTCTCTCGCATAAATTGAAGCTTTTGACGGAGTTTGTTCTTATCAATCGCCAACGAACTCCTCCCGCAAACCATAGTCAAAATCCTGGTGGATATTTGCCTCATCTACTGCCCAGTCTCCATAAAACTTGATGGTCCTCTCTACGAAATCAGCAAGTAGCTCCCCATTGCGACAGAACAAAAGCTTTCCTTCCTGGAGCACTTTTATAGTCAATGTCAGAGGGGTGGTGCGGAGGTTCAAAAGACTTACATCTTCGCTTCCTACAATACGAGAACACTCTGATAGAATCTCTGCCTCTTTTTCCCGGGAAAGAACAATCTCGGGGAGAGGAAGAAGGGCAAAATCAAGGTCTGAGAGGGAAGTGTAAAATGGAGTAAGGTAGGAACCAAAGAGATAGAAAGCAAGAATGTCTCCATAGCTCTCCACCAAAGAAACTATTTCCTCTTCCTTAGCGGGTGAAAAATCAACAATCTCCGGTTTTCGGCTTAGACGAGCCATCTCATATTGTCCTCTTTTTTTGCTCTGGTTGGCTTTTCTTTATTATATCACCTCGCCTCTCTTCCGTCATTTCTCAGGGGTTTCCTCATCCCTCATGCCTGAAATTTAGCGAGGCATCCACCTCCCTTTCGTCATTCCCGAAATTTTTTATCGGGAATCCACGTTTTTGCTTTTTCCTTTGATTTTTAAAACTGTGGACCCCTGATAAAACCATTCAGGGTGACGACCTCCCCCTCCGTCATTCCCGAAATTTTTTATCGGGAATCCAGATGTTTTTAAAACTGTGGACCCCTCGCAGAACCATTCAGGGGTGACGAACAAGGGGGTGATAAAGGCATTCAGGAATAGAGACAAGAGGATGATAGAACCATTCAGGGGTGACGACAAAGAGGGGGTAATAGGGAGTTTTCTCCTTATAGTTTGGATCATTAAGGAGTTTTAAGGAATGGTTCAAGATCTGTAAAGGTAGATATACATCTTGAGTATGAGGAATTATACTTTGTAAAAGGTGGTTGTTTTAAACAACCTCGGTAATGATTGACAGGGTTAAACTTATTAAATAATATGGTATCATATTTCAGACTCTACCTACCTGATTTTAGAAGGAGCGTAAATTCGATGAGAAGTATGACCGGTTTTGGATACGTAGAAGGAGCAGGAGAATTAGGTTTTTATAAAATTCGTCTGAAAACTTTAAACCACCGTTTTCTGGAACTTAGTTGCCGTATTCCCCGGGAGATGGGCATGTGGGAAGATAAAATAACAAGTCTGGTAAAGGAGCGTATTTCCCGGGGGAAAGTGGAAGTAAGAGTGGAATTTGAGCCCCGGGAAGGAGCTTTTTCGGTAGAGGCTAATGTGGTTTTAGCTCGTTCCTACTGGAAAGCTCTCCAGAAGATTGTGCAAGAGTTAAGTTTGCTTCAGCAACCAGACCTTTCTATGCTTTTGCAGGTAGGGGAAATTGTGCAGATCAAAGAAGAGAGCTCTCTGTGGGAAGAAGAATGGGAAAATTTTTACCCCCTTCTTGACCAGGCTATCCAATCTCTTGTTGCTTATCGAGAAGCGGAAGGAAAGCGTCTTCGGGAAGACCTTTTATTCTGGTTAAAGGAGCTGGAAAGATTGACGGAGGAAGTGGAAAAGAGGGCTCCTCTGGTTCAAACTTACTATCGCAACAAATTACTTCAGCGGATAGAAGAGTTTTTACCTCAAGTAAAAGTTGATGAAATGCTTCTGGCTCAAGAGGTAATTTTTTATGTGGAAAAAAGCGACATTAACGAAGAAATAGTGAGATTGAAAGCTCATATCAATCGCATGAATAAGCTCCTTTCTCAAAACAAATCAATAGGTAGAGAGTTGGAATTTATTCTTCAGGAAATGAATCGAGAGGTTAATACTATGGGNNATGTGGGAACAGGTTCGCAATGTGGAGTGAATGATGAGCGGATTACTCTTTGTCCTCTCTGGACCATCGGGGGTGGGTAAAAGCACTCTTCGAAAAGAAGTGATGAAGAGGTGTCCGGCTCTGAAGTATTCTATTTCCTACACTTCCCGTGCCCCTCGCCGGGATGAAAAAGAAGGAGTGGATTACTATTTTGTAGATATGGAAACTTTTGAGGAAATGAAGGAAAAAGGGGAGTTTATTGAGTGGGCAAAAGTTCACGGTAACTACTATGGTACTCCTCGCCGTCAGGTGGAAGAATGGCTAAAGGAAGGATTTGATGTGATTTTAGAAATTGATGTCCAGGGAGCAAAACAGGTAAAGAAGAATTGTCCGGACGGGATTTTCATTTTTATTGCTCCTCCTTCTCTTAAAACTTTAGAACAGAGGCTCAGGGAGAGGAATTCTGACCCGGAAGATGAGATTCTATTGCGTATGACTAATGCCCATCTTGAGATGCAATCCATCAGGGATTACAATTATTTAGTGGTTAACGATGTTCTGGAAGAAGCAGTGGATAAGCTTCGTTCCATAATTATTGCTGAGAGATGTAGGATAAGGTGAGGTGAGAAAATGCTTTCTATTGATGAACTGGTTCAAAAAGTAGGTAATATATATATTCTTGCTATAGTGATAGCCAAAAGAGCCAAGCAATTAAACGAAGGTGCTGTACCTCTTGTAGAACTAAAAGAGGCTCATAGTCCTCTATTTGTTGCTCTCGAGGAATTAAGCGCCGGGAAAATCAGCTTTGAATTTGTAGAAGAATGATTGTTTATCATCCCACCCAATTCTGGAAAGGGAAAAAGATTGTCCTGGGAGTAACGGGAGGGATAGCGGCTTTTAAGGCTATAAGCCTGGCCAGCTATTTCACCAAAGCTGGTGCCCGGGTAAAAACCTGTTTGACTGAAAACGCTCTATCTCTGGTGGGTAAGAGTTCTTTTGAGGCAGTGACGAGAGAGAGAGCTTATGTTGGTCTCTTTGAAGGGGGAGGGGAAATCCTCCATATTGACCTGGTGAGGGAAAGCGATGCTGTAATCGTTGTTCCGGCCACTGCCAATATTCTGGGAAAGGCGGCTTCTGGTATTGGCGACGACCTTTTGAGCACCATTCTTTTAGTAGACCCGAGCAAAGTTATTTTAGCTCCCGCTATGAATGTTACCATGTGGAAAAACCCGGTGGTGCAGGATAACCTGGAAAAAGTTGTGAGCCGGGGGATGAAAGTGATTTATCCTGCTTCAGGAAGTCTGGCCTGTGGAGAAGAAGGAGAAGGAAGGTTGCCGGAGCTCGAGGAATTAGTGGAGGGAATTTTTTATCATCTTTATCCCCGCACGGAATTCCAGGGGAAGAAAGTTTTAATCAGTGCTGGAGCCACCCGAGAGTGGTTAGACCCGGCCCGGTTTATTTCTAACCCGGCCAGTGGGTTTATGGGAGGAGCTCTGGCGTCACTCGCGCGAGCCTGTGGGGGAGAGGTAAAAATGGTGGTGGGCAATGTCTCTTCTCGTCTTCCCTCCGGGGTGGAGATAGAGAGAGTAGAAACCGCGCAGGAGATGGAAATTGCACTAAAAAGAGAGTGGGGGAATAGTGATATTTTATTTATGAACGCTGCAGTTTCTGACTTTCGCCCTCTTTCCTTTTCTCCTTCTAAAATTAAGAAAGAGGGGAAAGAAGAGTTAACTCTTACCTTAGTTAAAAACCCTGATATTCTATCTGAGTTAGCTAAAAACAAAGGGAATAAAATAGTGGTAGGTTTCTGTGCTGAAACAGATAATCCTCAAGAAGAGGCCCGGAAAAAATTGCAAAAGAAGAACGCAGATATAATAGTGGCTAACCTCATCGCTTGCGGAGAGAGTGGATTTGAGACCTCTACTAATAAAGCCTGGATAGTAGACTGCCGGGGAGGAGAAAAAGAATTACCTCTTTTAGATAAAAGAGATTTAGCAGAGGAAATAGTTTCCTACCTTTTTGACCACTTCCGGGGATGAATGCACATTTTGCCTTGCTTGCTTTGCCTCTTCCTCTTTTTTCTGAGTTTTCTTATCTAATTCCTCCTTCTCTCGCAGGGAAAATTCAAGTGGGGAGCCTGGTAGAGGTGGAGTTTAAAAATCGCCGGCTTCTGGGATGGGTAGTGGCTTTACAGGAAGAATCTCCTCCGGGGTTAGAGATAAAAGAAATATTGCGATTGGCTCCTGTTGCTCCTTTAGGTGCAGGAGGGTTGCTGTGGACCAAAATTCTTTCTCAGCTTTATTTAACTCCCTGGGGAATGATGCTTTCTTTTTTTACTCCGGCACTTTTGCCTTCTTTTTGGGATTCGGCTGGTAAGAGAGTTTTTCCTGGCTCTCACGTTGAGGCGTCTGAAGAGAGCTTTAGTATTCCTCCTCAGGGAATGAATTTTTTTGTTTTTCAGGAGAAATTTGGCAGAAAAAAGAAAAAATGGGAGAAGTTGATAAAAAATGGGGTTTTGCGCCGGGAGGAAGAAACTCTTGAGGTAGCAGAAACCACTTATCCTCGAAAAGATTCAGGCTGGTGGTCTATCGCTACCCGTAAGGAGCGGGAGAGCTTTCTTCTTTCCTTTGTGGAAAAAATGCAAGAAGAGAATCGGAAAGCCCTTCTCGTGTTTCCCGACTTTAGAGCGCTTGATTATTTCACTTCTTTTGTTGAAAACCAGTTTCCTCAATTGAGAGTGATAAAATACGATAGTCGGCTCGCCTCTCGCCGGAGGTTTCTGGCTTATAAACTGGCGGAAGAGGGAGATTTCGATTTAATTCTGGGCACTCGAGGAAGCATATTTTTGCCCGCCCGAGACCTTTATTACCATGTGGTTTTTGATCCAGAAGATAAAGGGCATTATTCCGACCGTCCTCCTTTCCATGACACTTTTCGACTCCTTCATGAAAAAGTTAAGATTAAAGGAGGAAGTTTAGAAGTAGTGGGCATCACGCCTTCTCTTTCTATGTATCATTTTCTGAGCACTCAAGAGTTCCGAAAGAGAGATTTTCCTGTTCTCTCCCGGGCTTCTGCTCCTCCCGTTAATTTAATTTCTTATGAAAAAAAGTGGGGATCTTCTTTAACTTTTTCGGTGCGAAAAGCTATTCTCCAGGTGTTAAATGAAAAAGGCAGAGTTTTAATCTGGGTACAGAAGAGAGGCTATACCCCGGCTCTGGGCTGTCGAGATTGCGGTTTTTATTATGTTTGCCCTCACTGCGGAGTGGCATTCCGCTATTATAAAGAAACCAGAGCTTTAATATGTCCTCTGTGTGGTAAAAAAGAAGAAATAGATTTATTCTGCCCTCGATGTGGAGGAGTATGGCTGGAGGGATGGGGAGAGGGAGTGGAAAAAGTAGGAGAAGAGATGAAGAAAGCCTTTTCTCATCAGCAAGTAGTGGTTATTGATTCAGAAAAAGAAGGAGAAGCGGAAGAACCTCTTTCTTCTTCCATCCTGGTGGGCACTTCTTTACTTCTACGGGAAGAAATACTGCAGGGGGCATCTCTTTTAGTTATCTGGTCGCTGGAGGACTGGCTGTATCTTCCTGATATAAATGCTAAAGAAGAATTTTATTTGAGTCTGCAACGGATACAGGCTCTCTTAGGCCTTGCTTCTCCTGTTCCACCCCGGATTTTTATTCAAGGGAGAAAAGGGATGGAAAAAGAAATGAGTCAGTTTTTGCAGCCACCTCGTGATTTTTACCCCCCTCTTTTAGAAAAAAGAAAGATTTTAGGCTATCCCCCTTATGGGGTACTGGCTCGCGTGGTAAAAAGATATAGGAATAGAGGGAAAGATGAATTGGTTTTAAGAAAGTTAAAGAGCTCTTTAGAAGAGAAGGGTATAGAAGTAGGTGGTCCTTTTCCGGCTCAGGGGAGAAAGTGGGGAGAAGAAAGCGAGGAGATAACTATACATTATACCCGGGAGAGAGCGGAGGAAGTATTTAATGTGGTTTCTCAGTTTTTTTCTCGAGAAGGGAAAAGAAAAGGAGAATGGCGGATAGAAGTAGAATTTTGAAAAAGGGGTGAAGTTAGTTGGCAATCAGGGAAATAAAAACTTATGGCAGTCCTGTATTAAGAGCGAAAGCACAACCCATCGAAAATGTAAATCAAGAAGTGTGGAATCTGGCTCAGGATATGAAAGAGACCATGCGTCTTGCAAAAGGAGTGGGGTTGGCGGCAAACCAGGTGGGAGTTTTGTGGCGCATTATAACTTTTACCAATCCCGAAGAGCAAAAAGACCAGGTTCTCATTAACCCTCAGATAGTACACCTGAGCGAGGAAAGAGAAAAGGATGAGGAAGGGTGTTTGAGCTTTCCCGATATCTATGACCAGGTGGAAAGAGCGAAAAAAGTAGTGGTAAAAGGCTGGGATTTAGAAGGAAAGGAAATTACCATAGAAGGGGAAGGGCTCTTAGCTCGTATTTTACAGCACGAAATTGACCATCTGGATGGAATCTTGTTTGTAGACCGATTGAGCCCTGCTCGGCGTTTGCTCATCCGGAATAAGTTGAAAAGAATTTCTGTAGCGGAGGAATAAAACTTGAAGATAGTTTTTATGGGGACTTCCTCTTTTGCCGTCCTGGTGCTGGAGGAACTTCTAAAGAAAGAAGAGAATAATATACTGGGAGTGGTGACTAAAGTGGATCGCCCGGCGGGAAGGGGGAGAAAATTACGTCCCTCTCCAGTTAAGAAAAAGGCAGAAGAGGAAGGGCTAACCATCTGGCAACCGGAGCGAGTGAACGCTCCGGAGTTTTTAGACATTTTGCGCTGTGTTTCTCCAGAAGTTATAATAGTAGCTGCCTATGGGCAGATTTTGCGCCGGGATTTGTTGTCTATTCCTCCCCGGGGGGCGATAAATGTTCATGCTTCCCTCCTTCCTTCCTTTAGAGGGCCAGACCCCATCCGCTCTGCTCTTCTTCAGGGAGAGAAAGAAACGGGGGTTACCATTATGCTCATGGATGAAGGAGTAGATACCGGTCCTATATTGGCTCAGAAGAAAGTGGAAATAGAGAGAGAGGATAACTATCAATCTTTAACTGAGAAGTTGGGGAAAGAGGGAGGAAAGCTTTTAGTAGAAACCTTACCCCGCTGGGCAAGAGGAGAGATTGCCCCTCGTCCTCAAGAGGGAGAAGTTTCTTATGCTCCTATATTGAAAAAGGAAAAAGCCAGGATAAACTGGGAAGATAGCGCTGTTAACATAGTGAATCAGGTTCGAGCTTTCTCTCCTTACCCGGGGGCTTATACTTATTTCCAAGATAGGAGAATTAAAATTTTAAAAGCTAATTCAAAAGAGGGAGTTTCTGCTCCTCCGGGAACAGTGGTGGAAATTAATCCTCAGGGATTTGTAGTGGCTGCGGGAGAGGGAGGAGTGTTAGTTGAGGAAGTACAACCGGAGAGCCGACAAGTTATGACTTCTCGAGAGTTTTGTTGTGGATACCATTTGAGAGAAGGAGAACAATTACTGTAGGAGGTGAACGATATGTTCTTTGATTACACGTTTATTCTTTTAATTCCTGCACTCATTCTTGCTTTTTATGCGCAGGCTAAAGTGAGTAGTGCTTATTCTAAGCTATCTAAAAAGAGAGCCAGTGCAGGATTGACTGGCAGAGAAGTAGCGGAGATGCTGGTGGAGAGTTTAGGATTAAGAGTTAAAGTGGAGGAAATACCAGGAGCGTTAACTGACCATTATGACCCCACTCGAGAGGTATTGCGTCTCTCACAGGCGGTGGCCAATGGTTCATCTATTGCTGATTACAGCATTGTAGCTCACGAGGTGGGACATGTTCTGCAAAAGAGGGAACAATATCCCGCTTTTGCTTTCCGCTCTGCACTCGTTCCGGTGGCGAGCTTTGGTTCACAATTAGCTTTGCCTCTCTTTTTGATTGGTTTGATTTTTTATCTTCCCGCTCTTATGAATATTGGCATTATCTTTTTCAGTCTGGCAGTTCTTTTTCAGCTGGTAACTTTACCGGTGGAATACAATGCCAGTTCCAGGGCATATCTTGTCTTAGATAAAGCAGGATTGGTAACGGCGGAAGAAAAACCTTATATTAAACAGATGTTGAACGCTGCTGCTCTTACCTATGTGGCTGCTACTGCGATGGCTGCACTGCAACTCTTGCGATTGGTGCTCCTGCGGGGGAGCAGGGATTGAGTGATTGATTACCGAAGAAGAGATGCCCTGCAGATTCTCAACCGTCTTTACACCGGTCGAGTTTCTTTTTTAGATGCCGAATACAGTCGATGGATTAAAAAGAGAAATTATACTGAAAAAGACCGGGGCTGGCTGGTTAGTCTATTGCGAAACATAGTAAAGCATCAATCGTTTATAGATGGAGTGCTTAAGGAGTATTTACCCAGGTGGGGAAAGCTTCCTATGGCTATTCAAAACCTCTTGCGTATAGGGGTGGCAGAGCTTCTGTTCCATTCTTCTCCCTCTTTTGCTGTAGTGAACGAAGTGGTGGAAATTACAAAAGACACAGGAGCGGAATTTACTGCCCTGGTTAACGCTGTTCTGCGGAAAATAGCGAGAAAGAGAGACTATTATTCTGCTATTCTGGAAGAGGAAGGGATGGAGCTCCCTCCTTTTTTAGAAGAAGAGTGGAAAAGCTGGATAGGGGAAGAGGACTTAAAATTGCTAAAAAAATCTTTATCTCTTCCTCCTCCTCTCTATGTGCGTGTGAATACCTTGAAAATTGGAGAAGATGAGCTGAGGGAAAGATGGAGAGAAAAAGGAATAGAAAGCAGTAAAACTGTGCTTCCGGGGGCTTTGGAGGTGGATGCTGATTACTCTACTCTTCTGGCCCTTCCTGAGTATCAGGAAGGGCTGTTTTACCCTCAGGATTTGGGTTCTCAGCTGGTGGTCAAAACCATCAGCCCCTTTATCCGGGGAAAAATAATAGATGTCTGCTGCGGAACAGGGGGAAAGGCTTTAACTATGGCTCAATACTTATCCGGGGGAGAGGTTTTTGCCTGGGATAAAAAAGAGGGCAAGGTGAGGACTCTTTCTAAATTTATTTCTCTATTTAATCTTGGTAAAATTAAACCTATGGTGGTGGATACTCTTCGCCCTCCCCGGGATTTTTTTTCCACTGCTGATCTGGTGCTGGTGGATGCTCCTTGTTCAGGGTGGGGAACTATCCGTCGAAACCCCGAAATATTACTGAAAAACCCGGATTTAGAAGATTTATCTCATCAGCAATTTTCTCTTCTTCTTTCTGCTTCTTCTTTGGTAAAAAAAGGAGGAGTAATGGTATACTGTGTTTGCAGTATTACTAAAAAAGAAACTCAGAAAGTAGTAAAAGAGTGGGAATTAAATGCGGGAAAAGAGTGGGAAAAAGTGGGTTTGGGAAAAGGAGAAGAGGAAATGATAATCTGGCCTCACCAATTCAATAGTGATGGATTTTTTGTTGCAGCCTGGAGAAAAAAATGAAGGAGACAAAAAGAGAGAACTGGAGTTCTTTTATACTTAGAGTTTTTGCTTACGCTCTTATTTTTGGTGGGGGATTAGCGCTCAGTGTTTATTTAGGCTTGATTTTTTTTCAATATTATCTTACAAGCGGTACCATATCTTTACCTGATTTTCGCAACCAGAGCCTGGTAGAGGCTATCAATCAGATATCCCAGCTGGGTTTACAGGCAGAGATAAAGAGAATAGAAAATAACCCGGAATTTCCTTCCAGCTGGGTTATTCAACAAGACCCTCCCCCGGGAGTAGAAGTAAAAAAGAATCATCGGGTAAAATTGGTAATCAACGGAGGAGATATAATAGCAGAAGGAGGAAGTGTAGCCGCCGGTGGCTCTTCTTCCCCTTCTACCTCTACTTCTGTTTCCGCTTCTGGTTCTGTTTCTGTTCCCGATGTTCGGCAGATGGGGTTAGAAGAAGCACAAAGTCTTATTGAAAGTAGTGGCTTGAAGCTAGAGAGGGTGGCAGAAGTGACACATGATAGCATTCCTGCGGGTTATGTAGTTTCTCAAAATCCTCCTCCAGAAAGCGAAGTGGCGAAAGGTAGTGCGGTAAGCCTTCTCGTGAGCAAAGGGAAGGGCGAAGCTGAAGAGTTTAATTTAGTTGTTGTTCCGGATCTGGTAGGACTGCGCCTCGAGGAAGCCAAAAGATTACTGGCTCAGAGCAACCTCACCGTGGGAAACGTGGAAGAAATAGCGGTAAAAGGAAAAGACGATGGCGTAGTGATGAGACAGAGCCCTGCTCCGGGAGAAGAGGTTGAACCGGGAGAAAAAATTCATCTTCAGGTGACTAAAGCTGAAGAAGAGGAAGCAGGATTGAAAGAGCTAAGTTTAAGGTTTGTTTTACCCAGTTCTCGAAGCCCCATTAAAGTTGAGGTGGTGGTAACTGATGAGCTGGGTGAGCGAGTGGTTTATGAAAGAGAGCATCAAGGGGAAGAAATGGTGGAGTTAACCACTACCACAAAAGGTGAAGGTAAAGTAGTTATTTACCTTAATGGTTATTACTACTGGGATAAAACTCTTTAATTGATATGAGGAGGAAAATTCATGGCTAAACTGGCTCCTTCTATTCTATCTTGTGATTTCTCTCAACTCCGGGAAGAGTTGTTAGCTGCCGAGGAGGGAGGAGCAGAAATAATTCATGTAGATGTAATGGATGGACATTTTGTTCCTAACTTTACTTTTGGACTTCCTATTTTGAAAGCGGTGAGAAAAATTTTACCCCGGGTGACTATAGATGTCCATCTTATGACCGATAACCCTCGTCTTTACATTGCTGATTTTGTTCGGGAGGGAGCAGATATGATTAGCTTCCATTTAGAAGCATCAGCCGATTATAGCTTGATAGTAGACGAGATTGTAGAATATGGGGGTAAACCCGGGGTAGCACTGGCTCCCGGAACTCCCTGGCAGTGTTTAAGTCCCATTCTGGATAAGCTTTATTATGTGCATCTGATGACCGTTCATCCTGGTTTTGGGGGGCAGAAGTTTATCCCGGGTATGGAAGATAAAATCGCTTCTCTTCGCCAGGAGATAAGAAGAAGGGGTTTATCTACCGAAATTGAAATTGATGGAGGAGTAAATGACCAGAACATTGAGTATCTGGCTTCTTGTGGTGCCTCCATTATAGCGGCGGGTTCTTTAGTTTTTGCTCATCAGGAAAACATTGCTGCTCGGGTGAGGATGCTTTCGGAAAAGATAAGGCCATACTGACTATAAGGGGGAACTAATCCCCCTATAACCCCCAAAAGAAAGGGAAAGAGAGCAAAAATAATACGGAGGAAAAACACTCCGTGTTGCCATTCCTGAATGGTTCTATCAGGAATCCATATTATTTAAGGGCAAAAGCCTCTGGATTCCCGACAAAAGATTTCGGGAATAATAGACCTCTTCCTCGATTCCTTTTTTCTTTCCCTCACCCTTCCGGGGGAGAGAGCGAGTGTTTATGCTGACCCAGGATGTCTAAAATTACCGAGATTGCCCATTCTCAAATTTCTGAATAGCAAGTAAAACCGGGCCTTGTTCTTCTAATTTCATTCCCGATTAGCTGAAGGATTATAGGACATAATCTAAACAATTTATGTACCACTAAAACTGGATGGTAGTCTACGATAAGAGGCTATAAATGCCATTAAATTTTATTATGGTATAATGCTCAAAAGGGAAATTATATACAAGCCAAAAGACCTCGCAAAGACAAAAGCCGCCTGTCATCGCAATCCAGGAAAAAGTTGCAGTAATTCTTTCATCAGTTGAAAATGTGAAACAAATGTTAATCTATGTCAGGGGCTTTAGAGAGAAAAGGCCGATACATGTTGCTCTTAAAGAGGACTTTGGGTGTTTGGAGGTAATATTGGATCGAATACAAACTATATGGCTCATTTCATTTGTCCAAATTACCCCTGGCAACTACTTTTATCCGCAATTCGTCAGGTGGAATACTACTCAAGATAAGATAATACTTGATTAATGTTGCTTTAATCCTAACCGGATAATGAAATAAGGGGAAAATATGTATGCAATATAAAGTATTGAAAAATGTACCTGAGCAGGAAAAGATACAGAATGAAGTTACATCGGAATTATGGCCAGAATTTATATTTCATGATCCGGTTTCTAATGCGAATTGGCATAAACTATTTGAGTTGTTCCCGGAGTTTCAAATTTCTTTGATGTCCAATTACGAGGTTATAGGCATAGCAAATTGTATACCCTATTATTGGAATAAATCCTTTGAGAAATTAC
>LFRM01303928.1_pt1 | contig 13216 bp, 17 predicted proteins | sample 618341 | NCBI WGS metagenome assembly LFRM01 (sample SAMN03654438, study PRJNA283298) | anaerobic digester metagenome | isolation source: pool of bioreactors CSTR01a, CSTR02a, and CSTR03a thermophilic anaerobic... | place: Denmark: Kgs. Lyngby | collected 2014-05-21 | reverse complement strand
CTGTCGGCTTACGTGTATTTGTTGTACCCAAACTATTGAACCCAGCCTGTATTGCTCTCATCAGTCTGTTCACCAGCTTAGCGTGGGTCCCCATCAGTTGGTCTTCTGCTGACTTCTCAATCTCAACTGCCGGACTCATCATTGCTATTGAGTCAATTACTATGATGTCTACCTCTCCTGTCCTTATTACTGCCTCTATTACATCAACTGCTTGTTCTGCAAACTCCGGCTGAAACAGATACAGGTCTTCCGGGTGCCCTCCTAAAGCTTCGAACCACCTTGGGTCAAATGTTCCCTCTATGTCACAGTAGAAACCTTTGAACGGTCTTCCATCATCCTTACACTTCGGACACTGCCATTCGCCCGTTTCTAAGTCTGCTTGAAAATGCGTACTGCATACAGCACACGTATTCTGGGCTGTTGCTAAGACCTTCTTTGCCACGGTGGTCTTACCCGTACTTTCGCTACCTGTCATTATCAGAATCCTACCTCTGGGAATTCCACCGCCAATCTCCACATCCAAACTGAAGATACCACTAGAAAATCTTGGCAAGTCCGGATACTGGCTTCCTCGTATCACAGTACCTTTCCCGTACTTCTTATCAATCTGTTTTAACACGATGTCTAATCTACTGTCTGCCATTTCTGTACCTCCTCTTCTTAACCCCTATTCTGTCCAGTTTCAACAACTACCACTTAATCACTCCCTCACTTCTTTTGTCTCTTCTTCATCTATATATCCGAACACCCAATTACCGCTACCACAATTCGGACAACTTTCTCCATCGTATAGCGTAAATACTTCTTCACAACTACAACACTGCTTTATAAACATATCAATCTGTTTCTCCACTAATCACACCCCATTTCAAAATGCTCAAGGTTCAAGAAGTACTGTGGTCTATGCGGTTTCATATTCAGAACGCATCCTTTGTCTCGCATATCTGTTAGCTTGCATCTGTAAATCTTTGTCTTGCTTACAATGACTAGCCATTCAACGCCACGACTTATCAACCCATCACATACCTTACAATCAAGTCCCCACGATGCTGTTCCGTCTTTTTTCGCTTCTGCAACGGTACTTCTACCACCTCTAAACATATGCTTGGCTTCATCTCTCTTGCAAGTCAATGTATTACCATCAACGAATCCTATATACCGCTCCCTACCATCATAATTTATTACAACTCGGTAGCCCATTGGCATCCCCCTACTTTTCAGGCATATACACTATCTTAACGTCTAGGTGCTGTCTACCCCAAGCAAGGGCCTCTTCCCTCGTTGGCATAAACACATCTATTGCATACCCTTCGTGCTTTCTCAGTGCTGAACCGGTGTCTTCCACTACTGCTACACCATATCCCGGAATATCAAGAATCGTACCCGCTGGTAGCTTACTGAAGTCAGCCGCCGCAACACCGTACCTCACTGGCGTACCTGTGGCTGTAATGCTCGGGTCTCCCATGTAGCACATACCTTCCACTGCATTCGGGTCCAACGGTGCATAGCTTGTAACTTCTGCTCGTATGACGCGTTCTTCCGCAGCCATCTGTTTTTCCTCTAGCTTGTGGAGCAACTCTGCAATGTACTTGTCCTTCTCAGCGATTACCTCCTCGAACTTAGTCAAGTCATCTTGCCTTTCTTTCTGTGCCTTCAATACTTTGTCCTGTTCAATAACCAACTGCGTTTGCAGTGTCCTTACATCCGACCTAAGCTGGACTTGGTTATACAGACTAACTACTATATAACCAAGTACAACTATCAGTACCGGAAGTCTTAATGCCCCAGTTTTAACTTTCATCACAAACTCCCCTTCACCTCTCTGACTTTGGCAAACAGTTCTTTCTCCACTAACTGGAAGGCTAGAGCTTTTGCTTTTTCAATCTCTTCCTTGTAACAAGGCATCTTTACTCCAACGTCCACTCTGAGTGATTCATAGTTTCCTAAATTAATCGTCAACCCCATCTTTGCTTCAACCTCTGCCGGAGTCGTTTCAAAGGTATCAACTAGAATCATGTTTTCCTTCGTTATCTCGTCGCCAACAGGCTTTCCGCTCTTACAGAACTGTGAACTAACCCAAATCTGACCATTCGTTTTCTCCATTTTCTTACCCCCTCTCAATCTCTACTTTTCGATAGTCTGTAACTCGTCTACCACATCTTGGACAAACAACATTTAACTTTCTGCCTTCTACTCCCTCAACCTCGTCCTCAATCATGTTGTCGCAGTATGGACATTCACCGCTAACAACATACCTTTTCATGGTCTCTCGTCCATGTACATCTACTGGGTCTTTGCAGTTGAAACAACTCACATACTCCCAACTACCACCTACCCGTCTCTGCAAAGACGGTGTCTTGCCACAGAACGGACACTGTGTCGGGTCTTCCCTCCAGTCTCCCTCTAGCATAGGCTCAACACCATCTGGCAACAGCCTAGCCATCTTCTCATTTACCAGTGAGAAAAACGGATGCAACTTGAAGTCTTGCACATTGAAACTTAACCAGTGTCTATTCTCAACGAACACTCGCATCTGGTCCTCTGTAAACACACGATGATTTCTAGCGTCACGGATGAACACATCGTCAATAAGTCCATTCAAGCACCATAGGCGTAACGTTTGCGTGGACCTTCTAAGCACACCCGCCACGTCTCTTGGGTAAAAAACAGGAACTTCGTATGTCCTACCGTATCTAATGTCGTCTTCACGCTGTATCGTTACCTTAACAGTTGCTTGTGGCTTGATTTCCAATTCCTCGTACTCAAGCTGATTCAAACCCACACTTTTTGCCCGTCTCTGTTTCAGCCAGTAATACCTCGTTGCCTCAAGCTTTTTCTTCTCACGATACTCCTTGTTCTTCTTGTACTTCTCCCTTCTACGTTCCGAAACTTTATCCTTGTTGGCAGCATACCACTTCTTAAAATTCTCCTTCTTGTCCTTGTTTTCGTTCATTTCGGTCATCCCTCCATCCTACTTCTTCCTCTTAACTTCTTTGACTGCGTACTGAATAGTCACATCCATCAAATCCTTAACTTCTTCCGTATCAATCTTACCCAGTGCAACCAAGGCTTCTACTCTTGCTTCAGTAACTGTTCTTTCTACTGTAAACAAGTCCTTCATTGCTTTTACTGTAGCCAATGCTGACAAGTCTACCTGGTTTTCCAAAGAAACAAGCAAGTCATACAGCTGATTCAGATTACTACAAGTCAAGTTCTCTTCACTGCCCAAGTCCAGTAGTCCTTTCTTTTCAAGCAACTCTTTTGCCTTCTCTTCGTTGAACTTGACGTACACCCGTTTCTCTGCCTTGAGTTCATCGTTGTCAACACCCCTCAAGTAACGATGACCTTTTTCATCTACCTCAACGCCTTCTTCAAAAAATCTTCCAGTCAGGTCTGCATTGTTTACCAACTCTTTCTTTACTGCATTTACGAACTTTTCGATTCTTTTACTGTACGTGTTTGCCATTCTGAATCCAGTAACCAACTCTGCTGTCGGTATGTCTGGTATACTGCTAATCAACTCCTCTAATGTGTCTACACCCTTGTCCGTATTAACTACCTTCTCAACTAATTCTTTACTCATCTTTTAATCCTCCTTGATTTGATTTGATTTGTTAATTATATTTTATCATATAATGATTTATTTGTCAACAGTTTTATTCTAAAATGAAGTCACGCAAAAGTGCACCCCATCTCACGATATTGTTTCGCTCTTTTCTTTGCTAGGCTAACACATAACGGGATGCCATTATCAAGGATGTCTATTACCATCGGTGCTTTCTTTCCATCATGCTTTCTAAGAATCCTACCAACTGCTTGTACAACGTCCCCTTTCGGTGTAGTCAAGAACAATGTATCTAGGTCGGGTATGTCTAACCCTTCTTGTGCCATCTGGAACGTTGCTAATATCAAATGTCTTGTTGCTGTGATTCGCAGGTCTTTCTCTTCCATTCCGCCTACGTAGAACCCTTGCGTAAATCTAAGCTGTCGCTTTGCGGTCTCTACCTTAAACATGTCATGCAAGATATTCAAGTGCTCTCTCCGTGAGGACAGAACCATAACCTTCCTCCCCGCCTTCAGTGCGTCAATCAGTAACTTAACTATCTGCCTGTTCCTTGTCTCGCAATCCACTATGTACTGCGTGACCTTATTCATGTCATATTGCTTCTTCCAATTCAGCATCCCTCGTCTCATCGAATCCGTTATCACCATGTTTGCGTTAACATACTGAATCTTTGCTGTAAGAGACCTCTTTGACCCTACAAATGCAATCTCTCCAATGTGCATGAAGAACACTTTCTCAAGTCCGTCCTTCCTCTTCGGTGTAGCTGTTACTCCTATCCTGTACTTTGCTGGGAATTTCGTAATCGCTTTTCTAAACTCTACTGCCCCAAACCGGTGTACTTCGTCAACAACCACTGTTCCAAAGTACGAATACATGTCTTCCGGGTACTCTCTGGACGATAATAGGGACTGTGCCATAATCACTACAATCTTCTTTCCTTTGTAATCACAAACATCTTGCTGAACTATACCAATGTCTTTCGGGTCAATATCAAATGCCTCTTGGATTCTTTCCACCCACTGATTCATCAAGAACGATTTGTGAACCAAGACCGCTGTTGTCCGTCCAAGCCTTGCAACACAGGCTAAAGCACATGCGGTCTTTCCGTATCCCGGGCTCGCCTGTCCGATTGCCCCCGTCCTTTTTTCTGTTGCCTTTACTACTGCGTCCACAAAGTCCACTTGGTCTTCCTCTCTGTCCTCCGTAGGTCCTAGCTTTAGCTTAAACTTAAAGTCCACCTTCTCCCCAGCTACTCTTTCGTCTATAAGGTCTTTACCTTTCCCATACTTGTTCACTAACCCTCTAGGTACTCGGATAACCTTCTTCCCGTCTCTGTACCCTGTTTCGTAGAGCGGGTCGAATCTGTGCAAACCCGCTGTACTGAAACCTTGTTGCATTCGAGATACGTATTCTGGATTCGGTACCAGTAACCTTGCCTTTATCATTTCAAGGTTGTATCCATCGTCTTCGCTTATCTCTAGCCAACTGCCTAATCTCATTACTCACACCCTTTCTGAAAGTCTAGCTTGCTGTACTTCATATAACAAGCATCGTGTTTTCACACCCATGATACCTGTTCGTGAAGTTCACGTAGTCTATGTCTTTCGGATTCCTTTGATTTTGTACTAAGATGTTATATACTGTGACAAATATGTCTTTTGAAGCTAAGTACCTCATCACTTCGAAAAAGGTATCCTTGAACTTGGTCTCGTCCTCTTCCTTGAACGCCATTTCCTTATAATCGTATACATTGTAGTAAACCTCTACCCCATACTGTTCTAAAATCTTGTTTAATACCTTTTCATTTGTCGCTGTGCTAATAATCAACGTTTTCATCATCTTAACCTCCTCTTATCTCATCTTAATCTCATATTGTGTCGCTCTTTTAGCGTGTAATAAATCTTCCGTATTTTGCGTTTGGGAAATACTTGATGCCATTGTCAAATTGTACATATAATTTGCCGCCATTCCCTTTTTTGGTTTCGAAGGTTTCGAATGTGCATTGTAATAAATCTTGGTCTCCGCCCACTTTAATTTTTCCTGTTGACAACTCTTCAACTAATTTCTGTTGCCCTTGTATCATAGCTCCGGGTGCTTTCATTTGTATTAGTTTTTCTAACCTTTCTTGTGCCATTCTGTATTCGTTTCTCAAGATAAAATCAATTATTCTTACTCTGTTTGTCATTTTCTTTTCCCCTTTCATTAAATAATCTCATCTTTTCTCCCCCCTAATATCAGTAGTTGGGGCTTTGGGTATTATGTATACTATGTAATTGTCAAGGAGCAAAGGTATTGATTTGTTTTGTTAATTATATTCTAGCGTATAATGACTTTTGTGTCAATAGTTTTATTGAAAAAAGTTTACTGGTGAGCAAGATTTATTTTAACAAAACAAAAGCATGCACCACAGTTGCAGTACATGCTAAAAAGTCAGCCGTTATTTTCCTTGTGGTGCGTTGTTTTCCTCGGCGTTAATAGTAAGAGTTGTCTAACTTTAGTGGCTTTTTATAGAGCAATTAGGACTTTTATAGAACAACATGGCCCTCTTGTACTGCTTATTTGAGTTACTTACACTCACTCCACCTATCCCCAATTGCCGTGTCTGCTATCAAAGGCACTCTCAAAGTAACTGCTGTCTCCATTTCACTCTTGACTAGGTTCGCCGCATATTCAGCTATGTCCTCATCAACCTCAAACAGCAATTCATCGTGTACTTGCAATACCATTTTAATCTTTTCGGTAAGTCCTTCTCGTATCAGCCTGTTTCTAATGTTCCTCATGGCTATGAACAAAATATCTGCCGCTGAACCCTGTACAGGACTGTTCCCGGACTGTCTCAATGCTGAGGCTTTCAGTTCATTTTCCCGTTCGCTTCTGCCTCTTAACTGAGCATCCTTCAAATGTCTTCGTCTTCCGATTATCGTTGATACGTAACCGTCACGTTCTGCTCGCGCATGCATCGTATCCAAGTACCTCTGGATTCCGTGGAATCTATTCATGTACTTATCCTTCAGTTCCTTGGCTCTTCTTTCACTTACCTTTGCTGTAGCCGCTAACCTCTTCACACCCGCACCGTACACCATCGAGAAGTTAAATAACTTCCCAACGTTTCTCTCTGACGGATGCAACTTCTTAACCTCATCCAGCGGCTCTGGCAAGTCAAATAACATCTTCGCCGCATAACTGTGCAAATCTTCATTGTCCTTGAATACCTTGATGAACGTAGGGTCTTTACTGATGTGAGCCAATACCCTCAACTCTATTTGGCTGTAATCCGCTACGACCAACTTCTTTCCGGGTCCAGCTATAAACATGTCACGTAACCCAAACTTATCGTTGTCTGGTCTAGGTATGTTCTGTAGGTTCGGTTTACTCGAACTGAGTCTACCAGTAGTTAGTATCTGGTTGAACCTCGTTCTTATCCTACCATCTGGACCTATCCTCTTCATCAAACCCTCTAGGTACGTACCCATCAGCTTGGACACTTGTCTATATTCCAATATCGCATCTACTATAGGATACTTACCAGCCCACTGTTCCATTATGTCTTTGGACGTACTATACAGCCCGGTCTTCCCCGGCTCTCCGATAGGCTTTATCTTTACCTCATCAAACAACACTTGGTTCAGTTGCTTTGTCGAACTAGCGTTAAATGGTTTCCCATTCGGTCTTAATGCATACATCCTCTTCTCTATCTCTTCCAGCACTTTCGGTGCTTCTTCCATTCTCTTCTTCAACGTTTCTACGTCTATCCTTATACCAGTCATCTCTATATCTTTCAGTATAAAAACCTTTGGCATCTCTAACTCAGCAAATATCTTCAGTTGACCCTCAGCCTCTAACCTAGGCAAAAATATATCCATTAACTGTAGCGGCTTCGTAACGTCGTCCACAGCGTACTTACCCATCGTTTCTATGTCCACTAAGTCGGTTCTATATACCCAATCATTTGTAACAGGGTGTCTTTCCTTCGGGGTAATCTCGTCAAGTTCAATCATGGCATAATTCAAGTACCGTTTAGCAAGCGGTTTCAAACCATGCGGATTCTCGGTATCAAGTAGCCACGCGGCAACCATCGTATCAAAGATGTTCTCCGAGAACTTGATTCCGCCAATCAAATCCAGTACAGTCATGTCGTACTTGGCATTGTGCATGACCGCTATCTTATTCGGATTTCCCTCAATAAACTTCTTCAATCTCTCCAATACCAAATCTGTTGGTAACTGTGACCCCTTTGCATGCCCAACCGGAATGTACGCACCGTCTTTATGCGTCCATCCTACCGAGATACCGACAAGCGTAATGTCTGGGAACCCCCTGTCCACACACTCAACGTCTATACTATATCTCTTCCCTTTACTCATAGAATCTATAACATATTCTAACTCACTAACTGCCCTGACAATCACACCCATCCCTCCTTAGTGCTAAAAAGCCTCGACAATTTATGCCGAGGCTTTCTTTTCTTATACTACCATTTGATTCTTTCGTCTGCCTCTATGTTGATTAAACTTCTACGAGTAGCTTTCTTTAGCGTGTTCATAATCTCACCTACTTCTTTCGGCTGTAGAATCTCTGCATAGTCGAATGGTTTAGCATCTGGGTTCAGTGCCAGAATATCGTCCTTAGTCAGTTTCTCTTCAAAGTCAAATACATCACCTGTATTCGGTGCGTCCGATGTACTTCTGTACACTTCAAATACGCATCCCTCTAAGGAACCTCTCTTAGCTGACAATCTTTTCAGCACTTGCAAAGTCTTAAACTTAGCTGGGAACAATTTCAACTCATTCGTGTGGGTCTTCCCGTTCCTGTCAACCCACTCACTCATGTCGAGTATGGTATAGAATCCAACCGTATATGCCTTGTTATCCAAGTGCTCACAGATGGGACAAACTTCTCCAACCATTCTCAAACAAGTGAACCAATTCCTCCAATCACCATCAATCTGAAGCTGGTGCTCTTCAATAATCGGTGGGTTGTCATCTAAGAACACAATCTTAGCGTTGCTGTCCGCAGGCAACCAAAATCTGTTTACGTAATTCTTTTGTTTCTCTTCTACCTCTCTTTCCCTCTCCTCGAACACATCATAACCTCTACTCCGTTCCAACAAATCCTTAAAATCTGACATACACATTCTCTCCTTTCGACCTTCTTTGGTCCCTTATTCGGATACCTTTTTAGGTTATCCCTAATTTAAGTCTATCATATAGTGTACTATTTGTCAAATAAAATTTTTCACGCTCGAACCCGCTACTCGTCCCAATCCTCCATATCTCCATATGGGTCATAACCAAAGTTGTCAATCACAAACTGTCTGTAATCGTCCCCTGTTACCTCAACGTTCTCTACCAACTCACCACCTTCAAACAATAGATACCCCGCAAAGCCAACACCTCCTTCTTCGTACCTTAATTCAAAGGACAAATCTGTCCAATCCTTGGCTACCTTAGCCAACCAACCTTCTGGGGGCGACCACGCTGTACTAAAGTGATACGTATACTCATTATCGTCTTTACCAACGCCCACCGTCTCACCGTCAATATCCCATTTCGTATTTCCACACCAACACCCTTTTCCATTTCTTCTAACATAAAGCGTATGATTCGGTACGACAACACAATAAACCTTCCCATCATAAGCCACTCGTTCTGGCTTCCCAACTAATGTTCCATCTTTTTGTTCTATAAACCGGACTCCATAACTACACCTATTCCTCAAAATACCGCTACTGGACCTCCCTTTTCTATCATCCTTATACAAAGTTGGTACATACCCTAACTTCAAACCTATTTCAAAAACATCATCTGCTAACTGCTTACTCGTCGTATAGTAAACCAGATTTCTTCCTCTTGTTCCATCTCCATCCATAAGAGCTTCAAAAAGAATTCTAAGCTGTCTTTTCGACAGCATTTTCAATTCTTTCGGGACAAACCTCTCCCACGACCTTCCAAATCTTTCTAAATACTGATACAACTGGACTCCCGAAACAATAATATCTTTTCCACACTCGAATACCGTAAAAGGCATCCTCTTCACACATTCTAACATCTTATCTCTAACTCGACCTTCTTTCTGAGACAACCTTACAAAATACTGCTCGCCTCCTTTTTGACAAACCTTCTTATTCAATGAACCCTCACTCAAAAAATAGCCTAAAAATTCTAACCACACATCCATCTTAATTTTCAGTGCTTTTCGTTCCCAATTAAAACCCCTAACTCCGGGCAATTCAAAAACATCTTCTTCCTGACCAACCCATACTAAATCTCTTTTCATCTTAAATAACGTGTACGGAATTTCTTCTGCTGGAATCAACACATACTTTTTCTGCCTTCGACTCTTTACTAACATTCGATGCTCTGGAGTTACCAGAAGGTCAACGCCCCTTGTTCTAAAGTGAAGCATTTCTGAACTCTTTTTCTCAATATATCTCTCAGCTTTATGCAATTCTACTACACCTTCACTATTTAACGTAAAGAATCGTTCATCACCTTTCAAGTCTCTAAAATATTTCCAACCATCGTCCGTTAAAACTTCAGTCTCTTCGTCATAACAACCCCAATGGCTTACACACCAAGTGTAACCATCTATCCACTTTTCCTTATCACGTAATGCTTCTAGGGACCGTTCTAAACTTACACCTTGTCTATTTCCGCTGAATCCAACGTCAATCACTTCCTGTGGTACCGGATACAAAGCGTCAAAGCTGTACGTTGGCTCTGACTCCTCGTAGTCTTTCTCGTACTTAGCTTTTATTTCAGCTACTTCTTCCGGAGTCTTTCCATCCAGTTGCCACGAGTCTACTCCCCACTTAGTGCCCTTACCTTTGAACGCATTGTCAAACTCTTCTAGTCTCTTCGGTTCCGAACTTCTAACAATCAGCGTGTTTTCACACCAATTAGGCATCATCTACCCCTCCTCTTATTCTAGTCGCTTGCACTCTAAGCTTTTTCTTTGGTCAAGTCCTCGCCACACTGCTGTTTCAAATGTTCAAAATTCCAAGCACCTATCTTTACACCCCCTTAACGTATGGCTCTGCATCTGCTAATGTCCAGCCTTTCTCCATCGCCATTTTCTCAGCTAAGTCTCTCATCATGGTCTGTGCCTTTGCTATTGCCTCGCTCTCTGCCTTCTTGCTCTGTCTCTTCACTTCCTTCAACAACATCTTGAAACCGTCAAACAACGTAAAGGATTCCATGCCGTTCCTTCTTGTTACTGGTTGTACATACACGTAGTAGCCTCTTCTTGAATACTCACCACTAAGCATCCCCCAACCACCTAACTCGTACCCAACGCTTACCTTTACCTCTTGGTCCACGTCTTTTACCTTGTAATACACTTCTAATCTTTTCATGTCTACGCCTCCTCTTTTACAAATCTTATCAAATCCCCATCTACCATGAAGGGTTCAAACCCAAGTTCAATAGCATAATCTATCACCAAGGTGCTATCGGGAATCCCTTCTTCATCCCGGAACTTGTAACCCTTCTCTTCCAACAACCTTTCCATCTGTTCTTCACTCAGCACCAGTTCCATCAGTACACCTCCTCTAGCTTATCAAACATGTATCTAGCTTCCTCTGAAACATGGTGCTTCATGTCTTCCGCAAGCTGTTCCAAATCGTCCCCAAAGAACCCCCAACAGGAAGCTATGGACTCGTACTCTTTTGTTCCGCAACATTCACACCTGTGTACTTCACTTAGGACAAACCCGTACACGCTACCCCTAATGTACATATCATAGACCTTAACTTCATTATTCAAAATCTCATAGGCTACTCCCGACCGTACCTCAACTATGTCACTGAAATCTACGTACACCACTCTGTCCGGGTCTCTGAAATTCAATGCCTTGTTGTAATCGAAATCCACTTTGTATATGGTCCTTCCAGGGTACTCCGCTACCTCAACAACCTGTCCCCAGTCTTCGCCAAACTTTCGTATTCTAACTCGTTCTCCAACTTCGGGGATTCTATGCTTCTCTCTGCTGAACAATTCCTTATCACTGTAACCTGTCTCTCGTCTTAACTTCTCTTTCGTTACATAAATCCAACCAACTTGTCCACTATCCCAAGGACATGAGAACCCAGTCGTATTCATCGTGATTCCACCATGGTCATATAGGTACAAAGGCAAACAAACTACATTGTCTGCACCACCATAACGGTCATAGACCTCGCCCTGTAACCACTCATCCCAACTACTATACTCATCAATGTTCTTAGCTTGTTCGTCTCCCAAATCGTATCTTCTGTGGCTACACACCATAGTGCATAGATTATCCCACTGTCTAGGACTTTCCGGGCACGTATCAAGAATTACCTCAAGTCTGTACTTATCATCTTCTGCTCTGTAAACAACATCACTCATCACACAACCCCCACTTTCTTTGGCTTGAAGTACATATCTCTTTCAACTCTTAGTCCAAATGGTCCTCGCAACTGCTCCAACTCATCTAAGCTGAAATAACCCCATTCTTTTTCCAGCCCTTCCACATACCCATAAAACAGTCTCTCTTCCGGCTGGTACTCGCACCCATACCAAGTCCACCCAGCCCAAGGCGTGAAGAACTTCACATATGCTGTTCCGTCGCCTTCATGGAATCGTGGTATCTTGCTTTCAATAGCTTTGGTCATCAATTTCATCTCAAACACGTCTCCTTTCTCATCATTTCAACTATTATAAACAGTTTTTCTGTTTATACACTCATACCGGCTAGAATCATGTAAAATCCGACGTTAATCTTGAACTCATCTTATTCCTTCCTTGGTTTGATTTGTTAATTATATTCTAGCGTATAATGACTTTTGTGTCAATGGATTTATTCTAAAAGTCCAATAAATTTTACCAGTGAGTGGCATTACAGATTACCTATGGTAAAGCTGCTCCTTTTCCTTTTCCTTTCTAATCTTCTCCTTAACCTTATCATGGTCTTTTTTCCAAGCGATGTACTCGGGACACCGGCTATGGCATCCCGGCTTTCTAGTAGGCGGTACACAATACCTACAAGGATTCTGATTCCTATGCAACATATACACAGTTTCCATCTAACCCCTCCTATAACAATTTCTTAAACTCTGCAAAACCATTTCTGGCATCGTCTGCATAGGCTGAACATACATCCTATATTATTCCTTTTTCTTTTAAACTTCTATAAGTTCCATTACCTAATATTAAATGGTCTAATAACCTAATTCCTAATAATTCTCCTGCCTCTTTTAATCTTTCCGTTACTGCTAAATCTTCCTTGCTTGGCGTTGTATCTCCTGACGGGTGATTATGTGCTAGTATTATGCAGTGTGCATTTTGTAGCATAGCCCTTTTATATACTTCTCTTGGGTGGACTATATTTTCATTTATCGTACCTATACTCACTATGAATACTCCTGTTATCTTTAGCTTAGTATCAAGTGTTAGCATTACCATTTTTTCTTCTGGACTATTGCTTAAATCAAATACATCTTCTATGATACTCGCTACCCTTTCTGGTTGGTCACATTTAATGTCTAATGGGTATCTTATATCTTTTTCTTTTACTAATGTTAGGCTAAATAGTGAAGTTTCTGCATATTCTATAACTTTCTTTTTTACTTCTTCTTCTTCTTCTTCTTCTATTAACTGGTTGTCATTTACAAATCTTCTAACTACCTCT
>LFRM01390381.1_pt1 | contig 13224 bp, 15 predicted proteins | sample 618341 | NCBI WGS metagenome assembly LFRM01 (sample SAMN03654438, study PRJNA283298) | anaerobic digester metagenome | isolation source: pool of bioreactors CSTR01a, CSTR02a, and CSTR03a thermophilic anaerobic... | place: Denmark: Kgs. Lyngby | collected 2014-05-21 | reverse complement strand
GAGTCTCAAAAAATCCAAATTAAAGGTAAAATATCTGATCAAAAGCTTCGAGAAATTTATGACAAGATATATCATTCCAGAGGTTATTCATTGATGTTAAAGCGCCGGATTCATGAAAATCTAAACAAGGCCGGTATTTCTAACCTTCCCAAGCCAAAAAGGAAAAAAAGGTAGAATAAAAGCACAAGGGTCGCATCTTTAATCTTGAATTTTAGGCTAGCAGGTTAATAATGAATGGGGGTCTACCATTAAAAAACATGGTGACGGCCCCAGGTAATTAAGTTAAAATAAAAGCAGACGGAGGTGTGGCTCTTGGGGTCAGTCATCCTGTAAAGGGAATTGGCTCGACTTTGAAATGCCGCCTCCGTCTTTTCGTATCAACCCTTTAGTGTCATCTGAAATGTTGCCGGACCGCGGTGGTCAGTGGCTATGTTTGTAGACAAGACATGAAGGTGGCTTTGAAAAAACAAAGAGATTAGGGTGAAGGAAATGGAAGATCGCGCGACGGTGGTGGGAGTGGACGTGGGTTGTCACAGACACCGTGTGGCCATAGCAAATCCTCCAGGGAAAGATAACAGAGGAATTCGGCCTTTCCGTAGGCTTGAAAGGTTTTAAGTATTTCTTTGCTCGCCTCGAATATTACAAGAGAAGGTACGAAGCGCCAGTGATCGTTGCCATGGAAGGTTACAATGGTTACGCCCGTCCACTGGACCAGGAAGTGCAAAGGCGGGGCTATACGTTACTTAACGTAAACAACCTCAAGCTTAGACGCTTCAAGGAATTGTTTCCAAGTCCCGCCAAGACGGATGCCATAGACGCTCGAAGGATCACCGAGCTGGTGAGGCTAAAGGACGTCTTGCCAAGGGACAAGGAGATATTACAAGAGGTATCGGTGGTACCCAAAAACCACCAGATGTTAAAGCGCCTTACGCGCAGGAGGCGTCAACTGGTAAATGAAAAGGTAGCCATAGCAAACAGGATGCAATCGGACATTCAGGCGGTAAGCCCTGGGTTGCTTGAATTAGTGAAAAACAAGGACGGCGTGGCCTTTCTGTCCTTTTTGACTTCAAGAGACAACCTCGAGCAACTTAAGGGCATTCGCAAAGGCAGCCTCCTCAAGATTAAAGGCATAGGTGAAGGCTTTGCGGAAAAGATAATGGCCTGGCAAAAGAGAGCTTACTTTTCCGAGGAGACTCCCTACGTAGGTCCCATGATCATAGAGGATGCTAAGAGGATGATGGAACTCAAAGGAAAGATCAAGGAGCTTGAAGGACAGATAGGCGAACTTTTAAAGACGAGCTCTTTGGGTCAACTTATAAATAGCATCCCAGGCTTTGGCGTGGTGAGCACAGCAGAGATAGTCGGAGAGGTAGTAAACATAAGTAGGTTTGATACAGAAAGCAGCCTTGCCATGTATTTGGGGATGGCACCACTTGACAACGGTTCCGGCAGTTACAAAGGCACCAAGCAGGCCTGTCAGGTAAACAAAAGAGCTCGTGCTGCCATAATGGTTGCAACGATGCGCCATATACCTCAAACGGAAGAATCAAAGATGTACTACGATAAGAAACGAAGGGAGGGAAAGACATACCATCAGGCTGTGCGTGCCATGGGCAGGCACCTAGTCAGGGTCATATGGTCCATGGCAAAAAGGGGTGAAAGCTACAGTGTAAGAATACTTGACGGTCAAGGACAAAAGGACGTCGAATTGATCATGAGCCCTTGAAAATATAAGTGGAATGTTCTATACCTGTGTTACGCCCTTGACGTAGACCAAGACACCATGCAGAAGAATGCAGAAGATAGCAAAAGAACTTGGAGGTTAACATGTCATGCCGTCATTGGCAGAAAGGCTTATAAAGCAAGGGGAATCGAAAGGTGAAATCAAAGGCAAACAAGAGTTACTCATAAAACAACTGCGCCGTAAATTCAACCTGACACACGGAGAGGAAAAGATGATACGCTCCGTCACCGACGAAGCCAAGCTTGACGCCGCAGCCGAAGCAATACTCGACGCAAAATCAAAAGAAGAGGTTTTGAAATTACTTGAGCAATAAAAAATAAAGATAAATTATCGCTGCAATGAGCAAGGCAGTGTATAGAGGATTAGCAAACAGGGGCAGAGGTGATAGAAATTGGTTAAAGTAGCAGATCGGATCGTCATCGACCCCGAAATATGTTTTGGAAAACCGGTCATCGAGGGCACTAGGATCCCGGTGTACTTAGTTTTAGAACTTTTGGGCGAGGGAGTTACGCCTGAGGAAATCCTAAATAATTATTATCCGTGTTTAACCAAAGAGGATATCTTTGCTTGTATCCGTTATGCCAACTCCTTGGTGAAAAAACGAAGAGATCCATGTAGCCTGACAAAGTAAATGACTAAATTTCTGGCAGATGAATGCATTTTCAACTTGACCATTGAATTCTTAAAAAATATGGGATGGGATGTTGTAACTGTCAGAGAAATTGGCTTGCAAGGAGCCAAAGATTCTGAAGTTATCAATAAAGCTAAAGAGATGAAAGCCATACTTATAACTCAAGATATGGATTTTTGCGATATAGGAAAATTTCCACCGCCAGCTTATGCTGAAATAATAGTGCTGAAAATGACGTACTACAACCTAGATAGAGTGCATGTCACCTTGCAAAGAATGTTAAGCGAAGTGCAAGAGAATGAATTCAGCGGCGCATTATTTATAGTAGATCATAACAAATGGCGAAAACGTAAAAGAGGGCTATCAAGTTCAGGATTTTAATTAAGTATTAAAATGTTATAAACTTATGAAAGGCCTTATCGATAAAAAGTTCCGAATGGGAACCCTTTGAGACTAAAAGCAGCTCCTTTTCTGTTTTTCTGTATATAAGATGCCAATCGTTATCAATATGAATTTCTCGATACTTATTCCACTGCCCAAGTAAAGAGTGATCTAAATAATGTGCTGATAATGTTGCTCCTTTGGCAAGGAGCAAAATCGCCTCTCGTAGCTTCTCCAAATCTTTGCCCTGCTGTTTTAGACGACGAATGTCCTTTTTTGAACTGCGAAGAATATCGAAAGTCTAACATTTAGAGTCCTAAATCTGCAAATGCATCTTCAACGGAACCTTTGGAGATTCCGCCTCCCTGTTCAAGCTCGGTCATTGCCTTTCTTGTTCTGGCGTTTGGCACCTCGAGATCGAAAGGAAACCGACCGTCTTCGGCTATTCGAACCAAGAGCAGCCGAACGGCATCAGAGACTGAAAGGCCCATCCTGTCCAGCGCTTTTGATGCTCTTTCTTTTGTGTCGCTGTCAATTCTTACACGAATCGACGAATCGCAAGCGCGCCTCAATCCAAACACCTCCTGTTTGTGATAACATTGTAGCCATATTACTTTTGATCATCAAGCATTTTATACCTCACCTCATGCATAGCTGCTTCCACAAAAGCGGTCAATAGGGGCATTTATGTTCACCTCATACCGTGCATTAAGACGGTCGATATTTTCTAATACATCATCCCAAGTAGCCACATCGGAATTACACCCGGCATAGGGACGTCTAATCCGTCCTTTACGACGATATCCGCACCCTTGCGGTTTTTGCCTCTGCCACCGACCTCCAAGGTTACGCCGTCAGTTAAAAAGTCGCAAACCCTTTCGTCGTCCGAGGCGAAAATTTCCCTGCCTGCCTCTTCAAAGGAGCAGACAACGAAAGCTTCCCTAGCGTTGGCAATGTTTCCGTCTAAGGCGTAATATGTCGACGGATCGTAGAAAAACAGTTTTGCTCCCTTTAGGTGGACCTTGGAAGCCATCTTTTTTCTTCTAATTACGCGAATCAGGCATATACGTGTCATTACTTCAACGAGATCGTAAAGTTTTACCTTGCTCACACCCCACTCGCGCGTGAGCGACTCCACGCTGATCACGGAAATGGGCGACATGGCAAGAAACCCTACTATAGCCTGCATAAGCCGCAAGTGGTTTTCGGCAATTTGAGGAGTCCTCTGGGCAAGAGATCAAGAGCATCGAACCCTGGGGTTTTCGAGCTGTTTTTCAGCAATCAATTTTGTCATAAAACTTGGAAACGTGGTTAGTAGAAAGAGGCTATAGATCGCGTCTAATTTATTTAGCTTGACATCTTTAAATCAAAATACTATGATGTATAGAAATTTGTCATATTTTGCTATAGTAAACAATGTTCTTCCATGCGGCACACAATTTAACAATAAGGAGAGATGTTTTGATGGCTAAGAAAAAGAGCAGGCTCGATTTCATAAGGATGAAAAAAGAAGGAGAGCAGGTTGCCTGGGTGACAGCTTACGACTTCCCGACCGCTTCCTTTGCTGAACAGGCCGGAATGGATATGCTGTTGGTCGGAGATTCGCTTGGCATGGTGGTTTTAGGTTATCAAGGCACGATTCCGGTCACCATGGATGATTGCATAAGACACTGCCAGGCTGTGCGCCGCGGCGCTCCCAACACGTTCTGCATAGGAGATATGCCCTTCATGTCTTATCAGATATCTGACGAAGACGCCGTATATAACGCCGGAAGATTCCTGAAGGAAGCCGATATGGATGCCGTCAAGCTCGAAGGAGGAAGAAGGGTCCTAACGAGAATAAAGGCCATAGCCGATGCCGGAATACTCGTAATGGGTCATATAGGCCTTACTCCACAAAGCTCAGGCGTGTTGGGTGGTTTCAAGGCTCAGGGAAGGGATCCTGAAAGCGCCAGAGATCTTATAGAGGATGCCATCGCAATTCAGAATGCCGGGGCATGGGCACTTCTCCTTGAGGCGGTTCCGCCGGAGCTCTCTCAATTTTTAACTAAAAAGTTAGAGATACCCGTATATTCGATAGGGGCAGGGGGTCCATGTGACGGTCAGCTTCTCATATGTGGAGACATGCTTGGACTGTTTCAGGCTTTTACTCCCAAATTTGTAAAAAAATATGCCAACGTTGCAGAAATAGAGATTAACGCCTTTAAAGAGTATGTCAACGATGTAAAGACCGGCAAATTTCCTACCGATGACCATTGTTATCATATTCTTGCCGACATGGCAGAGGAATACAAGCGTATGCTAGAGGAATATAAGTAAATGAAACTTACATTTTATTAATTAAAAGAGAGGAGAAGCTTAATTGAAAATCGCAGTTTTAGGAGCCGGATCTATGGGATGTGTATATGGTGGGATCCTCGCTAAGGCTGGCTATGATGTAACTTTAATTGATGTTTGGGCAGAACATGTTAAGGCTATACAGGAAAATGGTCTGATAATAAATGAAAATGGAAGCGACATAATTATTAAAAATATTAAGGCCGTAACCGATCCACGAGAAGTGGGCAAAGTAGATTTGGTAATTGTACTTGTCAAGGCTACAGTTACGGAACAGGCAATGGAAGGGGCAAAGAGCCTTATCGGAGAAAACACCAGAGTCCTCACCCTTCAGAATGGGCTGGGCAATATCGAAAAACTCGTTAAGGTAGTTGGAAAGGAAAAAGTATTGGCTGGTGTTACCGAGCATGGAGCAAATATGCTTGCTCCCGGCCGAGTTCAACATGCCGGGACAGGGGATACAATCATAGGAGAACTTGATGGGAAACTGAGCGACAGTCTTAGGAAAATAGGTTCTGTGTTTGAAAAAGCTGGTCTAAAGGTATGTTATTCAAATAATGTAATGGGTGCTTTATGGCGTAAATTACTCGTAAATGTTGGCATAAATGCCCTTACGGCAATAACCGGGCTTAGAAACGGAAGACTGATCGAACTTGAAGAAACAGACGAATTGCTCAGGCTGGCAGTTAGTGAGGCCGTTTCAATAGCGAATGCTAAGGGAATCGATCTCGAACTGGCAGATCCTGTTGAGCATGTGCGGGATGTGGCTAGAATGACCGGGAAAAATCGTTCCTCCATGCTCCAGGACGTAAAGAAGAAACGCAAAACAGAAATTGAAGTTATCAACGGAGCAATTGTGAAAGAAGGAGTTCAACTTGGAATAAGTACACCTATAAATAAAGTACTCTATAACTTAGTAAAAGTTAGAGAAAAAACCTACGATGAAGTTAACATATAAACATAATTCTTTATTTTTTGAGGCTTTCTTCTCTCAAGAATTTTAGTATATGTCAATCCTGGGGCAGCCAAATGGGTCCCCAGGATTTTCCTCATTATAAAGACGCATTGTTGCATTTTGCTATTGACAAAATAAAACTTACTTGGTATCTTTGGATTGTGCTGCTTAGAAAAACAATGTATCGCATAGCGGCACAAGACGTGAATAAAAGTAAGAAATTTGATGTCTTGAAAAAAGCGTGTTTTTATTGACAACATGCCCGTGAAGGGAGGTTACTGCATGCCTAATAAGAAAATCCTTCAGTCCGTAGTGCGTGCATTTTCTATCTTGGAACTCCTTGATGAGTGTGGCGAACTGGGGATTACTGAAATTAGCGAAAAGCTTTCTTTAGAAAAAAGCACAGTATTCCGCACCATTTCTACTTTAAAATCACTAGGATATGTAGTTCAAAATCCATCAAATTCTAAATATTCGAACAGCTACAAACTCTTTGAAATTGGAAGTAATGTTGCAAGAAAGACAGGGCTTCCTAAAATGGCCTACCCATTTATGCTTGATATGTCGAGAATTACCGGAGAGGCTGTAAATTTGGCTGTCCGCGATGGCTCAAAGGCTTTGTACATCAGTAAAATCGAATCTACAGATACCATTAAGGTTTGCATGAATTTGGGACAGACTATTCCCCTTTACTGCACGGCCCTCGGTAAATCTCTTATTGCCTTTCTCCCCGAAAATAGTATTCGTGAACTTCTAAGCAATGAAAGATTTGTCCAATATACCCCAAACACGATAACCGATATGGAGACCCTTCTAAAGGATCTGGAAGCGGTTAGGAAACGAGGATACAGCATAGATGACGAGGAACATATCAAAAATATTTATTGCATAGGTGCTCCGATATTTGATGCTAGCGGTAGCGTAATTGCTGCTCTGAGCATAGCACTTCCCAAGTTTCGATTCGATGAAAACCCAAAAAGAGAAGAACTCTATTCTATCGTGCGCGATACAGCCATTCGTTTTTCCTGTTCGTTAGGTTGGCAAGGCAATGTGATGTTCGAAGAATCTTGATAAGTGCTTACTGCTACGAAAGAGGGGGTGCGCTATGGCAAATAGCATAGTACCAGTAGCTGTTAAGATGTAAAAATATTTCAATGTTGGGAGGATTGTGCTCTATGAAAAAGACTTTGCAAGTTATTATGATGGCCGTTTTACTGGTTTTTGTGGCATCAGCTTCTTTTGCGGAAGATCCTATCGTATTGAAAATAGGTATGACGACTGAAATTGGAGGGCATTATCACAGCGGAGCCGTTCATTTCAAGGAGCAAGTAGAGAAGTATACTGATGGAAGGGTTAGAGTTGATATATTTCCAAGCAGTCAATTAGGAAATGAAAGAGACATGGTTGAAGGGGTAGGGATGGGTTTTCTAGAAATGTGTATTGTTTCCACCGGACCACTGCCAAACTTTTCTCCCGACTTCATGATTTTTGACTTGCCATATATTTTTAAAAACAGGGATGAAGCGTTTAAAGCCATGGATGGCGAAATAGGGGCCGAGATACTAAAAAGTTTAGAGCCCAAGGGAATAAAAGCTCTTGGTTTTTGGGAGAATGGTTTTAGGCACATCTCTAACAATAAAAAAAGCATTATTCACCCCAGTGATGTTAAAGGCATGAAAATCAGGACCATGGAAAACCCCATACATCAGGCTACCTTCAAAACTCTTGGCGCAACACCAACACCTATGGCATGGGGCGAAGTCTTTGTCGCCCTTCAGCAAGGGGTCATTGACGGACAGGAAAATCCCTTAGTTATAGTATACACTACAAAATTATATGAAATTCAGAAGCACATTTCCCTTACCGGTCATTTTTATTCCCCTGCTGTGTTCATGATAAGCAAGCAACTCTTTGATGGTTTCCCAAAGGACATTCAGGATGCTATCGTAAAAGCTGAAAAAGAAGCTCGTGATTATGAGAGACAATTTAGTGCCCAGCTTGACGAGCAACTCGTTGAATCTCTAAAAAAAGAAGGAGTTACTTTTGTCGATGTAGATAAAGATGAATGGAAAAATGCCTGCGCTCCTGTCTATGACCAATTTAAGTCTCAAATAAACCCTAAATACTTAGAAGCTTTGCTAGGCAATTAAATTCTTTTGTTCAGTGGAGTGTTCTTGTCACGTTAAATGAACACTCCACTGATTAATTTTAGTGGCTTAATAAGTTGTGCAATACAGGGGGAGATCATTTTGAAAAAGTTCAACACATTAGAGGAATACATTTTAGCGGTGCTTTTGCCCATCATGGTAATTATAGTATTTTTAGGGACCTTTGGGAGGTATTCGGGTCTTTTTTCCATGGCATGGTATGAAGAAGCTGCTCGCTATATCATGATCTGGATGGTCTTTATAGGTATAGGAGCAGGTGCTAAGAAAAATGCCCATTTCGTCGTGGAACTTATTTACATGGTCACGCCGGCAAAATTGCACAAGTATATTCGTTTCATAGTCCTTTCTATTGTGCTCTTTTTTAATGTTACGGTCATGATTCTTTCGCTTCGCTTAGTTAGGGGATTGTATGGAATGCAACAAGTATCGCCTTCTCTTGGTCTTCCAATGTGGAGCGTTTATTCAGCTATTCCCATAGGTTGTTGCCTCATGGCTGCGAGAAGTCTCCAATACTATATCGCTTCCTTAAAACAAAGCGCTGAAGGGGATGTTGTATAATGGCGTTTCTTTTGTTTGGTATGCTATTTATTTTATTGTTCCTTGGTGTTCCTATAGGAATATCGATGGGGATGAGCGTATTAACAGCTCTTTTCTTAGGCGGGGTACGCATTCCGGCAATGGTAGTTGCCCAGCGGATGTTTACAGCAATAGATAGTTTTCCTTTCATGGCAGTCCCGTTTTTTATTTTGGCCGGAGACCTTATGCAACGTGGCGGTGTTTCAGAAAAGTTAATCCAATTCATTCGTCAGGTTTGTTTCTGGATCCCAGCTCACCTCGGAGTTATCACTGTTGTGGCATCTGGCTTTTTTGGAGCAATATCAGGGTCAAACCCTGCCACTGTAGCAGCGATCGGCGGCATTATGATACCTGAGATGCAAAAGGCAGGATATCCGGCGGCAAAGGCTTCCGCTATAGCTGCTGCGGGAGGTACTCTTGGGGTTATTATTCCTCCAAGCATTTCAATGATTACTTACGCTCTTGTGGCTTCCGTATCTGTGGGAACCATGTTTGTAGGAGGGATTGTGCCTGGAATACTGCTCATGATTGCCATGTCGATCCTTGTTGGAATATCCTGCAGAAGATATGAGTTTGATCAAAATTATGAAATTACGTGGAAAAGCGTATTGTCTGCCTTTATCGAAGCCATATGGGCGCTTATAATGCCTTTAATAATTCTTGGCGGGATATACGGGGGAATCTTTACTCCCACAGAAGCGGCAGCTGTGGCATGTGTTTATGCCTTTGTTGTAAGTAAATTTGTTTACAAAGAACTCGAGTACAAAGACCTTCCCGCGATCTTTGCAAAATCGGCTACAAGCACTGCCTTGGTTTTGTTCATTGTTGCCGTTTCATCTTCTTTTTCCTGGCTGATGACCAGTTCCGGGGTGCCTGCTCAAATTACCAAATTTTTGCTGGGATCTTTTTCCAGCAAATATGTAATTTTCCTCATGGTAAATGCCAGCCTCTTATTTCTGGGTTGCTTCCTGGAAACTCAGTCAATTATCCTGCTGATGACGCCTATCGTCCTTCCCATTTGTGTGCATTTGGGCATGGATCCTATTGCTCTCGGGCTAATAATGATCATAAATACATCCATTGGGATGATAACGCCTCCGATGGCTGTAAATTTGTACGTGGCAAGCAGTATATCAGGAGTTTCGATCGAATCAATTTCGAGAAATATAGTCCCTCTGTTTTTGGTATTGACCTTTATGCTTTTCCTTTTCACCTATTGCCCGGGGATACTAATGTTTCTTCCTAATATGTTACAGTAAAATTCTCGTGCATTAGTATCATTGATATGTCATTAAATTCAATGAAAAATATAAGGAGGCGACATTTTTTGAAAAGTGACATTACAAAAAAGGGAATTACAAGAGCGACCCATAGGGCGCTATATTACTCGATGGGACACCTTCCCGGAGATTTGAGAAAACCCGTTATCGGCATCGTGAACTCTCAAAACGAGTGCATGCCCGGTCACTTTCACCTTGACCTTATAGCCAAGGCGGTACGCGAGGGAATCATCGAAGCAGGCGGTATGCCTGTCGAATTTCCCACCATCGGTATTTGTGACGGAATTGCCCAGGGACATGGCGGCATGCACTATCCATTGGCCAGCAGAGAGCTAATAGCAGATAGTATCGAGGTCATGATGAATGCACATGCTTACGATGCCATGGTATTGATTACTAATTGCGATAAAATTACACCTGGCATGCTCATGGCATGTGTACGCCTCGATGTGCCGGCTATTATCGTGAGCGGCGGTCCGATGTTGACAGGTTGTTACAACGGCAAAAAGATGGGGTACGCCGATCTCATGTCCTCTCAGGGGCTCGTTGCCAAAAAGGTTATCACTGATGAAGATCTGTCAGAAATGGAGCTCGACGCGTTGCCGGGTTGCGGTGCCTGTAATTTGTTGGGGACCGCCAACTCCATGAATTACCTTACGGAGGCTCTCGGAATGTGTCTTCCGGGGAGCGCAATCCCGGCCGTGTCGGCGCGGCGAATCGCTCTTGCCAAAAAGACGGGTCTAAAAATAATGGAGCTTCTCGAAAAGGGCATTACGCCGTCACAAATAATCACCAAGGAGGCTTTGGAAAACGCCATAACCGTGGATCTTGCTATAGGCGGATCCACGAACACCATTCTTCATCTTACGGCACTGGCACACGAAGCCGAAATCGATTTTGACGTCAGGCTTTTTGCCGAGATGTCGAAAAAAGTCCCGCACCTGGTAAAACTTAGCCCTGCAGAAAAAGGCCACTATCCTGAAGATGTGTACTACGCAGGAGGCATCACGGCGCTTATGGCTGAGCTCAATGAAGCCGGATTAATTCACGGAGAAGCACTCACCGTCACGGGGACGACGGTATCTGAAAATGTCGCCGGAGCTGCGGTTATCGATCCTTCCGTGATTCGTCCTCTCGATAACCCTTATTCCAGCAAGGGAGGCCTTCAACTTCTTTTTGGCAACGTTGCTCCAGAAGGCTCGGTGTGCAAAATTGCTGCAGTTAACCCTAAAATGTATGTTCATCGGGGACCGTCACGTGTCTTTAATAAAGAGGAAGACGCCGTAGAAGCAATATACGGAGGAAAGATCAAACCCGGGGACGTTGTGGTTATACGCTATGAAGGTCCTAAGGGCGGCCCCGGCATGCGCGAAATGCTTACGGCTACTTCGGCAATTGTCGGGATGGGATTGTCCTTGGACGTTGCGCTCATCACCGATGGGAGATTTTCCGGAGCAACCGCTGGAGCTGCTGTTGGACATATTTCCCCTGAAGCAGCGGAGGGCGGCCCCATAGCGCTTATTGAGGAGGGGGATATAATTTCCATCAATATACCTGAAGGAATTATAACCCTTGAGGTAAGCGATGAAGAGCTTGCCGAAAGGAAAAAACGCTGGGTCAGACCGGAGAGCAAAATTGATAAACGAAGCTACCTGAGCAGATACGCCAGGCTTGTCTCATCTGCAATGTCAGGCGCTGTTTTTCCAAGATGCTGATCTTTACAAAAAAATATAAAATACACAAAGATAAGGAGAGGAAACACTGTGGGCAAAAAGAAAATAACTATTCCTGAGATTATGGAAAGGAAACGTACCAAAGGCAAATTTGCCATGATAACTGTATATGACTATCCCATGGCAAATTTGGTAGACCAATCTGATATCGAGATGATTTTAGTAGGAGATTCATTAGGCATGGTAATACAGGGCTGCGAGGGTACGGTCCATGTAACCCTGGAGGATATACTTTATCATTTAAAACTGGTTCGTCGCGGTGCGCCAAACACGTTTATAGTTGGCGACATGCCATTTATGTCCTATCAGGCTTGCGAAACGGAAGCCGTCCACAATGCGGGTATCCTTATGAAGAACGGCGCAGATTGCGTAAAAATGGAAGGAGATTTATATGCTGCAGAAAAGGCAGCTGCTGTCGTTAAAGCGGGAATTCCTGTCATGGGACATATTGGTCTTACTCCGCAGACCGCTGCATCTTTCGGAGGATTTAAAGTCCAGGGGAAGAATATTGAATCGGCAAAAAAGATGATTGAGAATGCGATTGCTTTTGAGAAGGCCGGAGCATTTGCGATTGTCTTAGAATGTCTGCCTTCCGCTCTCGGTACTCTTATTGATGAAAAACTCTCTATACCTACAATAGGCGTAGGGGCAGGCTCTAATTGTACAGGATATAACCTGAACGCTTATGATATTTTGGGCATATTTGATAAGTTTGTGCCTAAGTTTGTAAAACAATATAAGCTTCTAGGAAAGGAAATTTTGGAGGGATTTAACGCATGGCGCGGTGAAATAGAATCGCGAGCATATCCTGCACGAGAGCATGGCTTCAACGTCAGCGAGGATGAGATAAACAGCCTAAGAGATTCGTTGTAAGGTACGAATCGCTTATTTAGGCTTCATACTGCAATAAAATAGAGGGTAAAGAAGAGGGCCTGCTTTCTGGTTTGTATCAGGGCAGGCCATCTGTGTGTAATTTTTGCGTACGAGAGGGGAAATTCCCCTGCCAAGGGAACGCCTCAAATTAGCCCACGAATTATGAGATGGTTGACAGCCCTTTTTATATTTCTCATTAGGAATGGAAACTAAACGGTTTGATCGCGTCCCCGCATGAAAGAATATATCTCTTACAGCCCTCCTGGTTTTGCCAGACAATTCCTGAAATTGACGCAACACCTTGGATTTGTGCTAGTATGTTTCTGGCACTTCATGCAAGAAAGGAGGTCTCGCTCATGATGTTCGCATTTGGCCAACGGTGAGTTTCGACGGGAATGCGGGTTCCGCATTCGTGCACCCGGTGTTTTGGTGACAACTTACCTGGCCGATCAAATATGCATGGCGAGAACTCCTTATTTTCTGCAATTATCTGCTCGCCGGTCATCTGATTCCTAAAGTCCCATTCTTTCTCCAAAACGGGTGCAT
>LFRM01233024.1_pt2 | contig 13234 bp, 8 predicted proteins | sample 618341 | NCBI WGS metagenome assembly LFRM01 (sample SAMN03654438, study PRJNA283298) | anaerobic digester metagenome | isolation source: pool of bioreactors CSTR01a, CSTR02a, and CSTR03a thermophilic anaerobic... | place: Denmark: Kgs. Lyngby | collected 2014-05-21 | reverse complement strand
TCGCTTGAAGATCTGTCCGCCAACGCCTTCATGGGATCCGGCCAGCCCGTGGGCCGCTGGCTACCCGTCTCTTCTCCCAACTGCGTCATCTCCCTCAGCGGTATCGCCAATTATTACAAAGGCAACGAAAATAAGCCTTTCAACCCCCTGCTGTAGCCCGTACCGGTTGATGACGGCAGCGATGCGGCCACCCCGGCTTCGTGATACAAGCCAGGACCGCCCCAAACGCCAAAGCAAAAGCCCTTGATCTCTTTATGAAATCAAGGGCTTTTTTCTGGTGGGACTAACCGGGCCCGAACCAAAGACCCCCACGATGTCAAGGCGGATTTGTCATTATTCCGAGTTATTCCACATGCAGCAAGTGCCGGAAATATGCAGGAACAGTAACAGCCGGCCAAACAGGGAATCACCTTGTGCGATCCCCGTAAGGCTGTTCCTATGGGTCAGGTCAAACCAAGCTAGCTTTTTGGTTGAAAGTATCGTAGCATTGCTCACTCAATCCACCCGCTGCATGTTGATGTGACAGGGTTGATGCCAAGATACTTCACATATTTGCCGGATCAAGCTGCTTTGCTGCCGGTTTCCCGGGTTTGTGATATTGACCGCTTCTCCCCGTCTTAATGCCGGTACCCACTCATTAATGTTTGCGCAAGCTTCACCTGGCAGGTACCACGGCGCGATTAAGCAAAGGACGGAAAGCAGCGCCCTGCGCGGAGTGAATTCCGCCGGCACCGGGGCTTTGACAATGCTGCCCGCCTGCAGCCATGCCCACTTGCCCTGATCATCCCCCGGATGGATGAGGCTGAGATCCCACTCGCCGTTGAGCGTCTCCGTTGCAATGCAGGATAGGGGCGCAAGAGGGCGCAGGCCATTGCCACTCAAATCCGTGGCGTTGGTCGGGAATATGGATATCATGGGCCCTCCCTTTGAAGTCGTGTCGCTATTTCGAGGGTTTATGGGACACAAAAAAGCTCTCCCGGTTTCTGACTACCCAAGAGAGCTCTTATGTACTCGTTACTATTTGGGATCTTGCGATCCCTCACAGTGTGCAGCCGGTTCCAAATCTCGCCCGGAACGTGCTACCGCTGTCCAAGCCGCATGATGGCTTCCTCAAGCTCAACATCTTCACCCCGCGCCACTCTTAACGCGTTTTCGAATGTCCGGGGAACGCGGATGGTGGGCGCAACGCCGCCTGTGAAGTTGCGGCTGTCCAACTGGATTTGTTTGTTCTCATCCAGGGACTGGCCAGAAGGCCAGTGAACCGCCAAACCACCCGGCATCGTAGCCTGCGGGCCGCATAATCCAAAGGAGCCATTGGTACCAAAGAAACCCAGCGTTTCGCCGTTTGGCAGATTGCGAATCCCCTGCGCGATGCCTTCGCCGGAGCTGACGCACTCCTGGTTGATCAGTGCGATAACGCGTCCCGTATAGATGTGTTTCGCCGGCTCAACCCAAAGGGAGAGGGCGCCCGACTTTGGATCCACGGGTTGAATCGTGCGGGCACCGGTAGCGTAATCGTAGGCGTTTTGATACTCGTAAAACACCTTCTCAGAATAGAATGACCCCAGTATCGCCGCTGCCATGGCATCCTCGCCGCCGATGTTGTTTCTGAGATCCAAAATTAGGCCTTCGCAGCCTGCGTCAATAATTTTTTGAATGGTCTGCCCAAACAGCGCCAACGTGGACACAAAGGCGCCGGTATCGTGCAGGTCCGCGTCAAGCTCGCCCCATACCCTGACATAGGCGATATTCCCCTCCAGCAGCTTCATCTCTATGATCGCCTCCGGAACAGGGGCCGAGCTGTCCACCCCCCTGATCATCTCGCGTATCCTGTCGGATACAACCGCCTTAGGATACCCTTTGCGCAGCGATAGCCCATCGTCATTTCCGGCCACAATGACAGCAAAAGCAGGTTGGCCACTATCCGGGCTTTGATAGGTCAATTCGATCCGCGTTCCAATCGGGGCGCGCGTAAGCTGTTGAACCTTCTTGTTCCGGAGGTTCTCGGATGTGGCGGAGTTGGTAACAAATATCGTGGACGCCGATTCAATCACGTCGCTGATAGGGAGCGCGTTCCAGGTGAGGATCTCGTCGCCCGCCCTTAACCCTTCCGCCCATGCAGGTGAAGAATCGTCGACCCAGGAAGCAATCACCCGCCCATCGTCAAGCTCTGCGATGGCAAATCCAAACCCGCCGCCAACATATTTTTCGTCTATCTCCGCTATATTGCCGATATGCACATGACCGTCCGGAATCGCGTGGATATACGCTCTGAGCGCCAGATAGTAGGCTTCAAAATCATCGGCGGTTTGGGCTTTGGCAATTTCCGGCCCGTAGGTTTTTTCCAATGTTTCCCAGGCTATGCCTTTCCAATGGGTAAAGGCGTATTCCTTTGACAATCGCGTATGGAGCTTAATAAACGCCTCATCCCACTGAAAGCTGCTATAGTCACTGACCATTTCCGTACCCTGCGCCGGTGTTGTCCCCGATGCCATAAGCATAAAGATTAGAAGACAGATGCAAACCCTCGTTGAGAAACCCGGAAGTCTTTTCATCATCAAAATCGATCCCTTCAGTAAATTGTTGTCAGTCATTTATGTGAACATCCTTTAGCGCCGTTCGGGATATGGCACTTGCCCCCGCGAGGCCCAAATGGTCTGTTGTTGCCCTGTCGTCAATGACTGGAACGACTGATTCAACACAATGTCAGCACGTGTTTTTTGTGTGCTGTTCCATTAAGGCCTGCAACTCCTGCCGGTCAATTCCCCTCGAGCTTTTCACACGAAAGGGTCCAGTTTTCCGGGATCACATTGGTGAGGATCTCGCAGGACGGGACTGAATACTCCGCGGCCGGCATCTGAATGGCCATTGGCAGCAGGACGGTCCCCTGAGCAGGCGGAATAAGCGAGACATCCGTATCCTCCTGTACCACACAGCGCATGGAATCTTGGTGCGCAAAGCAGAAATCGACAAAAGCTTTACCCTCCTGAGGGGTTACGTCGCGCGAAAAGAAGGCTGTCTGGCCAAAGGATGTGTCCACCGGGACCCAGCCATAGTTGGGCAAATGGAACTCCGCCCAGAAATGCCCGCCGAACTCCCCGCTGAACATCTGCCAGCCACCGGTGGTGCGGGCGGGGATACCAAGAGCCCGGCACATAGCTGTGAAGTACATGGACTGCGCACCACAGTCCCCCTGCTGCAAACGGTGGACGTAATCTGATTCAACCATATCCGTGCGCGGATAGAATGCCGCATGGGGCATGAGGATGTAGGTGACATTCTCCACGATATTGTCATAGAGTTTTCTGGCAACAAGGTAGGCGTTGGTTTCCTCCCCGGCGATTTCTCTTGCCTTCTGTCTGATTTCATCAGTTATTTGGGTGTTGCCCGAAGCCTGAGTGTATTTCTGGTACAGGGCGGACGCCTCGTCATATTCGCCAATCAGGTCCGGATCCACGTTGAAATGCTGCTCGTAATGCGTAAAGGTGAAGGCGAGACGGATGGACAGGTCGTCAGTCAACTCTTCCAGCGGCACCTCAAAGTAGGCCAAGCCAATCTCCTGGTCAATGCTGGGCGGCAACATCAACCATTGTTCCGGGCTGATCGATTCGATTGTGACCCCGGTCTGAGGCCCGGTGTTAATGGGAATGGGGAGCCATATCTTCAGTGTGCCCTGTTGCGGCAATTTTTCCCGGGAAACCCGGAGCGTATGGGTTCCCCGGTATAGCGCGGGCTTGCTGTACTGTCTGAACGCCTCCTGCGGCTGCGCTTGCGCGATAGCCAGCACATCCAAAACCAAATGGTTGTACGCCACTCTTTTCGCATCATCATTCAGCATCAGGTCCAAATAACGGTAGGACAGGTTTGCAGCCACATCTGCGTCATAGTGCGTCTCTCCATTATAGAACCACCGGTTCACGAAATCCGAGGAAATCCACAACGCGATATTGTCCCGGGTGGCTTGCGGGTACGTTTTGCGGATGAGGGCTGTAGCCTCCTCCAAAGTGTGAGGATGCATTTGCATAATGATATCCATATCCTGCATCAATTGGCTGCAAGCTGCTGCCTGTTCTACGTTTCCTTTCTCCATCAGGAGCGGGATCGCCTGCGCACAGCGCTCGATGGCCAGGCTGTATTCACCCTGCTCCCTTAATCTGGCAGCCTCTTGTGCCATATCCTCGCCCGCGAGGGGGGAAGCTGCCAGGCCTGTTGGAAGCCAGAACCCTCGAAAAATCATCAGGCTCAACACAATATGTACCATGCGTTTGAATATGTTCGTGCGGGCATATGGTGACATTGAGCAACGACTTGCGCACGTCAATTCAGTCATTTTCAGACACTCCTAACGCTGTTTTGATTCATCTTGTTTTGTTCTATCAGCATTGTGAGGATATGTCAAGTTGTGTTGAAAGGAGGCCTTTTCACGCGATTGCGTGAGAACCTCCCACGCAGGTAGGTGAAGAGGCTCAGCCGGTGTTGAAATTGCGTATGTAATTCTATCGTGTTATGCTCGCGGATAATTTCAAACAACCTGCCCCGCCAAAGACAAAAGCAGGGAAAAGAACCACCCCGCTCACCGCCGCCATGTTGGATATGCTTGATCGGCAAAGGAAAGATCATAAGGTCAACCGATCGGCCGCCGGCCCCGCCCGGATGGGTGGCACACCGGGCGTGGGGAATACTCCCGTTTTTGCCGCATTGGTCGGCACAGTATATGGGCGAAAAAACCCGGCCCAAACATTGCGGGCATCATTAGAGAAAGCAGGCCCGTTCAGCAGAGGTTTGCACGCACTGCAGCTTACTTTCGCCACCAACCGGGTACGATCCGGCGCGGATCTGCGCACTCTCGCGAAGATTCTCGGGAATACCAATGTGGCGTTCACCATGCAGCAGTTGGTTCACTCCGATATGACCACCAAACGCGCCGGTATGTCGGCGGTCGACCGGGGGCTAAAACGGGCAAAAAAAACCCCGGTAAGGGTAAAAGTAAGGGTCAATCCGGAAAAAGTTGCATAGAAAGCAAAAAACACCCTTGATTTTCTTAATGAAATCAAGGGCTTTTATCTGGTGGGACTAACTGGGCTCGAACCAGTGACCTCCACGATGTCAACGTGGCACTCTAACCAACTGAGCTATAATCCCGCAAAGGACAAGCAATATATTAGCATGCGCCTTGGAAAATTGCAAGACCTCTTTTGCGGCAATTGCGGTAATTCACGAAAGATTAAAGGAACAATGCGTGGGAACCTGATCTGGACGGGCGAAGCCGCTTTGGCCCCTTCAGTCTACAAACTGCTCCATATACTTTTTGGACAGACGCAGCGAAGAGAGCACCTTCTCACGGCTGCCTTCAAAGGCACGGTCCTCCACTTCTATACAGGCAAAACCATCATAGCCGATATCAGTCAGGGCGGAAACGTATCTTCCCCAGTCCACATCGCCCAGGCCCGGCAGCTTGGGACTCATATATTCCAGCGGATATGCCATAATGCCCACGTCATCAAGGCGATCGGGGTACAGCTTGATATCCTTAAAATGCACGTGAAATATCCTGTCCCTGAATTCATAGAGCGGCTTCAGATAATCCATCATCTGCCAGACGAAATGCGAGGGATCGTAGTTGATGCCGAGATTCTTGGACGGCAGCAGCTCAAAGACGCGGTGCCAGATGGAAGGGGTGGTCATCAGGTTCTGCCCGCCCGGCCATTGATCCCGGCCAAAGAGCATGGGACAGTTTTCGATGGCGATCCTGACGTCGTTTTCTTCCGCCAGGCGGATGATCGCGGGCCATACCTCCTTGACCAGCGCCAGATTTTCTTCCACGGTCTTGTATTGATCGCGGCCGATAAAGGTGGTGACCGTATTGATCCCGAGCTTCCGGCTGGCAAGGATGACGTTCTTAAGGTGCCCGATGGCGGCCGCCCGCTTGTCCGGGTCCGGATCCATCGTGTTGGGGTAGTAGGCAAGCGAAGAGATCTCCACGCCTTTTTCCCTGCAATACGCATTGATCGACGCGGCTTTCGCGTCGTCCAGTGCATTGACGTCAATGTGCGAGACCCCGGCGTACCGGCGCTCCGCCTTGCCGCTGGGCCAGCAGGCGACCTCCACGCACTGATACCCCATTTGGGAAGCGGTGTCGATCATTTCCTCAAAAGTCCAGCCGTCCAAAATCGCGCTGACAAAACCAAGCTTCATTTTTTGCACCTCTTTTGTATCGTTGTCGATGGGAAGATCACGCACATGAATGCAAGCTCTGCTCCGTTGGGATCCCAAAAACCCATAACTACTTGGCGTGGTACAGTTTGTGCGTCTGGTAGTGGGGTTCGCTGGTCAGGTTGACGCCCAGGCGGCGGAAGATGTTTTCATCCACCTGAGAAAGGATAACGGACGTATGCACCTCGCACCCTTTAAGTTTGGGCAATTGCTCCATCGCCTGGCGGGCTTCCACGCTGGTCGCAGCGGTAATGGACAGCGCCACCAGGATCTCGTCGCTGTGCAGGCGCGGGTTGCTGTTGCCAAGGTAATCGCACTTGAGGCTCTGTACCGGGCCGATCACTTCCGGGGGAATCAGCTTGACGGGCTTGGGAATGCCGGCAAGGTGCTTAAGGGCGTTCAGGATAAGCGCGGCGGACGCGCCCAGCAGTTCGCTTGTTTTGCCGGTAATGATCTTGCCGTCGTCCAATAAAACGGCAGCAGCGGGCGCGCCGGTCGCCTGCGCGCGTTTGCGGGCAGCGGCCAAAACGGGACGCTCGTCATCCGTCAGTTCCAACTGCTTCATGATAAGGCGCAGCTTGGCAATCTCTTCTTCCGTGGCGGTGCCGCGCCTCAAATCGCACTGCGCAACGTAAAACCGCCGGATGATCTCCTGCTTGGCGGCGGCGCTGCACACTTCTTCATCCACAATGCACTCCGCCACCAGGTTGACGCCCATGTCCGTGGGCGATTTATAGGGTGACTTGCCCCAAATGCGCACGAAAATGTCGTTGAGCACGGGGAAAATCTCGATATCGCGGTTATAGTTGACGGTGGTAACGCCGTAGGCTTCCAGATGGTAAGGATCCAGCATGTTGACATCGCCAAGATCAACCGTGGCGGCCTCATACGCCATATTGATGGGGTGGCGCAGCGGCAGGTTCCAGGTGGGGAAAGTCTCAAATTTAGCGTAGCCCGCCTTGTTGCCCTTCTGATGCTCCTGGAAAAGCTGGCTCATGCACACGGCCATTTTGCCCGAACCGGGGCCCGGCGCGGTCACCAGTACCAAAGGCCGCTCTGTCTGGATGTACTCGTTCTTGCCGTACCCTTTGTCGGAAACCACAAAAGCAATATCGCTGGGATAGCCCGCTATGGGGTAATGCAGATACACCTTGATACCCTGCGCCCTGAGGCGCTTGCGGAAGGAGTTGGCGTGCGGCTGCCCCGCATACTGCGTAATGACCACACTGCCCACGTACAGGCCGCTGTCGCGGAAGCCGTCGATCAGGCGCAGCACATCGACATCATAGGTGATGCCAAGGTCGCCGCGCACCTTGTTTTTTTCGATATCATCGGCGTTGATCGCCACGACCACTTCTGCCTGGTCTTTGAGCTGCAAAAGCATGGCGATCTTGCTGTCGGGCCTGAAGCCCGGCAGCACGCGCGACGCGTGGAAATCATCAAACAGCTTGCCGCCAAGCTCCAAATAGAGTTTGCCGCCAAACTGCTCGATGCGCTTTTTGATCTCTTCGGATTGCCGCCTGGTGTACTTATCATGGTCAAAGCCTATATGCATGCACGCCTCCCCCAATTATATGAATGTGCAGCGCGCCGCCCGCGCAAAAACAACCTGCCAAGCTTACCGCGAAGGCCTGAAAAATGCAAGGGCAGACACGCCTCCAAAATGGGTGCGTGTGGGGCTGAACCGAGTTCTTGTGTTTGGCGTCAGGCCAGTCTGCGCAGCATATCGGCTGTATCGCGCTCGCGGCGCGCGTCGTTTGCACAGATGACGGCTGTGGAAACGACGTCGCCGCCCTTTTCTTCACAGATACTCTTCATCTGACGGATGGCCCTGTTGCCGCCCATCCAGGGAAGAGGCAGCTGATGGGTGACGAAGAGGCTGATTTTGTTCCCCGTGAGCTTGGGCAGTTGCGACAGATACTTCTTCATGACGCCCGACAGGGAGAATGCCCAGACGGGTGAAGCAAACACAAGGCGGTCGAAGCCTTCCACCGACGGCGTTTGCGTCAGCTGTACGCGACTCATATCCCCTTCGGGCTTGGCATTGCTGACTTGGATCTCGCGGATCTCAGCCTCGGCGCCCGTGCTTTTCAGCTTTTCCAACAGCTTTTGCGCTGCCCGCCTGGTGTTTCCGGTATTGGAATAGATAATGATCGCTGTTTTCATAGTATTCCTCCGATATTGTATGATCTTTAGGAAATTTGCGGGACGCGCGGAAGAAGAAACCACCGGGGATGAGACGCTTTTGCTGAACGCCGGGCCCCATGGGGTTTTTGCACAGCGAAGGCTTCTAAGGACGCTGGGCCACCGCGAAACCACCGAAAAAGCGCTGCATTTCGCTCTGCGTCAAACCAAACGCCGCTTCGAAGTAGCCCGGCATCCTGGCAGAGCGTTTGACAAGCATTTGCCGGAAATCGTCCATGGATTTTTCCCAGCGCTCCAGAGTGATATTGTTCCATTTTTGTACATGACGGGCGATCAGCGGTGCATATGTCGCCTGCCAATAGTCCAATTCACCAAGAAGATCGCTTTCGTTAAAGCGCTCCGCAAGTATGCGCCCGGCAAGCGCCAGGAAATGATCGCGCATCTCGGGCACATCCATCAGCGCGGTAAACAGTTCCCCATAGCAATACTTTGTTTCATAGCGCTTGTTGCCCCGGTAGAAATCCATCGGCTGGGGGCCGTACTTAAGCATCGCAAGATCCAAGTCAAACAGCATAAGCTTCCACTTGCCGCCGGGGGCTTTGTAATAGCGGATATTCTGCAGATCTTCATTGCCCGTGATGATCTCAAAGGCCGTATGGGCGAACAGGCTGTTCACATCCAGCAATGAAAGGACGTGCTGCAGATTCTGCGGATCCTTCAGATCCTGCTCACGGCAGAAAGCTGCCAATTCTTCCAGCTCCAGCCCGCTGCCCTGCACCTGGATGCCGCGGTTCTTGACGATAATGATGTCATCGATTTCCTCGTCTTCCGTGATGCCTTCCCACTGGGCGATCGCGTCGCGGTTGGAGCGTTCACGGATACGCATTTCGCCCCAAAATTCGCCGTTGACGTACACGACGGCGGGCGCGCAGGCGAGGTACATGACACCATAGCCGTTAGCCAGGCTCTGCAGGAAACCGTCGCGAATGCGCGTGCGCATGACGTCCGTTCCGCCGCCGCGGATCGTGAAACATTGGTAGGAATCGTAATCCCTGTCCCCAAAGGGATTGTACCGAAAAGCGTTCTCGCCAAGGCCGGGCCTTGCGTATACCGAAAAGGTGCGCGGCAAGTAAGCGAGGCTGGTGCCGCCCGTCAGGCGATAGGAGACCCCTTGGCCCAGAAAGCGCGTGCCGGCGTCAAAAATCTCCATACTGCCGCGATATTCTGTGACGGAGCGGTCGTTCTCTTTTTCAAAGAGCCCTCTGGAGCCAAAGAAATCCTCCGGGTCCCCCGACATGCAGATCGCCACGCAATCAAACGGCGTATCAAACAGATAGGTATGCGTTGCCAGCGGCGCGTCAACACGCCCTTCAAGGCTGGCGATTGCGCGTACCACGGCATTATGGGTAACGGGAATGGGATCCGTATACAGCGCTGAGGCAGCGTGCGGTTCCGTCCCGTCCAGCGTATAGCGGATGACGGCCCCTTCCTCAGACGAAAGTTCCAAAGGAAAAGCGGCCGTCATGTAGCCTCCGGCCTTGGAAAACCGGACGGCTTCAAGGCGCACGGCACAGCCCTTTGAAGGGTTGGCTCTGTTCAAGGAGGTACCGTTCAAGAATTCGAAATGCTTCATCCCCTCGGGCCGCCCGTAGGAGACGCCGGCATACTGGGTCCCCCATGATACGCAGTCGATGATCTCGTTGCCGTCTGACAAAATGAGTGCGCCATTGGACCTTTCCAGCCGGAACGCATCGTTGAGCAGCGTATCGTCCCCGCTAAACTTGACGCTTTCCCCCGCACAGTACACCGTCTTACGCCCGCCGGCCCGCAGCCTTGCGCCCTTGGGAAAAGCCCAACGGGCAAGATCCCGAGCGTCGGTCGACAGGAACAGACCCTCCAGCAAAACCGTTTCATCGCCGGGATTGTACAGTTCCACCCAGTCAAGCGGCGTCTTGCCGCGGCCAAACTCACCCGACGAAGTCAATATCTCGGTAATGACAAGGCCGCGCGCAAAAGCGGTATCGAAGCGCCGGCTCTCCGCTTCCTCCCGTGAGCCCTGCACGTTTGCTTCCCCCGGTGTCGGCAGAAAGGTCTGCACCCATTGCCCGTTTTGGCGTATCAGGCTGGCGTCGTCCGCCAGGCTTTCGTAGCTCATTTCGTCCGCGATTTGCCCGTCCATGGAAGTCAGCGTAAGGATCTCGCCGCTTCCGGACAATTTAAACCCAAGGTCGTCCTGCGTTAGTGTCAGGTACCCGCCGGGGGCAAGGGTCCCGCTGAGTGTCGCCCGGTAGGAAAAGCCCGGGCGGTCGGAAAGACCCCAGCCCTCCAGATCGACCGCGGTATCCCCTTCATTGTGCAGCTCGATCCAATCAGGGGTTTCCCCATCAATGGCGTAGAGATTGTTGCCCGCCATGATCTCGGAAATAACGGGCCCAAAAGGAGCAGGAGACGGGAGCGCGTGCACAACAGACGGCACGGTCATCATGAAGGCTATCCCGCAGGCCATGCACCGCCGCCGCAGGCCTGTCGCCCACTTCGCGATCACCTTGTTTGGGCCGGGTCAAAGCCCAGCCTGCGGAGCGTTTCCACCACATAGCTCTCGCGGTACTGCTGGTCGGGATCACGGCTTAAGTAGCTCCTAAAAAACTCTTCCGCCGCCTGTTGATACGGGATATCCGCCAGGTTGGCGATGATGCGGACGGAGCGGTCGATCAGTTTTTTGTTGGTGGGCAATACCTGGATCATCCAGTTGCCCCAAATGCGGCCCATCTTTGCCATGGCAGCGGTGCTGAGCACATTGAACGCCAGCTTGACCATCAGGTGCGTCATCAGTTCCATCCCGGTGCGCGGTACGCAAACGGGGATGCATACCTCATCTCCCGCCAGACGCCCGCCTGGGATATCGCCGATGCGCAGCACGGTGCCCGCGTCAAAATTATCCAGGCGGCTGTCGTACCACTGTTTCACCTTGCCCAAAGCTGAACCGTTGATGTCGATAAGCGTCAGGCGCGCGGGACGGCGCTCCCAGCGGCTTTCGTCCACGCTGTTGCCGATATCGTATTTGAGCACTTCCGCACCGGATACCATGGGCGGATTGTCGACGATGCCCTTTGCCGCGCCCATCTTAATGTAATCGTCCTTGGTCCATTCCAGCCCTTTGATGGGGCGCAGAAATAGGTGCTGCCATGCTACGTCGCTTGGATACAATGGATCTTTGACATATGCCCAGCTGACCGGCCCCTCAACGCCCTTGCGCCGGAAGGGCGGCAAGGTAAATGTGGGCTGGCGCTCGGTGGTATCGGTCATGATATCCAGAAGGTAATCGTGCGTCAGGTATGTGACAAGGCCTTTATCTTCATATGTGGCGGTCTCAATATCCACCGCTTTTGCCAAACCCTGCAACGCGTCCCCGCCCCGCAGATCGCGGCTGAGCTTTTCAAAAGCATCCGCATAACCGTCCCCGCTTAAGGCAATGGTCCCCACCACCTCCAGTTCCATATCGCTCAGATGCTTTTTGAGGTAGCCTTCCGCCGCCATCTCCATCGCCGCGCCCGCTGCCAGCAGTTCAACAGTTGTCACCTGCATGCGGGTGGAACCGGACAGCGCCATATTGCCCACAAACAAGGGTATCTGGATGATGTCGGGCCGCGCGAACACCTTGCGGCAGCGTTCCAAAGTGTCCCTTAGGATCTCTTTGGGATTGCAGAACAGGTAATAGGTGGTACAGCCGCGCTCATCCGCCTCAATGGCGGAGCCGTTGATGGAAGCGGACAGGCCGCACTCCGCCAGCGCGATCACCACGTCGTCCGGGCCGACGCCCGCTTCCTGTATTTGTCTTGCGCCAAAGGTCATATAGTCTTCAAAACTTTCCACCGACTGCACCAATGCGCGGTCGCCGCCGGTGGTCAGCGAATTGCTGACTTCCATCAAACGCAGGAACTCCGCCCTGCGGCCGGGCAGGATGCTGATAAGGTGGAGAAAATACCGCCGCCACGCCGCGTCCAGCTGCAGCGCCATGCGGCCTGAAGCGCCCACACTGGAAAACAGCACGGTGTGCCCTGTTTCCATGCAGGCAACGATATCCTTTACCATTTGTGTGAAGGCGGGGTTGTCAAACGCGGCGCGTGCCACCCCGGCAATGTTCACATCCGCGTCCAGGATCATTTTGACGCCTGCCGCCGTATCATGCGCGATGGCGGCGCTTAGGTTGCGGGTAATGGGATTGGATTGCTCAGTCGGGATGACACCCAAATGAAACTGCTTTTCATTCTCGACAAAATCGCGCGCCGCCTGCATGTGATCCATATATTCGTGCTCCTTTAGTTCGTCCCACTCATTCTAATGACTTTTCCCCACAAATGCAAGGCAAAAAGAGGCCCCAAATTGCTTTGGGGCTGGAAGTCAGGTGCAGCTGTTTTTATTGCAGGAGCCGGCACCGGGGCAACCGGAACACCCACCGCTTTTACGGCGCTTGATCATGTTTCTTATCGCCAGCGCCACCACGATAAGCAGCAAAACCACCAATAGGGCAGTAGGTAAATTCATTCTTCCTCCTTATGCAGCCGTGCGCTGCAGCGTATTCTTTTCGTCGAAATGGTCCTTACGTGCCAGTGCGTACACCGCTCCTGCCAGCACAAGAAAAGCGATGACCGTCCATATGCCAAAGACACCATTCAGGATCAGGCTGCCCAGTTGATAGAATATGAGCGACGCGGCATAGGCAAACACCGTATGATAGCCGATGGCGAACAACGTCCACTTGAGGCTTTTCATTTCGCGGCTGATGGCGCCCACCGCGGCAATACACGGTGCACACAAGAGGTTGAATATCAGCATGGAGAAGCCTCCCAACACAGTATAGTGCTGCGCCAACTGC
>LFRM01084462.1_pt1 | contig 13238 bp, 10 predicted proteins | sample 618341 | NCBI WGS metagenome assembly LFRM01 (sample SAMN03654438, study PRJNA283298) | anaerobic digester metagenome | isolation source: pool of bioreactors CSTR01a, CSTR02a, and CSTR03a thermophilic anaerobic... | place: Denmark: Kgs. Lyngby | collected 2014-05-21 | reverse complement strand
TGGTAGCCTACACTGTCTAATTGTTCTAATACTGGAATCATATCCTCCAGTGGCATCCTAGTTGCAATCAGAGATTGGTGGGCATCTCTTAGGATTGTCTCAGTAACCTTAACCTTCATCTTCTAAATACCTCTCAATTTTTTCTAATATTTTTTCTTGGGTAAACCCATAGAGTTTAAACAACTCATCTCCAGGCCCACTGGTTCCAAACCGGTCCATACAGATACACTGACCATCAAGGCCGATATACCTATACCAGCTAATGGATGAGCCCGCTTCAATGGCTATACGTCTTCTAACACTACCTGGTAAAACCTCTTCTTTATATTCAGGGCTCTGAGCCTCAAATACTTCCATACTCAGCATACTTACTACCCTGGTATCAACCCTGCCCCTTAGAGCCTTGGCAACTTCAAGGGCTAGGTGGAGTTCACTTCCTGAAGCTAGTAGGATAAGCTCTGGAGCCTCTTCTTCCTTAAAGGCTATATAGCCCCCTTTACCAGCCTCTGCCCTGTCTATTTCTAGCTCTGGTAGCTTCTGCCTAGTAAGTAGGATTGAAGCAGGTCCTTCACCTGTAAAGGCGTCATAATAGGCCTGGGCTGTCTCCTTGGCGTCAGCGGGTCTATATACCCTCATACCTGGAATACTCCTCAGCATTAGAGCCTGCTCTATAGGCTGGTGGGTAGGACCATCTTCACCAACTCCAATAGAGTCATGGGTAAAGATAGAAACAGCAGGTATATGCATAAGGGCTGCCAGCCTCAGTGAAGGCTTCATATAATCTGCAAAGCTAAGAAAGGTTGAATCAAAGCCCCTGTAGGTGCCATGGAGGACAATGCCATTTACAATAGCAGCCATGGCATGCTCCCTGATCCCAAAATGGATATTTTGGCCAGCTGGGTTTTCAGCTGAGAAAAAACCTCCATCTTTTATAGTAGTCAGATTAGAACCAGCTAGGTCAGCAGACCCCCCAAAAAGCCCAGGCAGATACTCATTAAGAATGTTAATCATAGTGGCCCCATGATTTCTTGTAGCCTTGGCCTCTCCTGAAGCTGCCATCATGGCTTCTAGGGCCCCCTCTTTAATAGAAGGAAAGACTATACCAGCGGCCTCATATTCAGCTATCCACTTATTATAATAATCCTTCTTCTTTTCAATAATTTTCTTAAACTCATCCCTAACCTCTTCAGGCACATAGAAGGTCTCTTCAAAGTCCCAGCCTGTAGTCTTCTTTGTAAGGGCTGTTTCTTCAGCTCCTAGTGGTGCCCCGTGGGCAGCAGAGGAGTCACTCTTATTAGGACTGCCATAGCCAATAATGGTCTTTATCTCTATTAGTGTTGGAGCCTCAGCTTTTTTAGCTTCAGCTATAGCCCTAGTTATGGCCTCTTCATCATTACCATCTTCTACAAAAATGGTATTCCAGCCATAGGCCTTGTACCTATCCAGTACATTTTCGCTAAAGGTTATATCTGTTCTTCCATCAATAGTAATGTTGTTGGAATCGTAAAGTACAATTAGCTTATTTAATTTTAAGTGACCCGCTAAAGAGGAAGCTTCAGCAGTTATCCCCTCCATCAAGTCCCCATCCCCTACAATTGCATAGGTATAGTTATCAAAGAGTTCACCGAAATCTGCAGCCATCTTCTTAGAAGCCATGGCCATACCAACAGCATTAGCCAGTCCTTGGCCTAGAGGGCCAGTTGTAGTCTCAACTCCAGGAGTCTGTGCAAACTCAGGATGACCTGGGGTTATGGAACCTACCTGCCTAAACTGTTTTAAGTCATCAATACTCACACCATAGTCATAAAGGTGGAGCAGGGCGTAGAGTAGGCCTGAGCCATGACCTGCAGAAAGGACAAACCTATCCCTGCCCTTCCAAGCTGGATCCTCAGGATTAAAATTCATATGGTCCCTAAAGAGTACCTTAGCCATGGGAGCCGCTCCCATGGGTAGGCCAGGATGACCTGACTTTGCCTTGTCAATGGCATCAACAGCTAAATAACGAATTGTTTGTGTCGTCATTTTTTCAATCATCAATGTTCTCCTTTATTGAAATGATCTTGTCTAAACGTAGGAAATAAAGATAGGCTTCCCTCACCTTATCTCCAGATATATTTTCAAATGCTTCTATATAATAGCCCATCTGTCCTTTGTAACTTTCAAGGTAGGCCAGGGAACCATCGGTCTTGTAGTCTACCAGAACCCAGCCCTGATCCCAGAAGGCCAGGTCCACCACTCCTTGGAGGAGTCTTGAATCCTTTCTTAAAATAAAGGGCTGCTCTCTTAGTATCCTATCCGAGGCCAGGAGCCTCCTGCCAAGTTCAGATGAAAAGAACTTATCCACCAGCTCCCTATCTTTAAAGTCCTCTATAAGGCCCAGGGCTTCAAGTCTCTTAAGCTCCTTCAAATGATCCTGACTAGCCTTTTCAAGATCCATAAGCTCCATGACCCTGTGAAAGAGACTTCCTCTTTCCTTGCCGGCTCCATCAAGTTTAAAATCAACAGCTTGAGGCGCCTGACTGACAAGCTCACTGATGCCGGTCTTGAAACTCTGCGTCCTAGCCCTAGGTGGAATAAAGGTTTCCAGCTCCTTAGCCCTGGGGCCTGAACTGGTTTTTTCCTCCTCTTCACCAACTTCTATAATAACATATTTTGGTGCAGGTGGCTCAAACTTTCCTATGCTCTTTGTCAGCAAGTCATGGAAACTTTTTTGAGAAGCCAGCTCCCAAGTAGAAAGCTCTCTACCTGGTATCAAATCTTCTTTAAGATAGGTAGAAAGAATTAGCTTTTTTATAGCCCTGGTCATGGCAACATAAAGAAGTCTAACCTCTTCTTGCCTGGCTCTAATCTTACTTTTCTCTATAAGGATATCCTTAAAAACCGACCTTTTGACCTCTCTTTTTTCCAGGTCATAAAAGTCCATAACCATAAGCTCATCATCCTGAAAAATAGGTCCCCTATAGCCCATCTCATTGTACTGTTTCCAGAGGCCTGCTACAAAGACTATGGGAAACTGCAGTCCCTTAGACTTGTGGATACTCATAAGTCTTATTACATCAGCGTCCTCCCCAAGAAGCTTGGCAGACTCATAGTCCTGCTTTTGCAGCCTCAGGTTATTAATGTAATCTAAAAAGGCGGGCAGGCCTACAAGGGTAGTCTCTTCAAACTCCTTGGCCCGCTCAAAAAGATACCTAATATTCATTAGCCTCTGCTCACCGCCACTCATAAGTAGGGCAAACCTCTCAAAGTCCACCTGCCTATAAATATAATGGAGGAGCTCTGAAACACCCAGCTGACGGCTCTTCCAGCGCAGCTGCCTGATCTCTTCTATAAAAAACTCCTTCTTATCTAGAAGCTCTCCTGGCTCATCGTAGCCATAAAAACCTTGGTGGAAAAACTCTCCCTTAGTCCTAAAGCTATAAAGCTCCTGATCAGAAAAGCCATAGCGGGGTAGCCTAAGAAGGCTTAGTAGGGGTAGGTCTAAAAAGGCATTATTAATAATCTCCAGATAGTTAAGAAGGATCTGTACCTCTAAGCTTTCAAGATAGCTCTCCCCCTGGTCACTGTAAAGGGGTAGGTCGGCCTCTCTAAACATGGCAAGGGCCTTTTCTGTAAAACTCTTTGGCGAGCGGTAGAGGATTACTATATCCTTGTAGCTGGCTCCAGCCTCCAGGAGCTCCCTTATCCTAGCAATAATAGACCTTAGCTCCTCTTCTACAGGATCCTCGCCTCCCTGACTAACTAAAAACTCCACCTCATCATCTATGGCTTCAAGCTCCCTATTACCAAAGACCAGCCTGGCGGCCTCATCATAGTCTATACCGCCAAAGTCCCTGCGCATAAGCCTCTCAAAGACAAAGTTACAGCTTTCAAGAATAGGGGCTGAGCTTCTAAAGTTCTTAGTCAGGTCAATTCTAAGTTTACCAGGACTGGACTTATAGCTATGGAACTTATCAATAAAAAGCTGGGGCCTGGCTTCCCTAAATCCATAGATACTCTGCTTAATATCCCCTACCATAAAGAGCCCCCCTGGTCTAACAAAAAGCGAGATTAGATACTCCTGGAGCTCATTGGTATCCTGATACTCATCTACAAAGACAAAGGCAAACCTCTGCCTATAAGCCTTACTAACCTCCTGGTCCTCCATGGCCTTTAAAGCCAAGGTCTCCAGGTCACCATAGCTAAACCTATTATCCCTTAACCTCCTCTTTGAAAAGACCTGGCTAAAGTTTTCAGTAACTTCCACCAGCTTCTCAATGTGCTTATAGGAGGCCTCTAAATCCCTAAAGAGCTGGACCTCATCTTCAAAGCCGGGACTTAGAAGCTTCTTCCACTGGTCCCTGGCCCCCTTTATCTCGTCTTTAAAGATTTCCTCTCTTACCGCCTTGGTGGAGGGATACCTCTTAAATTCATAAAGCTGGCTAGGTAAATTTTCAATCATGCGCCTTTCTTCTTCTAGAAAGGCCAGCAACTCAGCTGACTCTACCAGATTAATCACCTGGTTATAAAGGTGTCTAAACTGTTCTTTTTTTTCCTGGTCCCTTTCTTCAAGTAGGTCCTTCCAGTATTTATCATCACTGTAGTGCCCCTTCATAGTTTCAAGATAGAGGTCCCTTCTTGGTTTTTGGGATAGAAACTTTTCTGTTTCTACAATAACATTTCTAAGGCCCAGGTCTGTTCTCTGGTCGGTAAAAATTTCCAGTAATTTGTAGAAATCCTGGTCTTCCTTTTTATAGTAGGCCTCCATGACCTGGTCCAGGCTCTCTTCTTCCATGATTTTTAGCTCGCCTTCATGGGCAATTTTAAAGCCTGGATCAATACCTAGCACATGAAAGTTTTCTCTAATAACTGCAGAACAAAAGGAGTGGATGGTGGATATCTGGGCTCTAGGTAGCTTTTTTAGCTCCTGGGAAAAATATTCCCCTCCAGGCCCTCTAGACCTCTCAAAAAGTCCCCTTCTCACCTTGTCTTTCATATCCTCAGCTGCAGCCCTGGTAAAGGTAATAACTAAAAAATCGTCTATGGAATGACCCTCTTCAATTAGCTTTAAGATCCTAGCTGTTAAAACTGCGGTTTTACCAGAGCCAGCAGCAGCCGAGACCAGGATATCAAGGTCTCTGGTTTCAATTACTTCCTTTTGCTTAGGGGTCCACTTCACTTAGTGCCTCCATAATCTCTTCATCTTTTAAAATCTCAAACCTGCTATAACTGCCTCCAGGCCCTCTAGGGTCAAAGCGGCAAATAGCTTTATAGTCACAAATATCACAGGCCCGGCCAAAACCAGGACCGGCCTTTTCATCATAAAGGGGAAGGATCTTCATATCCCCCTCAAAAATCCTATCAACATAGCTTCTAGAAAAACTCCTACTTCTTTCTAAGAGCTTTTCTGCCTGGTCAGGGTCTAAGACTCTACTATGCCTGGTAAAAGCTCCTTTAGAGGTAAGACTCATGGGGAGGACTCCCTGCCCAAGCTCTGGGTCATATTCGGCTGCCAGCTCCTCATCACCAATAAAGATGCCACTATACTGGAGCTGCTTGTCCCTCTTTTTAGCCTCGGTTCCTAAAGGGTCATGGAGCCTAAAATAAAAGACTCCAGCAGGCATCATGTCTTCCTTTACCGATTTAAAGCCATCTATATAGAGCATAAGCTGAAGATCAATTCCCTGAAAAACCCTATTTAAATCAAAAGACTTGCCCCCAGTTTTATAGTCTATAGCTAGAAATTTATCACCTAGCACATCTACCCTATCTATAATGCCCCTGAAAACAAACCTTTCCCCATCTATACTAAAGCTTTGCTCAAAGTAGGAGGGGGTAAAGGAGCTCTTCAAGCTATGGGCAATTAGATAGCGAATTAGACCTTCTAAAGTAGTAAGGCTCCGCTTAAGTAAAAAACTACCCGATCCAGTTGCCTCAAAGGCTCTGTAGTCTGGATTTTCTTTAATGATTTTTCTAGCAAGGCCACTTAAGTAGTCTTCAAGGCCATCCAGTTTATATAGGCCCTTGGCATAGTCCTCCATTGCTCTTTCCATAACACTGTGAAAGAAGTTTCCAAGATCCATGGCATCCACCTTATAGGCCCTGCGCTTCCTGGCCCTTAGGTCATCCCTGATAAAGTACTGGAAGGGGCAGAGCCTAAAGCGCTCCAGCCTTGAAATGGACATATAAAGCCTCTTATCTTCCCTCTTTAGTGGCCCTGCAGGGGGAGGAGACTTTATGGCTTCTTTTATTTCATCTAGCTCCCTTTGACTAAGACCATAGATAAGCTCGTCCCTTTTTTCCCTTACAGCTCTGAGGCCATACCTAAAGCTCATTGAAGGATGAAGGACATAGTAGTCCTTCAAATACCTATCGCTATGGGCCGAGGAAATAAAATCAGCCTCTGTCCTTTCAAGAATTCTCTCTATATATACAGAAGGAGCCTTGCTCTTGCCTGCTATATCCGCCAGAACATAGCTAAAAAAGTACTGGCCCTCTACTAGGCTCAGGGCTGTTAAAAAGTCCAGCCTATCAAGCTCCTCTTTATTCTCAAAATTATCATAGACTAAAAACCCTTCTTTCTGGAGCCGCTCTTTGTCCTCCTCTTTTAAAAGCAGGTCCTCTTTATATTCCCGAGGTAGGACCCCATCGTTAAGGCCACAAAAATACAGATAGTTAACCGGGTCATGGGTGGACCTATAAAGGGTAGCCAGCCTTATACTATCTATGGCAGGGGGAATAATACCCAGACTCATCTTTGATAGGGCTGATTCTAATAGTGAGATATAATCAGTAAAACTGATTTCCTCTCTAGGCCCAACCAGGCTAAGCTGGGCTAAAAGCTCCATAAGATTTTCCCAAAGCTGGGCTAGAAGCTGGGCCTCCTCACCCTGATCCCGGCTGGCATAGTCCCTGGCCTCCTCTTCCAGCCTCTTAGCAAAGCCAAGGCTTGCAAGGACCTCCTTTAATAAAAGCTCAAAGTCTGAAATCTTTTTAGTATGTCTAAACTCCTCTTCATAGCCAACAAGGCTACCTAGGAACTTTTCTCTAAGCTCCTCCATAAGAGGGTCTTCAAAGGCCTCTTTAAAGGCCCTTCCTCCTATGCCATTTGAAAAGCAGTAGTTCTCAAAATTATCCAGGTCCTGCCAGTCGCCTTCAGCTAAAAAGCCCTTGAGAAAACCCAGGATTTCCTCCCTCCTTAGTCCCCTTTGTAGGGCTCTAAGCAGGGAGAGAAAGCTCCTAATCATAGGACTTTCAAGAATGGAGCGCCTCCTATCAGAAAAGAGGGGTAGCCCCAGCTCAGTAAAGACCTGCCTAAATACAAAGTCGTAACTCTCCATATCAGAAACCAAAATCTTAAAGTCCCTATAGCTAAGGCCAGGATTATCCTTTAGCCTTTTTATTATATGAAGGCCAATAAACTCTGCCTCCACATAGGGGTCCTTGGCAGAAAATACAAGGGGCTCTATATCAATGACTTCTTCCTCTTCCTCACTTAAAATCTGTCTTGAAAACTCATAGGCCTTATTATCCCCAGCCTCATAGTTTATAAGCCTAGTGCTATAATCCCTTTCCAGTCTCTCTTTGGTCCTGACTGTGGCAGAAAAAACCGGGTCATCTTCAAGGCTAAGCACAATATTGACCTGGGAGTTTTTATTCAGCTCTTCAATCATCAGCCAGTGGAGGTAGTCAAAGGCCTTGTAGCCAATAATCCAAACCTGGTCCTCAGAGTAGTACTGGCCTTTTGGAAGCCTGGAAAAAAGTTCTACTGCCTTATTATCGTATAGGTTTTTATCCCTAATCTTGGCTTGGTAGGCCTCATAGATCCTGCCTAGCTCCCTAAGTCTTTCTTCCTCCATCTCCAGGAGGCTTAAAGGCTCCACCCCGCTTCTCTCAAAAAGATTAAGGGCCTGGACCAGCTCTTCATAAAAACCCTCTTTATTAAAACTGCTTCCATAAAGAGGCAGCTCCTCCTTAAGTTCCTCTAAAACCTGGTGGAGAAGAAGAAATTTCCCCACATCAGAAAGAAAAGCCTCTTCACCAAAATAGTCGACAGTTCGACTTAAAAGCCTGGAAAAGCTGGTAACATCATGAAAAAGTAGACCCTTTAAATCCAGGGTCTCAATTATGTCCCTCTCAAGATCCAGGGTAGCCTGTTCAGGGGTAATTATAGAGGCACTCTTAGATTCGAGAATCTTTTTATAGATAGCCTGTCTTTTTTCCCGGCTATCCCTGCCTAGATGCAAAATCATAGTAGATCCTTTCTAAGAAATAAATAAGAAGACTTCCACTGGCAAAGACTCCAATAATAAGTAGTGCGAAATAGAAAAAGAAGTTTTGAGGGAGGATAGTTATAAGCTGGCTGTCCCAGGGAAAGAGCCAAAGCTCATTATTAAAAAATATCCTGTGGACCAGGACAAAGGACTTATCAAAAAAAAGGCTCATTAGGCCCAAAGTCCCAAGTAGGCCCAGCATAGTTAATAGCTGGTCTTTAAATAGCCTGGTCTTAAACTTTAAAGATAGAAGAAGACCCACTAGTAGTAGAGCAAGGCTAGCCCTGGCCAGGCCCGTAAACAGCTTCTTCACCTCGGCCATATGAAAAATTTCCTGGCCTTGAAAAAGACTCCCGCCTTCTTTTTCAACAATCAAATCCGGTCTATACCCATAGAGATAGTCCCTCATAGCCCTATTAACTTCATGAAGATAGTCCCTACTATAGCCAGAGCTTTCCTCTACCCCAGCCCAGTCCTGGACTAGGTCATAAACCGGAACCAGGCCAACCAGGGTTAGAGTAACTGCCAAAAGAAGGCCTAAGCTAAAGCTAAAAGCACCCAAATACTTAATCATCTTTACCTCTTTATCTTATTTACTTTAAGATACCACTATCTGAGTTTCCTTGCAAAATTGTTAAAAAAAAGGCCACCAAGGCAGCCTTAAAAAGCAACTACTGATTCTTCACATCCTGCCATAGATTGTCATAGAGCTTGATATAGGGACCAGGATCGTGGAAGATTTCAAATTTATAATCAGAAAGGTTGGGATAGGCCACCTCTGAATCTCTGATCTCCTCATCTGACAATGCCCTACCTTCACTGGATGGTATGGAGTAGTAGATATAATCTGAGTTCTGAGCGGCATTTTCGGGCCTCAGCATAAAGTTTATAAAGGCCTCGGCATTCTCAGGATTTTTAGATGAGGCTGGTATAACCATGGAGTCAAACCAGAGGTTTGAGCCCTCCTTTGGTATTACATAGGCCAGATCCTCATTATTTGATAAGGCGTCTAGGGCGTCCCCAGAGTAGATTAGCCCCAGGGCGGCCTCTCCATTAATCATTACATCCCTGGTTTGGTCTACTAGGTAGGCATAGACAAGTGGGTACTGCTTTATTAAAAGGTCCCGGGCCTCCTCCATCTCCTTAAGGTCTACAGAGTTCATAGAGTAACCTAAATAGCTAAGGGCTACCCCTAAAGAGTCCCTAGAGGTGTCCATCATGATAATGTTTCTTTTATATTTTTCTTCAAAGAGTATGCCCCAGGAGTCAACCTCTTCATCCACTAAATTTGTGTTATAAATGATTCCCAGAGTCCCCCAGAAAAATGGAATGGAATATTCCTGGTTAGGGTCATAGGAGTGATAGAGGTAGTCTTCATCTACATAAATCCTGTTGGGCACATTATCCCAGTTGATTTTTCTGAGCATATCCTCTTTTATAAGCCGCTCTATCATATAGTCAGAGGGTATTACAAGATCATAGTTGGTTCCACCACTTTTAAGCTTTACATACATGTCCTCATTGGTATTGTAGTTAGAGTAGATAACTCTAATACCAGTTTCATCTTCAAATTTTCTTAAAAGCTCTGTATCTATATAGTCGCCCCAGTTGTAGAGATTTAGCTCTTCTCTACCATCTTTATTACTGCAACCGCTCAGTAGAAGGAGCAGGCTTAAAACTAGTAGTATTCTTTTCATCTCCCCTCCTGAGCAGATTTTTCCTTGGGCAAATTCATAATGACAAGGAGTAAAAGCACAACTACAAACATAATGGCAGATAGGGCATTTATCTCTGGGTTTATTCCCCGCCTGGCCATGGAATAGACCAGGGTAGAGATGGTATCAACCCCACTACCAGTTGTAAAAAAGCTAATAACAAAGTCATCAATTGACAGGGTGAAGGCCATAAGGGCCCCAGAAATAATTCCTGGCTTAATATAGGGAATTACCACCTTCCAAAGGGTCTGGGCAGGAGTGGCTCCCAGGTCCATAGCTGCTTCAGGCAGGGAGGAAGGCATTTGTTTTAGCTTGGGCAGTACCGAGAGCACCACATAGGGCACAGTAAAGGCTATATGGGACAAGATCAGGCTAAGAAGGCCAAAGTCCAGCCCTAAACTCCTATAAAAAACCATAAGGCCTACTGCCATTACTATATCAGGATTTAAGACAGGTATCTGGTTCATGCCTAGAATAGCCCTCTTAAGTTTACCTCTATAGGGACTGATCCCTATAGCTCCAAGCACCCCAATAATAGTTGATACTATAGTTGAAATTGAGGCCACTAAAAGGCTGTGGTAAACAGCTGATAGAATCTCCCTATCCCTGACTAACCTCCTGTACCAGACTAGGGAAAACCCATCCCAGCTCCCCCTGGTCCTTCCCTCATTAAAGGAAAAGATAATTAAGACCAGGATAGGTGCATAAAGAAAGCCATAGATTAAAAATAAATAAAGCCGTTTTAAAAACCTACTCACCTACAACCTCCTCCACCCTCATTGAAGTAGCCTCCTCCTCTCTTCCCGTAAAGAATAAAGAGAGCAGGAGAAAAACCATAAGGACAATACTTATAGCAGACCCATAGTTCCAGTCTCCAGTAATTGTAAACTGCTGCTCAATAACATTACCAATTAGGTTGGTCTTATTACCCCCAAGTAGGGTGGTTATCTCAAAAGTAGAGATGGCGGGAATAAAAACCATGGAAATCCCCGAGGCCACTCCAGGTAGGGAAAGGGGAAAGATAACCTTGGTAAAACTTTTAAACCTATTGCAGCCAAGATCTGCTGCAGCTTCAAGTAGGCTCTGGTCCATCTTTTCTAGGACTGTGTATATGGGTAGGACCATAAAGGGTAGGAAGTTGTAAACCATGCCAAGGATGACCGCTCCCTCCCTATAAAGTAAATCCAGGCCCTCAAAGCCCAGGCTTCTAAGGACCACATTAATAATCCCGTTTTTAGAAAGAATTGTAACCCAGGCGTAGGTTCTAAGAAGAAAATTCATCCACATGGGTACCATAATCAGAATAATGGCTAGGTTTCTATAACCAACCATCAGCCTACTTATTATGTAGGCTAGAGGATAACCCAGCAGGAGACAAAAGACCGTGGTTATAAAGGCTATTCTTAGTGACCTAGCCAGGGTCTTTAGTGTAGAGCCTGCAAAAAAACGGGCAAAATTATCTAGGGTTAGCCCCCCCTCGCCACTAAAGCCATAGTAGACAACCATAAGGAGGGAAACTACAATAAAAAGGGCTGCCCATATAAAATAGGGCAGTGCAACTTTCTTAAAGGTCTTCATCCCCTTCTACCTCTCCCTTTCTCATAATATGAATATTTTCGGGTTCAATAAAAAGTCCAACCCTCTCTCCTATCTCTCTAGGAACAGTAGAGTGGATTAGATACTCTTCATGATCAGTACTTACTAGCATCTCGTAGTGGACCCCCATAAATATGCAGGAGACCACCTGGCCATGGAGCTGGGCCTTGCCATTAGAAACTATCTCAACATCCTCGGGCCTAATAACAACATCCACTGCCTCATCTGGATAAAAGTCCTCATCAACACATACAAAGTTCCTGCCAGAAAAGCTCACATCATAGTCCCTATGCATGATGCCTTCTAAAATGTTGGATTCTCCAATAAAATCCGCTACAAAGGAGTTAATAGGCTCATTATAAATATCAATAGGGGTTCCTATCTGCTGGATAACCCCCTCATTTAAAACTATTATCCTATCACTTAGGGTCAGGGCTTCCTCCTGGTCATGGGTAACAAAGATAAAGGTAATGCCCAGTTCTTTTTGAATCCTCTTAAGCTCTGATTGCATATCCTTTCTCAGTTTTAGATCAAGGGCCCCTAGGGGCTCATCTAATAGGAGGACCTCTGGCCTATTTATCAGGGCCCTGGCCATGGCAATCCTTTGCTGCTGGCCTCCTGATAGGGATTCTACTCCCCTATTTTCAAAGCCTCTAAGGTTGACTAGCCTTAGCATCTCTTCAACCCTGGGTTTTATTTCATTTTCTGGAATTTTCTTTATCCTAAGGCCAAAAGCCACATTGTCATAGACATTAAGATGGGGAAAGAGGGAGTACTTTTGAAAAAGGGTGTTAACCGGCCTCTTATAGGCAGGTAGCCCTGTTATATCCTGGCCATCAAAAATAACCTGACCCCTATCAGGGCTTTCAAAGCCCCCTATAAGCCTAAGAATGGTGGTCTTACCACAACCCGATGGCCCAAGAATTGTCAGGAATTCATCCTCTTCAATTTCTAAATTTATTTGATCTAAAACCCTGTGATTGTCAAAGGATTTTACTATATCTCTAAGTTCAATCTGTGTAGCCATAGTTCCTCCTTAGAAATTTGGGGGAGTCAGGATCCATAGGAGCCTGGACTGCCTATTCAGAGGGTTAAATATAAAGTGGCTCCTATCAGCTCTAAAGTAAAAGGAGTCCCCCTGGTCTATTAAAAAGCTCTCATCACCGTAGTTTAATTCTATCTGGCCTTCTAAGACATAGCCAAAGGCTTCACCTTCAAAGGGATTATAAAGCTTACTCCTGCCAGAGGGCTCAAGTTCTAAGATAACCGGCTCTAAAAGGTTCTTTTGAGCATCGGAAACTATCCAAAAGATTTGGGAACCCAGCTTCTCATAAAGGGCAGAAAAAGCCTCCTGTCTAGGGTAGACTACCTGCTCCTTGGCCTCCCCCTTAAAAAAATCTGATAGATTGGTGCCTAGGGCTTGAACCAAAGCCTCCATGGTATCTACAGAAGGTGAGGTGTTGTTATTTTCTAGCTGGGAGATAAAGCCCTTGGTCAAATCCGATCTTTCTGCCAGCTCTTCTTGCGTTAGACCCATCTTGTGTCTAAGGTTTCTTATCTTATCTCCTATTTCCACTATGTCCTCTTTTCTAAATCACACTATACTAAACTTAGTATATACTAAAACGTGTTTTTGTAAAGACATAGCAACAAAAAAACATAGTCACTAAGGACT
>LFRM01389892.1_pt1 | contig 13242 bp, 14 predicted proteins | sample 618341 | NCBI WGS metagenome assembly LFRM01 (sample SAMN03654438, study PRJNA283298) | anaerobic digester metagenome | isolation source: pool of bioreactors CSTR01a, CSTR02a, and CSTR03a thermophilic anaerobic... | place: Denmark: Kgs. Lyngby | collected 2014-05-21 | reverse complement strand
GGCTATCCTCAATGCGTTCAAAGAAAAATTGAACGGTCTCACGGTCCATTTGATAACCTGCATTGGTAATCATCTGACTCAAAAAGCGGCGACTGGCATCAGCTTCCATAGTTTGAACATCGACTAAAGTTGCATGCTTCTTCAGGAGTTTGCTGACCTTTTTTCGATTATCTAGTTTTTCATAGGGCGCAAAAATGGCTAAGATAGTTGATTCTGAAGGATTTTGCAAGTATGTTTCCAACCACGAGACATCATGCTCCACGTTCCCTTTTGGTTTTTCGCCTGTTAAGAAAGTCGGATTATCGATAATAACTAAACGTCGCTCACCAAAAAATGGCAACGACTCAGCATCTTCCAACGCCGCACCTAATGGAACTTCATCCATATTATATATCCCAACGTTCAAATCTTGATCTTCTTCCGGGATGACGTATTCCAATAAAGTTGCTCTCGCTTCTTCAATAAAATAGGACTCTGTTCCCAGTAATAAATAAATAGGCTTCAATTGCCCTTTTTTAATATTCGCTAGTTCAGTTGCATAACTCATTCTTTCACTTCGCAATCGTCTTTTTTCTGCTCTTATTGTAGCATAATTTCTATTCGTTTTTGACGTTGGTTGTAAATGAAATGCACGGCGCCATTTAAATCAGTCCGGTAAATGCTTATTTTTTGCGCTTCAAGGCGCTCGACTACTTCAGGTGTTGGATGACCGTAACGATTCTTTCTTCCTACTGATATAAAAGCTCCCCGGGGATTTACTCGTTTTAGAAAAGGACTTGAAGTGGAGGTATTGCTACCATGATGGCCGACCTTCAATATATCAGCCTGTAAATTAGGATAGCGCCTCATTAAATCCTGCTCGCCACTTTCTTCTAAATCGCCTGTAAATAACCAGGATAACCCACCGATTTTGCTGTAAAGCACCAACGAATCATTATTTTCACCTCTTCGCTTGTGGTTCGGATTCAAAACTTGGAATGCCAGTGTATTTAACTCGACCTGGCTAGGTCCCATGAGCGACGTGATTGGCGGTATATGATGCATGCCAGAAACTTCTGCTAAAAAGGTAGCCGTCTCCTCCATTCCACTTGCGATATACATATGTCGAATGGGAAGTTCATTTGCTAAATAGTCTAAGTTGCCGATATGATCCGTGTCACTATGAGTCAGAAAAACCGCATCCAATTGACCTACACCTTCTGCTTTGATTGCAGAGACTAGATTTTTTGCATGATAATCGGTTTCCTTTCTTAATTTCCAGTCCTCTTCCTCATTAAATGTAATTACGCCGCCCGTATCAATCAAGACTGTATCCCGATTAAACGGTGTTTTAATTAACAGGGCATCCCCTTGCCCCACATCTAACATAATGACTCTTCCGTTTGGATTCAACTTCGGCAAGGAGTAGAAAAAGAAAAAAGAAAGCGTCACGAGCATCATCCAAAGGAATAGATGCTTTCTTTGTTCAAATGCAACCAGGAAAGCTAGTAAACAGGCCGCCAATCCCAAATACCAAAGTAGAGGCTGTCTACCCGTAATCATTAGCAGCCAATTGGTGTCTGCCAACTGCTGGGAGACTACTTCTAGTTTTTCAAGAACAATAGTCATACTCATACTTAGAGGTGATAAAATTGCGACGGGAAATTTTAATGCCGCCAACAGCGTTAATAACCAGAATAACGGAAAGAGTAAATATGAAAAGAAAAAACTGAAAATTATATTAACAAACATGCCCAGCCAGATAATCTCGAAGTAATGATAGCTGAGAAAAATTCCCGAAATACAAGTCATGATTAAAGACAACAGGAAACTTTTTGCAAGCGATGGGATTCTCATCTTTTCCAAAGATGGGCTGAGGAAATAAAGCAAGCCTGACAAAGAGTAGCTGAGTTGAAATGCAATACTGAAAACGAGATAAGGGTTCTGCCATAGTGCTAGCAAGATTGCGAAAGCAAAGGCGTCTTTGGCGCTAATCTCGCGTTTAGACATTTTTGCAACGAGTGAAAAACTATGGGTAAAAACGGCACGAAAAATACCAACTCCGGAACCGATTAGAAAAGCATATAGCAGAATGGTGACCAACAGAATCGGGTACGTTGTTTCTCGCGACACCCCCATTCGTAATAAGCCGTACTGAAGTGTAGTGACCAGAAAATAAATATGCATGCCAGAAATTGAAAAAATGTGGAGGATACCTATTTTCCGATATGCAGCCATCGCCAATGTATCAATATCATCGGTTTGGTTAAAGAGCATGGCCATAATGTAATCTTTACTTTTAGCGTTTGGGAGCATGCGGTTTAAATAATCAAAAAAACGCAACCGAATTACTGAAAAGATGCTACCCAACGAATGATTCGGTGTCACTGCGGCAACTTCCTGGATGTTTACTTTCCAATGTATTTTTTTGCGTTTAAGATACGTGCGATAGTCGAATTGAAAGCGATTCGTCGCCGTTTCTGGTTCCTCCAAAGTAAACGTCGCTTGCATATAAATCGGTGTCGTCAAATTCAGCCACTCGTTCTTTTCCACTTCATTTTTTATTTGATGGAAAAATACAATTTTTTCGCCGAGAAGTTCTGCTTCACCACTCAGACCGTTCCCATTTACGCGATATGTGGTCGGATCTATTTCCAAAATGCCTGTTTTGATTTCGGATGAGAGGTGACTCTGGTTGGTAAGCGTATGCGATAAAGTGACCATCCCCGTTACGATTAAAATCGCACATGTACACAAAAGAAGCTCTCGAATCTGCATTCTGTAAATACGAAAAACAAACAACGCAAATAACCCCCAAGCGTAGCCATTCCGTGGTGATAGAATGAGAACGATGAGGGAGATCGCTGCTAGACTGGGTAATAAATAAAACCCTTTAGCTCTCTGTATGTTCGTTAGGACAGCTCGTACCATGTGTGTGTGAATCCTCCGATTCAACGGTAGGCATTTCAACTAAGGATTTAAAGTAGTCTGGGTTCAACTGTACTTGTTCGTAAGGAATAGCCATCTTATCAAGCAAAGAAAGAGCATATTCATGGTTGCGGTAATCCTTCAAGTAATAGATTTTTTTAATCCCAGCTTGAAGAATCATCTTCGTGCATTGGAGACACGGGAAATGTGTGACGTAGATTTCGGCGCCATCTGTCTTAATACCGAATTTTGCACACTGCAATACCGCGTTCATTTCCGCATGTATAGTCCGTACACAATGGCCATCCACCATATAGCATCCTTCGTCGATACAGTGCGCATCGCCAGAAACGGAACCGTTATAGCCACCCGCTATAATCCGTTTGTCACGGACAATCGTTGCACCGACTTCCAAACGCTTACAAGTACTTCTTAATGATAATAATACGGCTTGAGCCATGAAATATTGATTCCAGGGAATACGTTGTTCCATCCATCCATCACTCCTTTTTATTCATCATACACTAAAAAGAAAGCGATGCTACTTATTTTTCCCAATTTTGAAATGTTCCGATTATTTTGTGACCGTAATGCTTTCCTTGAGCGTATCAAATGTTTTCTGCCCAATCCCGCTGACTTCCATCAGTTCTTCTATCGTTGAAAATGAGCCGTTTTCTGTTCGATAATTAATAATTTGTAGCGCTTTTTTCTCGCCAATACCGGGTAAAGCTTGCAGTTCAAGATCAGTCGCGGTGTTAATATTTATTTTCGACGTGCCTTCTTCGACAGGTGAATTTGGCTGTGTATACGGAATATCCACTATTTCTTCACCAACGACAGGAATGTATAACAGCATCTGATCCGTTACATGTTGCGCAAAATTAATATGGCGTGTTTCAGCATTTTGAAGCAGACCACCGGCTAAGTCGATAGCATTCTGTACCCGCATGTTTTTGGCCACTTCATAAATTCCCGGATTCGTCACCGCACCCTTCACATCCACCACCCAAAAAACCGGCTCCTGTTCTTCCGGTTCTTGAAAAATACTTTCAGATTCTGACTGCATTTCCAGTAACCACTCATCCGTGTTTTCTGTTTGCGCACTTTTTTGGTTCGAAAAAACTAACCCGATGATAATCAAACCTTGTACGATACCCAAACCGATTAATAGCGGTATACGCCATTTCGTTATTTTTTCCATATATTTTCCTCCTGTATATATATAAGCAAAAAATAGCGAAAAGCTTTTTTTTCAGTCAAATTTTTTTACTAATTGTGAACAATTCGTGTATAAAAATAGTCTGCACAACCTTCCGAAATAAACCAAACTTGTGCAGATTTCTGCATTTTCACGCAAAAAAAGACTGAGATTTCTCTCAGTCCACACGCTTTTATTTAAATAAATCATTCAAATTCTCTGCCATCGTTGGATGGGTGAAGACTTGATTATGTAACACAGAGGCTGGTAAATTATAATCCTTTGCGAGTTTCACAATATTAATAATCTCGTGTGCCTGTGCTCCGAATAAACTTGCCCCTAGAATCTGATTCGAATGTTTAGCAATAACTGCTTTAAATACCCCTCTTAAATCACCTGTTACATGAGCACGTGGCATCTTTGCAACGGGTAAAATATTCGTGCGGATATCCAGGTTGGCCGCTAGTGCTTCAGCTTCTGTCATCCCAACCCGGGCAAAGGGCGGATTAATAAAAATACTATACGGTAAATTCTGCCGGCTTTTTAAATTGTAGTCCTGATTGCCGTATAAGTAACTGTCAATAATGCGAGCATCATCCAAAGATGTGTAAGTGAACTGTTCTTCACCTCTTACATCCCCTAATGCAAAAACATGATCGACCGTTGTGCGTAAATAATCATTCGTCCATATTCCGCCACTTTCATTTAGCTTGATAGCTGTGTTCCATAACCTCAGACTCTCAATAGCTGGCTTACGCCCCGTTGCAATTAATATTGCGTCGAAATTAAAAGTGTCGCCCGCTTTGGTTATTACTTTAACGCCATCGTTAGTAACATCTTGTATACTCGAAACTGCTGTCTCTGTTAATACCTCAATCCCTTGTTGGACAAGTTCCTCTTGGACAGCTATCCGTATTTCAGGTTCTTCGTGTTTCAGAATTTCAGCACCTGTCTCTATTAGTGTCACTTTGGAACCAAAGCCAGAATAGATGCTGGCGAATTCCAAGCCGATATTTCCGGCTCCTATAATACCCAACCTTTTAGGTAAAAATGGAAGTTCCTGTAACTGTGTTGAATCGTAGACATGTTTACTTTCCATTATACCGCGGATGTTGGGTATACGACTTTCGCTACCAGTATTAATAAAAACGAGAGCACCTTTCAAAGAAAAACGTTCTTCTCCGGCCCTCACAATCAACTCTCTATCATTTTTAAAGGACGCTTCACCGAAGTAAATGTCTATTGTTTCTTCAGTAGCGAGATTTTGATAATTCGTTTCATTCAGCTTTTTGACGACCAGATTGCGGCGTTCAAACGCATCCACATAGTCCGTTCCCTTCACTGAATCAACAGACAATGTCTTGGTTGGAATACAAGCAACGTTGATACATGTTCCTCCAGCCATCTTTTCATCTCTTTCGATGACAGCAACGGTTTTACCGTCTCCGGAAAAAGTTTTTGCCAACGTTTTCCCCGCTTTTCCCCAGCCTATAATAATAACGTCATATTTCAACAGTCATTCCATCCTTTCACTAAAGATTAGAATTTAAAATGGCCCATGATTATTTTTTATTATTCTTTTCGGCTAACTTCGCAATAACAGCTGTATTGACCGCAGGTGGCAATAGAGCGGAAACATCGCCTTCAAAAGTAGCAACCTCTTTAATCAAACTTGAACTCAAGAAACGGTACTCAGGAGCTGAAAAGATGAGAATGGATTCCAACTCTGGAAATTGTGTGCGATTCATCATTGCGATGCTCTCTTCATATTCAAAGTCTTTCACGTTACGGACACCACGAATTAAAGCAGTCGCGCCGACTTCTTTAGCCATATCAACCGTCAAGCCACCCGTATGACGCACCACACGGACCTTGGGCATCCCTTTAAGAGCAGCTTCTGCTAGAGCAACGCGTTCATCTCCTGTAAAGAGCGACTGTTTACTTGTATTCGTAGCAACTGCGACAAGAATTTCATCAAACAGACGCGATGCACGCGTTAAAATATCGACATGACCGTTTGTTAAAGGGTCAAAACTACCTGGAAATATTGCTATTTTTTTACTCATGTCATTACAATCCTACTTTCCTTCAAAAACTTCTACCGCAATCGTACCATATTCAACTCGTTTGCGTTTGTAGTAGGCTTCGATTTCATCGGGAAGTGTGTTCTCTTTATCCATCTCACAAACAATGGTTGTGTCACTATCGATTAAGCCGCACTCCTGTAACAAATGAATATCAGAGACTGATTTATCTGCATGATATGGTGGATCTAAAATTACCAGTCGGAATGTCACATTGGGATTTGCTTGGGCAAATTTCTGTACATTCTTACGGGAATCCCCACCCATCACCGTATACTTTTCAGGTTCTCTTGTCATCGCAATATTCTCGTGAATAATTTTAATTGCTTTATTATTCTTTTCTGACAGTATTGCATGATCAATTCCGCGTGAAACGGCTTCAATTGCCAAGCCACCGCTACCGGAAAACATATCAAAACAATAGCCCCCATCGAAGTAGGGGCCAATAATATTAAAAATAGACTCTTTTACTTTATCTGTAGTCGGGCGTGTATTATCACCCGGGACAGCTTTTAACGGCCGACCTTTATATTCGCCTGCTATCACACGCATGTTTACTTCCCCCGTTATAAATCAACTGTTTCTTTTATTTTCTTAAAGGCACCTAAACTATCTGAAAATGTCATATCAATATCCGGACGATAAGATATTTCTACTTTTCGGACATAGTGCAATCTGTTTAATTGCTTCATTTTATCTTGGACTTCATTCTGATCCACATACATGACGATGTACTTTTGACGATTAGAAACGTAATGGATATAACCAAATCGTCTTAAATTTTTCAGCTGACGCAATGTATAGACCCAAATGATGATTCCTTGTCTTTTGGTTATTTCAAAGCTCAATATCTTTCCTCTTTCCTAAATGAATTTCACATGCTGATGGAAGCCCAATCATAGACAACGAAAAAGCGTCACCTGCAGATACCAAGATGTTCTCCGAAACCGCAGACGCAATCTTCTTCGCAATCAAATCAAGTTGCACCTGCAAATCTCTTTCCGCAATCCGGTAATTATAAATGGCAGTATCCAAATCCATTTCTCGCTTCAATTGAAAGACGGTCTTCTTTAATTCTTGAAACCCCGGCGCATGTGATCCGTATTCTGCAATTTGTTCGAATTTATTTTTTGCTTCATTAAAACGTATCATTTTATTATTAGCTTCTTCAGAGTCATCCAATGCAGCTTTCGCCATTTGAAAATTTTCCATAGCTTGAGACTGCTTGATACTCGTAATTAATTGATCGCATTGGCTTTCGATAGCAAATAATTCTTCGTTAATAATCAATTGCATCTGCCCCTTCTGATTCAAACACCATCAATAAATTATCATTCGCTGAAACAATCGAGAAATCGGTTAGTTGCGCATTCAAAAACAACTGGCGTTTTTCAGCGAGCAACTGCATTAATCCAAAACGCATCGGTGCATCCACACTACCGGCGTTCACATTATAAGCCAGTGTTTTGCCTGCTTTTTCTGCAGCTTCCGTCACCTCAGAAGGCAAGCCATTAAAAGTCAATTCATTGGTACCTTGTGTCAGTAACACCTGTTTCCCGTAATCTCTTAAGCTTTCAGATGACGTTAAAGGTGCCACATTATTTTCTGTTCGCCACGCATTCACATAATGCTCCATGAGTTGAGCCGTATTTTTATGAACAGGTACGCCAGAATTCATCTCCACACCCTTCACAGTGTAGTAATTCATCGCGATGAGTGCTTCTTGTGATAAATAGCGGACAGCATAGATTTCATGCTTTTCCGGATGGAAATACAACATTGCAAAACTATTATTGTCAAATTCAACGAGTGGAAATTGCTCCCATTCTTCTCTAGTAAGCGTCAATGAAACCGGCTCGCCTTCCCAATCGAATTGGAAATGCCTACTCAATTGCGTTTCGTCATAAATATTATCGCGGTTCATCCCGATTTGGATAGCACCCGTTTGGATGTCACTTCCTAAAATAAACAGAGAATGAATAATGGAATCTTTCACTTCTAGTTGGATAAATCTATGTAATTCAGAATAAACCCACGATGCCGCATTGCCATTTTCTTCGGAATAAATCACTGTCGGGTCACCGTGACGCGCTGTATATGTCTGAATTTCTTGACCGATATAGTGCTCAAAGCCACTAACAGGCAAAGGATAAATCTTGTTGGGTTCTTCATTTTCTAATACGACATTTCTTTCTGTAGCTGTTTCACGCGTAGGAACGCCACGTTCATTATAAAATATAGGCCCATAGTAGAAACCAGCTACCATCAATACGAATAATAATAAAACTTTCATTAACAAGGCTTTCATCCTAATCGATCATTTATGTAAATATTATTCACAATTGCCAAAGCAACCGAGGAAACAATTAAACTGGAACCGCCATAGCTGACGAAAGGAAAAGTCACTCCCGTTAAAGGTAGTATCCCGACCGCACCCCCGACATTAATCGTTCCTTGTACTAAGAACAAAGTGCTCATCCCAATACAGACTAGCTGCCCAAAGGAGTCTTTAATACTCAGACTGATTCGGTACATACGGAAAATCATATAAAAGAAGGTCGCCAGCACTGCCAAAACTCTGAATAAGCCTAATTCTTCAGCCATTATTGGGATAATAAAGTCTGTATAAGATTCCGGTAAATAGCCTGTTTTTTGGACACTTTCGCCAATCCCTACTCCAAACAATCCCCCTCTAGCTAATGCATAAAAAGAGTTTACCAACTGGAACGAGGAATTCCTGACATCTTCAAACGGATCTAAGAACGCCGTGAAGCGATCCATCATATAAGCTGGTACAAGCGGTAACCCACCCTGCCATTTTACAAGTCCAATGAAAGCAAAGTAGAAGGCTAAAACGGCAGCAATCGCCGATAATCCCATCCAAAATGGCAAACCGCTCATAAGCAGCATCGTGACGCAGATTGCTCCGATTATGATAACCCCACCCATATCAGGCTGAATAAGGACCAAAAAGAGAAAAATCGCAATGACCATAACCGGCTTCTTACCCACTTTAAAAATTTCTTTAAAAACATTTGTATTTTTACTTCTCTGAATACAAGCAAATTTATCCTCGTTATTAGAAAGGAATGTTGCCAAATAGAGTACCATCATAATCTTTAATAGTTCAGATGGTTGAACGGAAAAGAGTCCCAAGTCTATCCAAGCACTTGCCCCATTGACCGCAATCCCTTTGATTAATACATATAGGAGCATCAGCATTATTACGAGCAAGCTGATTCCAATAAAGCGCTTCGAGGTATATAGCCGTTTCGTTACCGTTGATCCTATCAAAATAACCAAAACACTTAAAATCGAAAAGATAAATTGGCGAATTAAGAAATATTCTGAGTTATTAAATTGACTCATAGCAAAATAACTGCTTGAACTGTAAACCATTAAAATACCAATTCCTAGTAAAATGAAATACGGAATGAGCAGTTTCCAATCTGAATGTCGGAATTTCCGCTGAACCCCTGATAATAGTGAACTTTTTTTATTTGCCATTACTTACTCCCCTTTAGAATGCGGGTGATTATTATTCTGTTCATAGTAATTGTTATACATTTTATTTAATGAATTTTCTAAATCACTCAAAATCCTCATGCCCGTATTTTTATCTAAAACACCTAACTTGACTGCATAGTCGATTTGTCTGGACAGTCCATATAATTGTGTGTCTACTACTTCTTCAAAGGCGGGACACGCAGCAAAACACAGATGCTCTTTTTGACTATTAATGAGTTTATAAACTTTCTCAGTTTCTTCCACTAGTAATTGCAGTGCTAACTCTTTTGTAGATGTCTCCATTTTGCTTCCCTCCTTAGTATGACTCTTATTTATTATAGCATATAAAATTAATCGGCAGATAACGTTTTTGGCCGGAGATCAGACACTCTTCTACTTTGCTAAACAGGTTCTTTTATAGCCGTCACCTTTAATTTATATAGATTTCATTTTACTCGTTTATAAAAAACAATTGACAAACAAAAACTAAAGTCGTACAGTTGGTTAGACGACTAATCAACCTACCATTAAGGTGAGAGAGGAGCATACTGTGAAGGCTGTTTTCGATGATTCAAAACCTATTTTTCAGCAAATTTCAGAGATGATTGAAAATGAAATTGTGGAAGGCGAACTGTTGGATGGCGATCAAATCCCCTCTACAACTGAGATTTCTAAATTTTATCAGATAAACCGTGCAACGGCCCAAAAAGGGCTTACTTCGTTAGTAGATGCCGGTTACGTTTATAAGCAGCGGGGTGTCGGTATGTTTGTGTCCAAAGATGCCCGTTTAAAGTTATTGCAAAAACGGAAAGAAGACTTCTATAACGAATACTTAAAACCGATGTTAGAAGAAGCAAAACGGCTTGGAATAAAGCCGAAAGAATTAATTCAAGTCATTATCAAGGAGAGTGAACAAAATGATTAAATTAGAAAACATTTCGTTTTCTTATGGCAATACGTCGATATTAAAAAATGTAACGCTGTCAGAAAATGAACCCCTTATTGTAGGTCTGTGGGGTAGAAATGGTTCTGGTAAAACAACACTGATGAAACTTTTATCCGGTTTGGAAAAGAGTGATTCCGAATCAATCACTGTGAATGGTATAACACCCTACAACAATAACGAAACGATGAACAGTATCACATATATGCAAGAGAATCACCCTTTTTCTGATTTCTGGGATGTAGAAGATGCACTCCATTACAGTGCTCTTTTTAATATAAATTGGAATAATGAATTAGCAGAGCAGCTTGTCGGTATATTTGATTTGCCGAGAAAAAAGAAAATCAAACACTTCTCTAAAGGTATGCGCTCCCTGTTACAAATTGTGATTGGCCTTGCGAGTCAAGCGCCAGTAACGATCATGGACGAACCAACGAACGGTTTGGATGCATACATGCGAAAGCAATTTAATGATGCCCTTTTAACTACTTTTGAGGAGAATCCACGTTTGATTCTCTTATCTACCCATCATATCGATGAGATAGAAGCGATGTGTGACAAGATTGCGATTGTAAATCAACAGACCATTGTCCGTTATGAAAATACTGAAGAATTAAAAATGCATGGCGTTATTTTATCCGGTCCAACGGAAGCAGTAGAAACCTTAATTGCAGGTGAAACGGTGTTAGAAACGAGAAAACTGGGTAAACAGATCAGCGTCATGATTGACTCACTCTATTCTGATGCGTGGCTTTCTAAAGCTAAAGAAGCGGGTATTACGGTAGAAAAGGCTCCGCTACAGGATTATCTGGTTAACTATACAATGAAAAAAGAGGTGGATAACGCATGAATACCTTCATGGGACCCTTTCGCTTAATGATGAAAGAAATGTGCGTGACGTTTTATATTAATGCAATCATTACCTGTGTACTCTTTGCATTTTTTGCCGTTTTGGCGTTAAGTGATGTAATTGACTCTGTCTCCTTTATTTTATTTGGACCGCTATTCATAGTTTTTCTGATGTACCCATTTGTAAATTTTAAAGCTTACGATTATATTCTTTCTTTCGGCGGGACCAGAAAGCAGTTTGTTATGGCACTGTATCTTTCAGCCTTCCTATTTAGTGCAGCAAGCGCTGTATTACTAAATGCCCTCTATTTCCTCAGTACACGTATAGCGGGTCCATCGATGGCCCTCTTCCATCTCGGCAGATTGACTAATCACTCAAGTTGGCTCGTCTCCGTATGGGTAGATTTTTCGTGGCTATCATTTTTATTTGCTCTGGGTATGATAGCTAAAACATTCTGGTTCAATTACGGTAAAATAATATCTCTTTCTCTGGCAACTCTCTTACTCATTGCGAGTATCCTTATTGTAACGTTTGGTAATCTTAGTTGGTTGATAGAATTATTCTTTCTCCATCATTTACAGTTTGTTTCTATTCTTTTTGTAATCGCGCTCGTCTTTTTACTTCTCGCTTATCTCTTAATGAGAGATGCACCGTTAGAAAATGGCAGCCGACTAAATTTAAGTAGACAGTAACATAAACTAAATAAACGAGCAGGTCAGCCCTTTCGGCTTCTACCTGCTCGTTTTGTTGTGGCCATTATTTTCGCATGACTCTTCTTTTGAGTCTTTACCTTCTTTTATTACGAGTCTGTTCTTTGACGGCTTTTCTGAATTTTTTATAGCTTTGCGTCACACCGTTACCGCTGAGCATTTCGGTCATCTTTTCTTTTTCAATCATTCTTGAATTTAAGTTCTGATACTTCGTCTCTTTTTGTAACTTCCAATAACTTTCTAACCTTTCAAAAGATAAAGTACCTTCTTTGATTGCATTTTGAACAGCGCACTTTGGCTCTTGCCGGTGCGTACAATCATTAAATTTACAAAATAAAGAAAGGTCAGCAATATCTGTAAAGGCTTTCGTTAGATTGGCATGAATGATTCCGAGTTCGCGCATACCCGGCGTATCAATCACAACACCTGAATTATTAGGTAACACAAACAACTCACGGCTCGTTGTCGTATGCCTTCCTTTATCATCATCTCTGATTCCACGTGTCTCTAAAATATTTTTACAGAGAAAACGGTTAATTAAAGTTGATTTCCCAACACCGGAAGATCCTATAAACGCTACAGTCTGTCCCAGGTAAAGATACTTTTTAATTGATTGATAACCATCTTCTGACATACTGGTTGTAACAAGGATATCGGCACCAATCGCAATCGAAGCAATTTCATTCAGTTTAACTGCTATATCCTCACAGAGATCTGATTTGGTCAGAACAATAACTGGCAGTGCTCCACTATCCCATGCGATGGAAAGGTAGCGTTCCAGTCTCCGCAGATTATAGTCCTCATTCAATGACATACAAATAAAGATAGTATTTATATTCGTAGCAACAATTTGAGATGCTTCTCTTGTCCCTACCATTTTTCGTGCAAAAACACTTTTACGTGAAAGAATCTGGTGAATGATTCCATTTCCATTTGAATCATCTGTCCGATCCAACATTACAAAATCTCCAACAGCAGGATAGTCAGTAATATCTGATACCTCATAGTGATATTTTCCCGCTACCTCCGCAACCATTTCACCG
>LFRM01260928.1_pt1 | contig 13244 bp, 13 predicted proteins | sample 618341 | NCBI WGS metagenome assembly LFRM01 (sample SAMN03654438, study PRJNA283298) | anaerobic digester metagenome | isolation source: pool of bioreactors CSTR01a, CSTR02a, and CSTR03a thermophilic anaerobic... | place: Denmark: Kgs. Lyngby | collected 2014-05-21 | reverse complement strand
CAGCCACACCCCGGCACACAATGTCACCGCTATGGCTGCTCCCTTCCGGGCCTGACCAGGTTAACGGTTAATCGTTGCGAGGGGACCGGCAGGGTCGCCATAACGAAACACCAAGATTTGGTGTGGGCGTATTGTACTGATTTTGCGCGGGGATGCAAGGGATGGCGACTGGCGTTTGCCGAATGTTGGTCTATAAAGAAATAAGCAGCCCTAAGAGGCTTAAGTAATTTATTAAGTGGAATGCTTTAATAATCACCAAGTTATCGTATATGATAACCAAACAAGGACGTTAACGTATGAAATGGAAGGTGCATTTTTATCTAGGTGTTGAAGATCAAATTCTTCAGATGCCAAATAAAATTCAAGCTCGAATGCTAAAGCTGCTTGAGTTAATTGAAAAGCATGGGGCTAACCTTGGTCCACCCCACACAGAAGCAATAAGCGATGGCTTGTTTGAAATTAGAGCCAAAGCCAAAGAAGGTATAGGTCGCGGATTGTTTTGCTACCTAAAAGACCAGCAGGTCTATGTTCTCCACGCTTTTGTGAAAAAGACACAGAAGACGCCAAGAAAAGAATTAGAACTGGCTCGACAACGCCAAAAAGAGGTCAATTTATTATGAGCTTACAAACATTAAAAAAACGCGCACTCGCTAATCCTGCAGTAAAAGCTGAGTACGATAATTTAGAAGCTGAATTTACGCTTATCGATCAGCTGATTTCAATGCGTACACAAGCTGGCTTAACTCAAGAACAAGTGGCTGAACGCATGAATACACAGAAAAGTAATATCAGCAGGCTTGAGCGTGGAAATAGCAATCCGAGCTGGGCTACATTGATGAAGTATGCGAATGCTTGCGGGTTTGATTTGTTGCTCAATCCGCAAAAGATGATTTCCTAGTAAAAATATAAGGCGCTTATTATGTGTTTAAATACGTTGATATTTCAATGAGATTCCCAGCAGGATCTCTGAAATAGAATGATGTGATTGCGCCTTGTGCGCCTGTACGTTTTACAGGTCCCGCCATGGTAGTCGCACCTTGATTCTTCACATGCTCCATTGCGTCAAACAGATCAGTACAGGTAATAAAGCACAGATCTGACATTTTGAGCTTTAGGTTCAAACTCATTACCTAGCTGATGAAGATTGATTTTTTGGTTGCCAAGCTCTAGTGCAATCCGACCGACTCCAAAACGAACGGCTTTCATACCCAAGACTTTCTCATAAAAGTTCGTTGTTGTTAAAATGTCTGCAACAGTCAGATCTCAATGATCGAGGTGACTCATTTTCATCAGAAACTCCACTCTCTAAAAAAACACATAACACCTGAGTTGAGGGGCTTTTGTGGAGTATGCGTAGCTTACGGTACAAAGCCCCTCTCCAACGATTTACTAGGCGCTCTATGGCGACCAATTTCCATTTTCATCCAATTTTATTGCTATTTTCCTTTTAATACTTGGAAAGTTATTCGAATCGTCATCGTCGTGAAATAACCCCTCAATAATTATTAAGTCGCTGGTATTCCCCAAAATTCCATTTACAAATCTTGTATCTGTTTTGAATTCTATTACAGGGCTCGACAGCTCTGGCACAACGTAAAAACTATTTCCTCCACCAACTTTTACTATCGAAATATATGTTGAAGAGCTTCCCGATCCACCCGCACAACCAATATCCGCAGACCATAGAACTGCATATATAGCGTCCTCGCGCATATTGTCTTCTGTCCATGGAACTAAAGCCGCTATTCTATTTGGATTAATTTCTGTATTGCCACAAGAAACCGCATCAGCATACTTGGTGGCAACTGTGATTACGTTTTCGGTTATCTCTGATACTGGCATTACGGCATACGAAATTGGGACTGCCGCGAAGATGCCAAGAAAAGAAAATATTGCGTTGGACAATGTAGTTCTGCATTTCATTCTATGTACCTTACTTTGGTTTGAATATGTATTCTAGTAGACGCCTAACGCCGCTCTCTACGGCAAATTTTGAGCGCAGCATGAATTTTTTCCGACAGCAGCGCCTTATTAGAACCACCCTACAAAACGACCTATGATGCCTGTAACAATTCCGAACATTCCAATAATCGACCATAACCAGTGTTGCTTGATATATTCAATTATCGCTTTAGGATGTGCACCATACTTATCTCGCCAAGTGGCATTTGTGACTAATGACCCGTCAACCATGCGTTCCACTATATTGGACATACAGTCCACCTTTCTCAAAGTAGACTGATGAAGCTTAATGTAGTCACCAGAGTCAAAGGCATCTGCTTCTTCCTTCCCAGTTAGTGCACTTTTATCAGTCATATGATTTAGTCGAATAAGTTCATGGAATCTCCCAGCCTCACCATGACCCACATATTGACGCCCGTAGAGAGCCACCAACGCCCTAGCCAAGTCAAATTTCTTATCGTCAGGCACTACTCACCACCAAGAACTTGGAATCTGTGCTCTATAGCTGAAAACCCATAATTTCCATCACGCATATTCCAATGTGAAAAATGGAATGTTTGGCGATACTTAAGAAACTCGAAAAACTCAGAAAGCATCTCTTTTTCAAGCTGATCATATTTGGTAGGTATATCAGCTATAGCTACCTGCCTTCGCTCAGCTATTTTATGAATAGAGAAACTCTCAGTCTGAGCTGTTTTCAAATTTCTTACAGCAATCGATGTAACTCGCGGTGTGCGGCCATCTTTTATGTCATAAAAGGATTCACACGAATAGTGAATTAGGAGTACATGTTCAGATTTCTCATAAAGAGCAGATAGCTCTTTATGCATTCCCTTGCGTTTTTGTATTCTTTTAAGCTCTGATGACATGCGACTTCCTTGATGGTGTTTCTAACGCCTTAATAACAGGCTAAATGCGGTTGGCTAAAATACGAGCGGAGCGAGATAGCCAACCGTATTTTGTCCTTGTTGATTAACTTGTTATATTTCACCTAACTCCCAAATACCAAAATAATTTAATTTACTACGGCTAAATAAATATTTATTTTGATAGATGCAAAGATCATATACAGAGGAGTAAAATGGAGAGGTCATGTGAATATCCAAAAACTTTTCATTTACGGTAGAATCTAAGGATGTGTCATACATTAAAATAGATGGTTTACTTGTCCCAATTACTAAATACCTGTCATTCCACACATCTAGAGAAGTTATATATAAATCATCTTTAAAAATATCACGTAAAGGGTGTTGTTTGAACTCTAATAGTTTTGATCCAGTTACCTCATTACCAACATCGCTGAAAAAGTAAAGTTTGTAGTCATTTGAAGCAATAACAAACCCCAATGACTCAGAATAGAGGATATTACTTGACCTGATATGTACTTTTTTTATTACGCTAACATTTTTATTTAGAAAATATACACATTGTTCATCAGAAACACAAATAGCGCCAGATTTTGAATTACTAGCTATCGAAGTTATATGATAATTAGAAATATTAAATTCATCAAAAGAATTTATCTGTGATGTGTTTTTTAAATCAGAGATGTTAAGCCTAAATAGAATACCACTACTACCTGAAACAAAAACATAATCATTAGTGTGATTAATGCAATACAGTGGGTTATCAACTGATTTTTCAAATAAAACTAATGGGTTATAGTCTGTCTTTGAGTATCCCGATGCATAGTCAATATCGGACTTCCCACTGAGCATGCGCTGCACTTCATATAGATATACATATCCATTTTCAGATACTGCCAACATAATGTCATCATCTAAGAATAATGACTCATTAACATAATCATCATTTTCTAAAGTTAGTTGCAATATATGGGGGTAAGCTCCCACATACCGATTAGTATCTTCATATTTATTTACTACAGAGGTTACATTGGAAATATTGCGGAACATGAATAGCTGTTTTTTTTGAGTTGATAGAAACACATTTGAATCACTACATGATATTGTATCAATACCATTAGATGGTAATAAAACCTCTGCAAACAGCTCACCAGGAAACCCTACATGATCTAAAGATAAATCATTAGAAATGGAATTCGAACTCCATGGAATTTGTTTATAATTGGTTTTTTCAAGAACAGTCTCTCTAGTATTAATTATAACTTGGCTAAGTGTTAAACCATATAATGCGATATTCTTTGCGAATTCTTGTGTAAAACACCCATTTTTACTACTTAAAGTTCCATCTCCCGCAGTGTTTCCAGGCTGGGTGGAATAAATAATTGCCATACCATGTGATGATTCTATCTCACATAACCCTTTATTAAATATATCATTACTCGCAATAATTTCTTGTGTAAAGTCATGGTTTCTACATGCATCAAGAATCACAACTTTATCAGCCTTGGATTTATTCAGAGCATTAGTAATGTCCCCTAAATACACAGCACTGTGTTCAATGTTTTTATGATTAGATAAATCTTTAGTAATATCAACTGGTAACAAGTAATTACTATCCATTAACTGGATCGAATGACCAGCATAGTAAAACAAGACCAATGATTTACTTTCTTCAATCAAATTACTAAAAAGATTAACTTCTTTTAAGAAACATTCAAACTCCAAATTTTCAAAATATGTTACTGCAAAACCTTTTAAGGTTAAGATTTCAGATATCATTTTGGCATCATTAATTGGATTATTTAAAGATTCAATAAATCTATAATCCTTATTTCCTATTACGAGAGCCCTACGATCCAACTTTCACCTCCTGAAATATAACGTTGCGCTCACCGGTAAATTAAAAGCGAAGTGAATAATTTATCTGCGTGCAGCAACTTGTTATACGGTATTTTTAGTCGCCTAGTCAAACAAGGCTGGTTATTATCCACTGTTTAGCTGCCTTAGAGTTAAACGCTTTTCGACCATAGCATTCGGTTAATAAATACTCAGGAAGATACTCATCATATTTTTCAATAAGCTTTTGCTGTAATGAAAGTGTTCTAGCCAGCTCGGTTTCATCTGGCATATCATTTTTTGTTATAGCTATTAAACAATTTTTTATATCATCAATATCTGAATTCTGAACTTCAATAACACCGGAAAAATTACTGCATACAAATCCACTTCTAATTAGCAAGACAGTAAGGGTGTTAACTACTTTATCGCCCATCCATGAGAAAATATAACTATGCTTACCGCTTTGATAGACAGGTTGTTTTTCAAGATTGGCTTCTTTAAAAAAATTCACACCTTCTTGAAATAGCCGCCTTCCGAGATTATCTACAAAATCTATTTTCTGATTGCCAGCCTCAATGCGATAGTCACCCGTGCGATAGATGCTGAACATCTCTTGTCGTACCCTGTCATGAATCGTCATGCCGCTACCGTTAAACTTTGGGGGTTTACCGCCCTTTGTAGAAGTCACGTAGATGACTTTCTTTTCATCATCAATATCCGTGACCTTCCATCTACGGCCACCAAATATAATGTGCTGATCTTTAAGAATTAGCGAATCAACTGGTAGCCTACCTAGTGTTCTACTTCCGGCAACAATCCGGAACTCTTCTGGTGTTTTAAAGACAGCATAGAAGGTATAGGAATTGGTAAGACGTTCGCCTTCAGCCCCCAAAACCAACTCACCACTATTGAGTTGCTGTATTAGTTGAACTGTCCCCATATGGGATAATAGTTTCTTGAAGTGCAGAATTAATATTTCTTTGAACGGTCCTTGCTCACATAATAAAGAATAAAGTTGGTCTACTCTTACGCTACCCCATTGCGCAATTACAGCAAGAATCTGGTGAAAAAATGTGGAGAGATGCATTTGCTCTGTATCTGCCGGTTCAAACCAGTTATCTACAATTAGTAATCGAATCATAGCTAGTGATTGAACCAGTTCTAATCTAAGACCATCTACTATATTAGATTTATCACTTAATTCATTTTCAGCAATAAGCATTCGTAATATAGAAGGTGTATTTCTTCTACCGGATCGACCTAAGCGCTGACGTAAGCTTGATACTGAGTGTGGGGCAGTAACCTGAATGATAGAGCTCACTTTCCCTATGTCGATCCCTAACTCCAAGGTCATGGTACAAATAGCTGTAGTCGGTAGGGTTTCCTTCTGTAATCTGGTTTCTAAATCTTCTCGAAGTTCTTTGGCTAAAGAACCGTGATGCGGAAAAAACTCATTCGGTACGACTTGCTGTTCGCATAAGTCACTTAACTGTGCTGCAATGCTTTCTGTTCGACTGCGACTATTTGCAAATACCAGATGTGAGTCGCCTCTACAGAGTCTAAATATTTCCTGACAAATCTGCTGTTCGGCCGAGATGTGTGTTTCATCTGCCATGATATCTACTGGCTCTAAATATCCTTTAACTTGCACCTTAATAGTGCTTTGGTACTGACTACTCGTAATGGTTTCACAAGGCAGACTTTTATTCGGCCTGAGAGAAAGTGGTACTTTTTCAAGATCTCCGAGTGTCGCGCTTAGCGCAACTCGTGGAATAGGATTAGAGATTCGACCAGTTATGTGCTCAAGACGTATAAGTAGAGAAAGTAACTGCTGACCTCGTTCGGTTCCGATAAACGCATGAAACTCATCAATGACGATATATTTGAGTGAGCTAAAAGATTGTTTCACCCATCCAGGCTCTCTGACTAACAGCGATTCCAAGGATTCAGGAGTGATAAGCAGAATACCTGAAGGATTGTTTCTGGCTTTCTTTTTTTTGGATTGAAGACTGTCACCATGCCACGGCGTAACTTGCATATCCAACATTTCACTTAACGATTCGAGCCTGCGGTACTGATCGTTAATCAATGCTTTTAAAGGACTTATATACAGAATACCGAAGCCGTTCTCCTCTCCTGCAATTGCGCTACATGCTGGTAGAAAAAAAGCTTCTGTTTTACCTGCCGCCGTTGATGCACTAATCAGCACATCTCTGTCACCGGCTAGAATCGGTGCAATTGCCCGTTTTTGTATTTCTCTTAAATCAGGCCATCCCTGATTAAATAACCATTTTTGTACACGCTTATCAAGGCGCTTATATTCCTCTGTCATAATTTGAAATCAGCCAGACCATCAGAATTCAACATTTCACCCGCATCTTCGTCCACAATGATTTCATCAGTATCACTTGGGCGATCATCCTCAATCGCAACAGATTGAACTAATTGCGACCATTGCATAGAAGGGTTTTGTTCTAAGACTGCCAGCATATCTAAAAATGCTTTAATGGTGTTTCTTGGTGTACGGAAATAGGCATCCCCTATAGTCTGGCTGCAATGGTGTAGAAAGGATTTGAGTGCATCGTCAGGTACTAGATATTTAGACGTATCACCTCCGGCAAACACATGACGAAGGTTCTTCAGGAGAATATAAAGTTCTTCAGGTGTTAGGCTCGCTAAATGTAGTGCAGGTGATGAATAATCAATAACACCAGCACGTTGCGCAAAGCTGTTCTCAGCTAAACGGGATTGTAGTGCGTCATAGCTATACAATCCTCTGCGGGGATCTAGTAAAAACTCCGGCGTTCCTCCCAATAGAAAACCAAGATATTCAGCTGATCCCTGAAGACAATCATTGAGTATTCGCAGAATCTGCTCATAGTTAGATGTACGTGCTTGTGTGTTACTTAATTTATAAAGATTGACCATCTCATCCAAGCTAACGAGTAAGCCTTCATAGCCAGCCTGTCGTACAAATAGACTCATAAGCTTTAACGCATCATAAAACGAGTTGTCTGTAATAATCGTTCTAACATCTAAATCTCTTCTTGCATCCGTCTTAGTGGTGTATTCAGCACGTAACCAGCGAATAGCATTTGATTTTAACTCTTCGTTATCTTGCTCATGACCGTTCCAGTAAGCCTCAATAACTTTTGCGAAATCATATCCGCCAACCTGCTCTGACAAGGACGCTAATTTTTGATGAATTATTGTTGAAACATCGCTGTTCTTTTCATCTGCTTCTTTTCGAGCCTGAGTTACAAACCGTTCTACAACACTGGCCAACGCATTACCGTCGGGTTTATTACGGGTTGACAGATTCCTCATAAGCTCGGAATAAAGATTTCGTGCCTGCCCTGAAGAAGCCTGTAAGCGCCGATCCGGAGAAAGATCTGCATTGACCGTAACCAGTTTCTTTTCAAGAGCAATGGAACGTACCACACTCAGAAAAAATGTTTTCCCTGAGCCATAATCACCAATGATAAGCCTGAATGCTGCGCCACCTTGAGTGATTCTTTCAATGTCCTTATACAACGCTTTGATTTCATTACTTCGTCCTACCTGAATATGCTGAATCCCAATTTTGGGAGTTACTCCAGCTTTTAGTGATTGAATGATTGCGTCACGCTCTTTTAACCGGATACGTTTTTCCATAAGTTTAACCTTCTATCTCTTCTACGATTTCCTGATCGACATAAATAGCGTCACCATCCTCTTCAAATACAGCCGCATCCACTTTGTCAAATGACCAGTCATTAATAGTTTCCAATGCTCCACTAACCATCAGACCTGAATCGCGGCACAGTGCCTCTACTTCTTCACGAGTCCATTTATCTTTTCGTATCAGGCTTTCAAACAAAGCATAATGCGGTTTATCAATTCCATTTTCTCCCTCTGCAGCATTGCTACCCATAGCTGAGTAATCGGATTCATCAGCGAGTTCGTCCTCCACGAATATAGCGCCCAACATGCTTTGTACATCTTTGGTTTCAGATTCATGTATTGCGAGAATACTTTCATCGAGCTGGAATGAAGTGGAAGCAGGCGATTTAGTTTCTGACTGAGGGTTGACGGGGCGCAGTCCGACTTTACTTGATGACATTGAATGAATGTCTCCAGTAACAAGAGCTTTATCAAGCCCTAGCAAGGTATAGAGCTTTTCAAGCTGTTTGATTTCTTCAGGATCAATTTTCCCATCAGACATCGCAACACCGACAAGTATACGGCTAACAGCTGCTTTTTCAGTTTTACCTAATAATTCCACTCTGGCTTTTAATCCTGTGACATTTGAAGGCGTATTAAGTCTCCATACAAGATAGGCATGTAATGATCGTTTCTCGGTAGGCGATAAATTAGTATCGTGGTCAATGAGCTGCGTTAATGTATGTAATTCCGCATGATCAACATGTGAATCAATAGTGGCAACCATAGCCCCTAGACGCAGCGCCATTCCTATTTCACTAAATGATTTGGAAGGTTCAAAGTATTTACCGTGTCCTTCAGGAAATAGAACAAGCTTTCCATCGGTGCTCGTCTTAGCATGGTGGTAACGTGTATCAGGCGCTATGCCATAGCCCGCTTTTTGTGCAAGATTCTGAATTAACTCAGCTTCCTTTTTATTGACCTTGGCAGGTAAAGACGATTTGGTATACGTCCAGAATTCCTCGACACTCACCAAACCATTCTTTGTTGAAATGGCATCATCCGCCCATTTCTTAAACTTTTCTAATCCTAGCGTAGCGCCCAAATCATTAAGTTCGTCCGGCAGTAACAAAACAGCTTCAATATCCGTACGGGACGTATCGGGCTTAGCCAGGTAACGACTATAAGCATCTAATTCAGACGTACATTCATCTGCTATGGCAATAAGTTTATTTACAGGACCTTTCAAATTACTTGGGTCGGGAAGATCCTGTTGAGGAAATGATATTCCACGTAGGGAAGAGCTGGCAGGATGATACTCAATCTTTAGCCGTGTTTTATTGGGTTTGACGATAATGCCATCCCCATATTTTTTACTATAAAGGCGTGTAAACATCTGGGTAAATTCATAGCCACAACGCCGTGCAGGTTTCTTCAGATTATAATCTGGATAAAACCGAATCCATGCCAATGCCAGCTCAGCGGGAATGGGTTTTCCTTCGCTTACAGTAGTGGCAAGACGATGTTTAAATAACAGAGAATCTCTTTGAGGTGTTTTTTCAAGTTCTGGATGTGAGACTACATGAGGTCGTAATACGCACATGACTTCCAGAAGACGCGTGGAGTAATTTGAAAAGGAACGACTACTGCCGTATATGCCTTTTAATCGTAATATTTCGTCAAATAACGATTTAAATTCTGTGTCATCCACCTCCTGTTTAATTGAATCAACAGTGATGCGCCTTTCTAGGCCATAGAAATAAATAAACACATAACCCAAAGGTGTCCCAGACTCACTTCTATTGCCGGATAGCCAGCTAAGAAAAGCTCCACGCCCTTCAGGTGTGAGAGAGATAAATTTAGGCCAATATCCTAAACTTTCATCTTCAAAACTAGACAGTTCGTTTTCAACTTTTAGCGAATCATCAACCAGTGACGCTTCCGTTCCATATCCGTCTAAAGAACTGAGTTTTCCACCAAAATAAAAATTACCACCAGTGAATGCTTGTCCCATTATGGTGATGGATTCACCAGATCTTATCCATTTTCCTGGCGTTTTATTTTTGCTTTTCTCTTCTTCATAGCCATAAGAAATACTGAAGGTAGCCAGATCGTCGTCATCATCACGACCACTGTTCGCTACCACACGATTACTCGTAGTCATGGCTACTCGAATTTCACTTACGGAGCTTGGTCTATTATTCTTCTCAACTGTCTGCTTTGAAGACGCTGCAATAGCTTTGATGACGTAGTACAAAATTACTGCACCTCCTATTAATAACCAGAACTTCATAATCGCCTCAATCGTTTTTTTTTGGGTATTTCATAGCAGTTTCATCTGCCGTATAACGCTTGAGCGTAATAGGCGCGAGCTTGCGAGCGTTCTTATTGACGCGCTTGTTAGGCTAATTTACCTTGCGCTTTCTTTTACAAAATCATGATCTGTTGCTGGATTTATTCTGCTTTCTCGGATGTAGCCAACTCCAGAGCCATTAGTATATACAAAACCTTTTCGCTTCCATCCTATAGTGTGTGGCCATGCCGATGGTGTTGGGTTAACCATTTCAGTATGAATCATGGCTTCTTGATGCTTTTGTGCTTCACGCCAATCAACTACTTTAAATCTTTCATACCCATCAGACTTTTCATCTAAGATTGCATAATGAATTTTATGTCTTGCTTTCGGCCGACTACTTTTTACTGGAGTAAATGAAGCCAAGATCTGATCTTCTGAATTCTTGTCTTGGTAGAATATATTCGCTCGACTATTTAGATACTGATGTTCATTGAATAGATTGACTTCACGTTCATTCTTTACATCAACCCACCCTTTCTTGTGGGGGATACTATAAACATTAGGATCAAACCCTACGCATAAAATTCGAGGAGTTATAGGAAGAAAAATAATTACTCCAGCAGATCCTAACCCAAAATTACTCCCTGAGGTTCTCTTGTCTAGAAAATGCCATTTATTAGTTAAAACAGCAGGATCATCTGAAGTGATAAAGTCGATTTTAGTTTTATTCTTGATCAGGCAGACTTTCAAGTCACTCATTACAAATCTTTCTTGTACAAAATTCCTCATGGAAAGCTGGACTGCTTCTTTCATCTCCATTTTAAAGTCTTTATGCTCAAGGCCGGCCACCTCACCCATGCCATCTGTCATTTCAATACTGCGACGTGAGGCGGCTTCAGTTCTCATATACTGTAATCGCCAGAAGAATATTAAAAATTCGCGATGCTCATCTGTTAAGTGATAACTCTGGCCTGTGATTTCTCTAACTATGCCAGCGTAACGGCCCTCAATGGGTTGAAGTGCTTTCTCTAGTTCAAGATCATCGCCATAAAAGTAACTTTTTGAGCACTGCTTCTTCAACGGTGCACAATTAATAAATTTCTCTCTATCAATATTAAACAGATTAATAGCAGACGTTGAATTATCAGCAGCAAACTGTCTAAGATAACATTGAGGGACATAATGTTGATTTTTATTCGATGCCATGTATACCCTAATATGCGAATTAGCCTAACGCTAAGCTAAGCGGCGCAGCTCGCTGCGTCCAAAGCTTGAGCGACTTGTTATGAGTTTTACTCGAATTCTTGGTGTTCAGGCAAGTTACTATTAATAGAATACCAAGGCGCTTTTTGAGAAACCCAAATATGATTCAGTTCTTTCGACTTAGGGTCATCATCCAGGGAACCTAAGCGCAAAACAACATGTTCAGTGCCTTCTTTTTTTGCGTATATTTGAGTTGCACAAGTTGGACAGAAATATCTACGTTTACCAGGCGATGATTCATAACAACCTAACGTAATATTACCTACCAATTTAAAATCTATATCTTTGACAGCAGCAACACTTGAAAATGCAGAGCCATGAGCTTTGCGGCAAGTTTTACAGTGACAATGAACAATATCGCCAATATCACCTGCTATTTCATATTTAACGCTACCGCATAAACAACTTCCGCTTACCATTTACACCTCGATACTGGGTAACTCATAACGCCTCAAACACGGGCGCAGCTTGCTGCGTCCGAGTGCTTTGACTTGTTAACTGCCGATTGCACCCATTGCATGAGCACTGTTTATAAGTATGTCGATGTGTTTTTTCTCAAATTTTTCTTTAGCTGTGTAAATGACATCGATTTCTTTTAGCTTATGACTCTGGCCAATTAGATAATTTTGATTATCACCAAACCTTTTCACAAATAACTCAGTAACTGGCTTTGGAGTTATTGATGAGTAAATTGTGCGGAAAATGGATGGATCGAGAATCAGTCCAGATACTTGAACCCAAGAATGCCCATCCCAACTACCCAAAATATTTCTGTCCGCATTATTCAATGCAGGTAATATTGGAGTATCTGAAAATACAGTTTTTCCTGCTACTTTCAGGCTTCCAGCAACAACTTCTGCACTCATATTTGTGTGATCGTTAATGCAAGCTGCCAATAAAGAGCTCATGTATAAACATGAACCATGCAAGTTTTTGAAGCGCTCAATGAGAACTTCTAGCATTTTACACAATTCTGATACTTCTTCTTTCGTAATCATCCAGTTACTCGATTGTGGCTTAGCCAGTTAACAGTTTATTAGTAAGCATGCTCACTTTGGCTCTTCAAACCGCTTACTGTTATTTAATGTAAGTACCTGTATTCTCAATACTTTCTCAACAAACACAGGGCTCTCCTTGGTAGCAAATCAAGCATGCCGCCTATCCTACTCGCTGCATGCGCACTATCTTACTAACGAATTTTATAACCGCTTGATTTATATAGTTTTAAATTAAAAGCCAGCATATAAATAAGCAGTACTAGGCGTTAAATCAAGCACATAAACAAACACTAACCACAATAGGCTGTGTAAACACGGCTATGTTTGCCTCTGCTGTTGGCGTATTCTCATGGCACTGTATAAACTACTGTATATCCG
>LFRM01034063.1_pt1 | contig 13247 bp, 13 predicted proteins | sample 618341 | NCBI WGS metagenome assembly LFRM01 (sample SAMN03654438, study PRJNA283298) | anaerobic digester metagenome | isolation source: pool of bioreactors CSTR01a, CSTR02a, and CSTR03a thermophilic anaerobic... | place: Denmark: Kgs. Lyngby | collected 2014-05-21 | reverse complement strand
CTTCAGCTAAATGTGGGAAATGTTCTCGTAAATCTTTATTTAAATTGTCTATTGATGTTTGTGAGTACATAGTTTAATTCCTTTCTTAATTAATAATTTTCTCTAAACTATTCTTGATTGGCTTAAATAAAATAAGCACGGTTAAGTAGTTTGAGATCGCATGGATTATATCCCATGGTAATCCTCTTAGCCACATGGCATAAAAGGTTTGTGGTCCATAAATTAGTATATTTACTAATGAGTCCACGGCTCCAAATGATAATCCGAAGATTGCGGCTGCGATTGCTAATGAGAGATTACTTGCATTAACTTTTTTAAGTAATCCACTGATTATGACTAATAATGGCCAGATAATAAAGTATGTTAATATCCACAAATGTGGTGGATAAATAAAGGCTTGGATTAGGGTAAATATTATTGCAATATAGATTGATCCCCTAACGCCCACAACATAAGTGTAGGCCATAATTAGTAGCGTCACAATTTCGACATTTGGTAAAACACTAAGTAGCTCTTTCGAAACGATTAAGAGTGCACTTAAGAAGGCAGTTTGAATTAATCGGCTTCGCATTTTATGGTTTTGTGATAATAAAGTTAAATTGGTCTTTATCGTCAATAACTAATGCATCAATACCAGGGCAGAAGGCCTCAGCTAAACACATTTTATTATTTTCTGATTCATAAACCCAAAATCCTGATCCATTATCAACATCTTCAATACTTTCAATATAGCGACCAAACTCAGAATCCTTATCACCTGATAAATTAAATTTTGCTTTATTTTCATTAAGTTCGTCAATTAATTCTCCTAAAGTTTCTGCATTTGTTTTTAGTTCTTCTTTAAAAACATTTTCTTCATCAATATTGAAAATTTCAAGTGTTACTGTTTTATTTCCTTGATTACCACTTGGTTTATTTAGATTAGATACGAATAAGTATGCACCAACTAAGGCTAAAACTAATACGACTCTAATTAATATTGATTTTTTCATATTTCTATCCATTATATACATCCTTTCGCAGTATAGTAATTATAGCATAGATAAGAGACAGGAATATTTTACTCTATAAGTTAAAAAAATAACTTACAGGAAATAAATTACACATATTTTAGCTAAAAGGCTAATAAATCAGTGAAATAAGCAATATAATCTAGTCTCGATTTCCTCTTAAATAAGGTAACTAATATGCTATAATTGATTAAGGTGATTATATGCAAACAAAAGGATTATTTATTACATTCGAAGGACCGGATGGAAGTGGAAAAACAACAATATCTAAGCTAGTTTACGAAAAATTAAGTCAACTTGGCTATGATGCTTTATATACAAGAGAACCAGGTGGAATTGGGATTTCAGAATCAATTCGTGACATTATTTTAGATGTGAAAAACGTTAATATGGATACTCGTACGGAAGCCCTATTATATGCAGCGAGTCGTCGTCAACATTTAGTTGAGAAAATCATTCCGGCAATCAATGCCAATAAAATTGTTATCTGTGATCGTTTTATTGACTCTTCTTTAGCTTACCAAGGTTTCGCAAGAAATATTGGGGTTGAAGAAGTATTACATATTAATGAGTTCGCGATTGAAGGTAGATTTCCTGATGTGACTTTATTCCTGGATATTTCGGCGCAAGAAGGACTAAATCGTATTGAAGGTCGTTCTTTTAAAGACCGTCTTGATTTAGAGTCTATTGATTTCCATAATCGTGTTTATGAAGGTTATCAGTTAGTCTTAAATAAATATAAGGACCGTATGGTTGTGATTGATGCGGAAAAATCTATTGAAGCAATCGTTGATGAAGCAGTTGAGGTAATTATTCAGGTTATGGCAAATGCTTAATCTTGAGCGCTTAAAAAATAATCAACCGGTTGTCTATACAATTTTAAATAATTCTTTAGTTAATAATAAACTGGCGCATGCTTATATGTTGTCAGGCATTAAGGGATCTCTTCAAACTGAGACAGCTTATTTACTGGCACAATCTTTAGTTTGTACTAAGGGCATGTGGGCCTGCGAAGTCTGTGATGATTGCTTAAGAGTAAAAAATAATACTTACTCAGATGTAATTATTATTGATGGTAGTAAAAGTATCATTAAGAAAGAGGATGTTCTTGAACTTCAGAGCCAGTTTTCAATGACGGCTTTTGAGAAATCCTCAGCAAAGATATTTATTGTTAAGGATGCGCATAATATGACCGTGTCCGCTGCCAACTCACTATTAAAGTTTTTAGAGGAGCCAAGTAATGATGTTTTAGGGATATTAATATCTGATGAGGTGACTTCGATATTACCGACGATAATGTCGCGTTGTACCGAGTTAGAATTTAAGCTGCTAGCTGGTGATTCAGCTTTATCACTAATGAATGATTTAGATATCTCAGCGCGTGAAGCACATTATTTTAGTCAAGTTGTGAGTAAGTATTTAGATAGTGATGAATTTTTAGAAGCAGAAGCTTATTTGCTATTTAAGGATGTCTTTTCAAAATTTATTAAAACTTTATCTTATGATCCGGATAAATCTTCCTATGTTTTACAAAATATCTTACTGAAGAATAAGGATAAAGAAGTAGTAGATATGGCTTTAAATATGTTTTTAGATATGCTAATTGTCTTTTTTAATGATATTATAATAGGGAGAGAAGTTGATGAATTATACACAAATATGTGTGATAAATTCAGAGATGACTATAATTATTTAGAATTATTGACTGAAGTTTTAGCGATAAAAGCTAAATTAGTTAATAATGTGAATGTTCCTTTGCTTATGGATCAGTTAATGTTCAATTTCAGGAGGGTAATGTAATGTCTACTTCATATGAAAATTTTGTAACTGTGAATTTTAAGGATTTCCCTAAAAAATATTTCTTTGCTGTTGATAATATTGATTTAAAATATGGTGATTATGCTGTAGTAGAAACAGATGTTGGACTTGAGTTAGTTGAAGTTATTGCGGATGTAAAGCCTGTCAGAGATATTGAGGGTGATTTTACTTTAAAACCGATTTTTCGTAAAGCTAGTCGTCGTGATATCGCTAATTATGATCGATCACTTGAACTTGGTGATAAGGCAATTGAAGTAACTAAGCGTGCGATTAAAAAATTAAAATTAAAGATGAATCCCCTATCGGCTAAATATTCATTAGACTTAAGTCGGGTCTTAATTACTTATGTTGCGGAAGAGCGCGTTGATTTTCGTGAACTACTGCAAATATTAAATAAAGAATTAAGTGTTCGGATTGAACTTAAGCAAATTGGTGAGCGTGATAAAGCCAAACTAATTAGTGGACTCGCAACTTGTGGAATGGAAACATGCTGTTCCCGTTATATGAATGAATTTAATATGGTTTCAATTAATATGGCTAAGAATCAAAACTTAGCGATTAATGTTTCTAAGTTATCAGGCTTATGCGGTAAGTTTATGTGCTGTTTACGTTATGAAAATGATGATTATAAAGAGATGCGTAAAGAATATCCACCAGTAAATACGAAAGTTATGTATAAAGGTCAATCATATCATGTAAATTCACTAAATTATCTAGCTGAGGAAGCTAAATTAGTTAATCGTGAAGAAACTATATTTGTAAACTTTAATGAAGCTTTCTATGACTACAATCGCCAAATGAATAATATGGCAGATAAGACATGTAAATGTCCTAAAAAACAAATGCAGTAAGGATGATAGTATGAAAAGAGTTTCAAATTTTAATAATGATAATAATACGCTATATATTGTAGCGACACCAATTGGTAACTTAAATGAAATGAGTCCAAGAGCGATCGATGTCTTAAAAAATGTTGATATAATTGCGGTTGAAGATACGCGTGTCACAGGAAAGTTACTAAAACATTTTGAAATCGACACGAAGATGATTATTCATCATAAGCATAATGAGAATGCTTCAACTGATGGAATCATTGAATTATTAGCGAGTGGAAAGGATGTTGCCTTAGTTTCTGATGCTGGATATCCATTAATATCAGATCCAGGTCATACCTTAGTTTCAAAAGCGATTCATAATGACTTCAATGTTGTGCCGATATCTGGATCAAGTGCGGTCTTAAATGCCTTAGTTGCATCAGGTCTGGCGACAGATGCTTTCTCTTTCGTTGGTTTTCTACCACTAAAGAAAAGTGAGATTAAAGCTAAGTTGGAATCTATTTCTGATCGAACTGATACTTTAATTTTCTATGAAGCACCACACCGTATTGAAGCAACCCTCAAAGCACTTGAAACTTACCTTGGTAATCGTTCAATTGTTATTGCCCGGGAAATCACTAAACGCTATGAAGAGTTTATTCGTGGTAACATTAGTGCTATCATTGAAAACCTTAGTACGATTAAAGGTGAAGTTGTTATTGTCGTTGAAGGTAAGAAAATTGTTGATGAAGAGTTTTTACCAGTCGACTTAGTACAAATGGTTAATGATCAAATATCTGGTGGAATGAGTCGTTCGGAAGCAATCAAGTTTGTTGCGAAAGATACAAAGGTTAAGCGAAATGACCTTTATCAGATTTACCACAATGATTTTGAGAACTAAGCATAATAAATAATTAGACTTTACAAATAAGTTGGGGAAAATTATGACTATTAGTACATGATTTACCTAACTTTTTAAATGAAATAATTAGCTGAGTTTCTGCTATTGTTTTAACAGGGAAACTTTAATAAAATGCACTTTTGTAGTATGATTATAATAGAAAATATTGAGATAGGAGAAAAGAATAATGAGTAAAGAAAAATTTTATTTGGCAACTGCGATTGCTTATACATCAGGTAAGCCACATATAGGGAATGTTTATGAAACAATATTAGCGGATGCGATTGTTAGATATAAGCGTTTAAGAGGTTTTGATGTCCTATTTCAAACAGGAACAGACGAACATGGACAAAAGATTGAAGAAAATGCAATAGCGGAAAATATTTCTCCAAAGCAATTTGTAGATAACCATGCAGCTGCAATTAGAAAAATCTATGATGACTTCAACATTTCTTACGATAAGTTTGTTCGTACAACGGATGAAAACCATGTTAAGACTGTTCAAGATATCTTCCAAAAACTTTTAGATCAAGGCGATATTTATAAGGGGGAATATGAAGGTTGGTATTGTGTACCAGATGAATCTTTCTATACTGATGCGCAACTAGTTGATGGTAAGTGTCCAGATTGTGGTCGTGATGTTATTAAGACTAAGGAAGAAACTTATTTCTTTAAACTATCGAAATATCAAGCAGATCTTGAAAAATACTATGCTGACTATCCAGACTTTATTGTTCCAGCATCACGTAAGAATGAAATGTTAAACAACTTTATTAAACCAGGACTTTTAGACCTATCAGTATCTAGATCTTCATTTAAATGGGGTATTGATGTTCCATTTGATAAGAATCATGTTATTTATGTTTGGATTGATGCTTTAAGTAACTATATTACTGGACTTGGCTATTCGGCTGATGGAAATCATTCAGAAGAGTTTAAAAAATACTGGCCAGCTGACTTAATTTTAATTGGAAAAGATATTGTTAGATTCCATACAATTTATTGGCCAATCTTATTAATGGCTTTAGATATTCCACAAACTAAGCAAATGTTTGGTCACCCTTGGTTATTAATGGGTGATGGTAAAATGAGTAAGTCACGTGGTAATACAGTTTACCCTGATCAATTAGCTAAATACTTTGGTGTTGATCCAGTAAGATTCTATGTACTTAAGGAAATTCCTTTTGCGCATGATGGAGTCTTAACTTATGACTTAATGATTGATCAAATTAATACTAACTTAGCTAATGTTTATGGAAACTTAGTTAACCGTACAATCTCAATGACAAACCAATATAAAGCAGGTAAGGTTACAAAACCAGCAAGTATGACTGATTTAGATAAAGAACTATATGCTTTTGCTGATCAAGTAATTAGTAAATATGAAGCTAAGTTTGATGAGTATAAAGTTTCTGAAGCGATCTCTCAAGTGATTGAGTTATTAAGAAGAGCTAATAAGTATATTGATGAAACTACACCTTGGGCTTTAGCGAAAGATGAAGAACAAAGTGATCGCTTAAATGCAGTTTTATATAACTTATTAGATATTATTTCAAAAGCAACAATTATGTTACTGCCAATAATTCCAGAGTCAGCAGAATATTACTTATCAGCATTAAATATTACTAATGTTGATTATGATCAAATTAAAGTTGTACAAATGCAAGCTGAGTATCAGGTAGTTGATGATGTGAAAATTGTCTTTGCTCGTTTAGATCATGTGAAAAAGATGGAAGAAATTGAAGCAGATACTAATCCAGTTATTACTGAAAAAGAATTAATTGAATTTGAAGACTTTACTAATGTTGAAATGGTTGTTGGGACAGTCTTAGAATCTAAAGTTCATCCTGACGCTGATCGTTTACTAATCTCACAAGTTGATGTTGGTACTGGGGTTGTTCAGATTGTTTCAGGGATTGCTTCTTGGTGTAAACCAGAAGATTTAGTTTCTAAAAATGTAATTGTGGTTAGAAACTTAAAACCAATTAAATTACGTGGCGTTATAAGTGAAGGAATGATCTTAGTTTCTAAAAATAAGAAAGAAATTGAGTTATTATCTTCAAGCTTACCAGCTGGTTCTTTGATTGAGTAAGTAAAGAGTTCAAAAATAATAAAATATGTGAATTATGGTATACTAAGTAATCAAGAAATGTAATAAATTAGTGTGTTTTACTAATAAAATTATGCCACTACCTTTATCGTTTGATAGTTAAGCTATCATGGTATGTGTAAGATATATGGTTTTGATGAGCTGTCAAGAGCTGATTTGTGGACATGAGTAGTAAGTAGTCCTTTGGGACAAATGCGTCTTTGTATTTTTTGACAAGCGAATTCAGGAGAGTGATTTTATGCGCGATATAATAGTAGTAGGAGCAGGGCATGCTGGAATTGAAGCAGCTTTTGCCGCAAGTAATATGGGAGTTAAAGTAACTCTTATAACTTTAAATAGTGATTTAATGGCAACTTTACCATGTAATCCATCAATTGGTGGACCAGCAAAGGGGATCGTTGTTAGAGAAGTAGATGCTTTAGGTGGAGTTATGGGTCGTATGGCCGACTTAAATGCACTACAAATAAAAATGTTAAATATGGCTAAAGGCCCTGGTGTTAGAGCATTAAGAAACCAAATTGATAAGGTTAAATATGTTCGTGATATGAAGGCATTAGTTTTAGCTAATGAAAATATTGAATTAATTGAAGATCAAGTTGAGAATTTAATTATTGAAAATAACCAAGCTAAAGGAGTTAAACTAGCTGACGGTACTATTTTAGAATCAAAAATGGTAATCTTAACGGCTGGTACTTTCTTAGCGTCAAAAATTATGATTGGTCATGAAGTTGAAAATATTGCTTCTGATAACCACNNCTTCTGATAACCAAGCCACAACTGATGGAATTTCAAACTCATTAAGTGGGGAGAAGTTGGATTTAATTCGTCTAAAAACTGGTACAGTGGCGCGAATTAAAACGAACTCAGTTCACTATGATCGTGTTGAAATTCAACCAGGTGATGAAGAATACTCATTCTTCTCATGGCAATCAACTAAGGAAGATATTAAACTTCCACAATTACCTTGTTATTTAACTTATACAAACTTAGATACTCATGAAATTATTGAGGCTAATCTAGACTCATCAGCAATGTATGGTGGAGTTGTAACAGGTGAAGGTGCTAGATACTGTCCTTCAATTGAAGATAAGATTGTTCGCTTTGCTGATAAAGAGCGCCACCAATTATTTATTGAACCAGAATCATTAGAGATGGATACAGTTTATGTTCAAGGTTTATCAACATCACTACCAGCTGAAGTTCAAGATGAAATGATTAAGAGTGTTGTTGGACTTGAAGATGCAGAAATTACTGCTTATGGTTATGCAATTGAATATGATGCAATTAATCCAATTCAATTAAAGAAAACATTAGAGTCAATGAGTGTTGATAACTTATTCTTCGCTGGTCAAATTAATGGTACATCGGGCTATGAAGAAGCAGCGGGTCAAGGAATTATGGCTGGAATTAATGCTGGTTTAAAATTCTTAGGTAAAGATCCATTAATTTTACGTCGTGATGAAGCTTATATTGGGGTTATGATTGATGACTTAGTAACTAAAGGTACAAAAGAACCTTACCGTTTACTAACTTCTCGATCTGAATATCGTTTACTTTTACGTCATGACAATGCGGACTTAAGATTAACGCAATATGGTTATGATATTGGAACGGTTAAAGATGATCAATATGCTCATTATCAAAATAAAATGAAAGTGATGGCAGAAATTGAAGAGAAACTAAAAGCTAATACTTTTGTTCAATCAGATCCAATCAATGAGTTCTTATTAGGTATGGGCTTTAATAATTTAAATGAGCGTACTTCTGCTTATGACTTATTAAAACGTCCAACGATTACGGCGGAAGTTATTGCACCATTCTTAGATTTCGATATTGATTTAGAAATTGCGAAATTTAATGAGATTGAAATTAAATATGAAGGTTATATTAAAAAAGCTAAGCGTGAAGCTGAGCGTTTGAAAAAAATGGAAATGGTTAAGATTCCTACGACATTAGATTATGCTGAAATTGAGCATTTATCTCAAGAAGGTCGTGAGAAGTTAGCTCTAATCAAACCAGAAACATTAGGACAAGCATCACGTATTGCTGGAGTAAATCCATCGGATGTGACAATTCTTTCATTCTTTATGAAGGATAAAAAATAAGATAAGGAGTTTTTATGGAAGCAAAAGGATTAATTGAGAGTTTAGTTAAACACAATATTACACTTTCTGATAAGCAGTTAGAACAGTTTAAGGATTATCGTGAACTACTACAAGAATATAATAAGGTTATGAATTTAACTGCAATAATTGAAACAGATGAAATTTATATTAAGCATTTTTATGACTCAATTATTCCCGCTACTTTTATTGATCTAGCTGGTTCATTGCTAGATGTTGGTGCGGGAGCTGGCTTTCCATCGATTCCACTTAAAATCTTATTACCAGAATTAGATGTTACGATTTTGGAACCAAACAACAAAAGGGTAAAGTTTCTAAATGTCTTATGTAAAAAGTTAGATATTAATGTTAATATAGTTGAAGAGAGAGCTGAAGATTTTATTAAGCAATCAAATGTAAGATATGATTTTGTAACAGCCCGTGCTGTTGCGAATTTACCGATATTACTTGAATTATGTGTGCCTTTTGCTAAAGTAAATGGCTATTTTATTGGACTTAAAGGGTCTAAGTATGAGGAAGAATTAAAGGAAAGTCAAAATGCTCTAAAAGAATTATCTTGCCTAGTTAAAGAAATCTATACAATTGATTTAGATGATGCTTTAAGGTCGATAATTTTAATTGAGAAAACTAAGAAAACTAAACTTAAATATCCAAGGAATTATGGACAAATTAAGAAAAAACCATTGTAAGGGGATTGTATGCAAGATATAAGAAGTATTTCTATTGATTTAATTAAACCAAATCGTTATCAACCGCGTTTAGCTTTTGATGATGATAAGATTATTGAATTGTCGCAGTCGATTAAAAATAATGGACTTATTCAACCAATTGTCGTCACTGAAAGTGAAAATGGTTTTGAAATTGTCGCGGGTGAGCGTCGTTTTCGTGCCAGCATTTTAGCAGGTGTTACTGAAGTTGAAGCGATTGTTAGAAAAGTTAATGCTTTAGAGTTAAGTGAAATGGCTTTGGTTGAAAATATTCAACGGGAAGACTTAACAGCGATTGAAGAAGCGCGTGCCTATGTTTTATTAAAAGAGAAGTTTGGATTAACTCAAGCGGAACTTGGTAAGCGTGTTGGAAAATCACAATCAACGATTGCTAATAAATTACGTTTATTAAATTTATCGGAAGATGTTCAAGATGCAGTTATTACTCGTCAAATTACTGAGCGTCATGCAAGATCACTCTTAAAATTAGATGAAGAACAACAAGTTAAGATTTTAGATGAGATTGTTGAAGGTAAATTAACAGTTAGTCAAACTGAAAAAGAAGTTTCTAAAACAATTAAACCACCGGTTAAAAAGGGTGTTGCTAAAGGATTTACAAAGAATCATCTATTAGCGATTAATACTGTTAAACAAGCCGTTAAAATGATTAATGATATCGGACTAGAAGCCATCTTAGTTGAAGATGATAAAGAAGATGAAATTGTAATGTCTATTACAATTAAAAAATAGGAAGGAATGACTCATGGGAAAGATTATTGCAGTTGCCAATCAAAAAGGTGGAGTAGGTAAAACAACTACGACGGTTAACTTAGCCGCAGCTTTAGCTTATTTAAAAAAGAGAATTTTAATCGTTGACTTTGATCCACAAGCAAATGCTACCCAAGGGGTTGGAGCATATAATATTGGTGTTAATAAGTCTTCGTACGATTTATTATTTTCTGATATTCCAGCGAAAGATACTGTTAAACAGTTATCAATTCCTCCATTATCAATTGTTCCCGCAACTATTGAGCTTGCAGGGGCAGACTTAGAAATGTCTGAGTACAAAGTTGGTAAAGAGTTAATTCTAAAGAATCGTTTAAATGAAATCCGTGATGATTATGACTTTATCTTAATTGATTGTCCACCATCACTAGGATTATTAAACACAAATGCATTTACCGCAGCAGATTCGGTTTTAATTCCTGTTCAATGTGAATATTACGCATTAGAGGGATTAACACAATTACTGTCTACTATTAGATTAGTTCAAAGACTATTTAATCGTAAACTTGTAATTGAAGGTGTATTACTAACAATGTTTAATGCTACAACTAACTTAAGTTTAGAAGTACAACAAGAAGTTCGTAGATATTTTAAAGAGTCTACTTATACTACACATATTCCAAGATCAGTTAAATTATCAGAAGCGCCATCGCGTGGACAAACTATTTTCGAATATGATATTAAGTCGGCTGGAGCTATTGCATATGCTTCTTTAGCTAAAGAAGTAATTAAAGATAACGAATAGGGGCGAAAATATGAGTGATAAAAAATTAGGTCGTGGACTTGGGGCTATTTTTGGCGAAGGAATTGAAGCAGCACTAGAAGATATTCAGCAAGGTGCCGAAACTTCTAATTCTGGAAAGAAAACTGATATTGAACTAAAATCAATTCATTCAAACCCATATCAACCACGTAAAGTTTTTGATGAAGATAAATTAACCGAACTGGCAGAGTCAATTAGCCAAGTTGGAGTCTTTACACCAATACTAGTTAGAAAAGCAATTCAAGGCTATGAACTAGTTGCCGGAGAAAGACGTGTTTTAGCGTCAAGACAAGTTGGTTTAGAAACAATTCCAGCGATCATTGTTGATTTCAATGATGATATGATGATGGAAATTGGATTACTTGAAAACATTCAACGTGAAGACTTAAATGTTATTGAAGAAGCAATGGCATATGCGAAAATGATTGAACACTTTGACTATACTCAAGTTGAGTTAGCTGAACGTGTTGGTAAAACGCGTGAGCATATTGCTAATATCACAAGATTATTAAGATTACCAGAAAAAGTACAAATGATGGTTGTAAATAATCAGTTATCAATGGGGCATGTTCGTCCATTAATTACTTTAAAAGACAAAGATGAAATCATTCATTATGCTGATGAAATTATTGATAAAAACTTATCAGTTCGTGCTGTTGAAAAATTAATGCGCGAAGATCGTGAAGTTGGTCAAAGTACAGAAGCAGGAAAAGTAGTCAAAGTTGATCCACAATTAAAAGCCGTTGAAAAAGCAATTGAGGAAAAACTAGCGACTCGTGTAAATATCGCAAATAAAAAAATCGTAATCAACTATACTGATAATTCTGACTTAAATCGAATCCTTGAAATTTTGGATCTATTAGAGAAATAGTCTATGAAATATTCACCAATATACGGTTATAAAACTAAAGACTACTCATTGCATAAACTGCACTTAAGGGGAAGAAAACAAGTATTAACTTTTTCTACCCAAGTGTCAGGGGATACGATGCGTATTCTTTTTACAAATAAATACAGTCATAAATCATTAAGGGTTATGAGTGTTAATATGATTATTAATGGTAACTCTTATCCGATTAAGGTTGCGGGAAAGACTTCATTTAAGATGCCAGCTCACACTGAGTATTATTCAGATGAAATAAAACTTCCCTACCAAGATCTAAGTGCAGTTGTTATAAACGTAAGATTTGGTTTATTCGCATCCGCATATGGATCATCTGACTTTAAATCCCATAAGATTATTAATGCTACACACCGTGGTATGTTGAATCGAAAAGTACATTTAGGCCTTTCAACAAAGGCTATATCTGATTTATCATTAAAATTAGTTGCACTAATAAAACAAGTTGAAATTGTTTCAGATCAAAAATCAATTGCCTGGTTTGGCGATTCACTAACTAATCACTCGCATTATACGCAGCCACTGCAAGCAAGATTATTTGAAGCAAAAGCAAATATTAATATTGTAAATGCTGGACACTCAGGTAACCGCTTATTACATGATGGATCAAACATTTTAAAAGAAGAGTTTGGTATTGCTGCGATAAATCGCTTTTATGAAGATGTTATGGAATATAATACTCCTGATTTAGTTGTGGTTGCTCTTGGAGTCAATGATTTAATTCATCCAGGTCGTACTTCACCGCAAGATGAAATGCCAAGCTTACAAGATATGATCGATGGATACTTAAATCTACACGACCAAATTAGAGCTAAAAATGCTAAAGCAGTCATCACAACAATTACTCCATTTGGTGGATATAGTAATGCTATCTTAGATTATGCCGAAGAGTTAAGATTAGCAATTAACGTATGGATAAAAAATCAAAAAGATTTTGATCACGTTATTGATATTAATGCTATCGTTGAAGATCCAGATAATCCTGGATACTTAAAAGATGAGTTTAAAGGTCATGATAATCTCCACTGGGAACAAATTGGTGGTCAGATTATCGCGGATAGTATTGATTTAGAGAGTTTAATTAAATTGGTAAATGAAAAGTAGACTAGGTCTACTTTTTTTTACATGATAGATTGTAAAATTAAAGCATTTTTGAAAAAAGAAAATTTTTAGTCATTTCACTTATCTATAAGTAAGTTAAACGATTATTTGGATTACCTTGATGCAAAGTAATATAGTAAAAAGAACCTTAGGTTCTTTTCTTTTTGCCAATTGGTCCACTTTATAAATACTGCATTTTTTGATACAATATG
>LFRM01191998.1_pt1 | contig 13248 bp, 12 predicted proteins | sample 618341 | NCBI WGS metagenome assembly LFRM01 (sample SAMN03654438, study PRJNA283298) | anaerobic digester metagenome | isolation source: pool of bioreactors CSTR01a, CSTR02a, and CSTR03a thermophilic anaerobic... | place: Denmark: Kgs. Lyngby | collected 2014-05-21 | reverse complement strand
CTCTAAAGTAGTAAGTATTGACGGTGAATTTGCTGAGGTTGATTTTCAGGGTGTAAGGAAATTGGTAGGTATTTCTCTATTGAATGACGTTAAAGTAGGAGACTATCTTCTCGTCCACTCAGGCTTTGCCATTCAGAAAGTCAATGAAAAAGAAGCCCTGGAAACACTGAAATGTTGGGAGGAAATCGAAAGTGCAGGAGGTATTGGATAGATTCCGGCATCCGCAGCTGGGCAGGCGTATTCTGTCACAGCTTATACCCAAGCTGGAAAGGGCCGGGGACAAACTGGGGAGAAAACCCAACCTTATGGAAGTTTGCGGCACTCATACTGTAAGTATTTCTTCTACAGGTATCAGAGATTTATTGAACAGCTATGTTAATCTTAAAAGCGGCCCCGGCTGTCCTGTATGCGTTACCGACCATAGTGATATTGATGTGATGCTGGCACTAGCCAGGCAGGAAGGGGTAATCCTTACCACTTTTGGTGATATGATGCGGGTTCCCGGCACAGGGGGCAGCCTGGCAGAGGAATCTGCGGAGGGAGCGGACATCCGTTTAGTTTATTCAACCCTGGATGCAGTAAAGATAGCCGAAGAAAATCCAAACAGTGACGTTGTTTTTCTGGGTATCGGCTTTGAAACAACAACTCCTACCATTGCTGCTGCCCTGCAGTTCGCTGAAGCTAGAAAGCTGAAAAATTTCCTCATCTATTCCGTCCATAAAGTGGTCCCCCCTGTGATGCGGGTCCTTCTGACAGACCCCGGGGTTATGATTGACGGTTTTATCCTGCCGGGGCATGTGAGCGTTATCACCGGGCGGAAGTTATGGGACTTTGTGGCTGAAGAATACGGGTGCCCGGCTTCTGTGGTAGGTTTTGAAGCCGTGGATATACTCCTGGGCATTAACGATATTATTGACCAGATATTGAGCGGGCAGCCCAAGGTTACAAATATGTATGCCCGAGCTGTTTCTGAAGAGGGCAATCCCGAAGCCCGCAGACTTGTTGACCACTTTTTCACTCATGGGGATTCCTCCTGGAGAGGCATGGGGATCGTTCCCGGCAGCGGTATGGTTCTAAAAGCTGAATTCGGAAAATTCCGTGCCGAAGAAAAGTATCCTGTCTATATCCCCGACAGTAAACCTCCCAGGGGCTGCGCCTGCGGGGAAGTGCTGAAAGGTAAAATCTGGCCTTATGAGTGCCCTTTGTTCAACAACGGCTGTAATCCTGTTTCCCCTGTTGGTCCCTGCATGGTATCCAGTGAAGGTGCGTGTGCCGCTTACTATAGGTATCACCGGGATCAATACAAAAAACCGATAAGTATGTAAATTATCCTGCTGCTACCGGGGACAGGACCTTCTGGTTTGAGATAACTTTTTGCCTCTCGTTTCCTGAAACGACCGGCTGAAGAAAAGAGGGTGGATAAAGTTGAGTAAGGTTCTGCTGGCCCACGGAGACGGGGGTCTGCTGACGCACCAGTTAATTAAAGAATTGTTCCTGGAGGCTTTTGATGCGGAGATTCTCTGCGAACTGTCGGATGCCGCGGGAATAGCCTGTGCAGAAAAAATGGCTTTCGCAACGGACTCATTTGTAATTGACCCAATTTTTTTTCCGGGGGGTGATATCGGAAAGCTGGCAGTAGCCGGCACAGTAAACGATTTGTCTGTCTACGGTGCCGTACCGAAGTATATCAGCGTATCTTTCATGCTGGAGGAAGGACTCCCCCTGGAGGACCTGCGCAGGATTGCTTTTTCCCTGGGCGAAGCCGCCCGGAAAGCCGGCGTTAAGATTGCTGCAGGTGATACCAAAGTTGTGGAACGGGGAAAATTGGACAAGGTTTTTATCAATACATCAGGTGTTGGAGAACTTTTGGACAACTATTCCCAGGCGGAAAACATCCGAGAAGGGGATGCGGTTATAGTTAGCGGAAATGTGGGTGACCACGGTGCTGCAATAATTTCCCGCAGGGCGGGTATTGATTTGGAAAGTGATATACTCAGCGACTGCGCGCCTCTTAACCATATCATTATTCCCCTTTGGAAAGAATTCAAGTCAATCCGGCTCATGCGTGACCCCACCCGGGGTGGAGTGGCTACTACTTTGAAGGAAATCTCCGAGTCCATGAAGAAAGATGTTGAACTGGTAGAGGAGGATATCCCGGTGGATCCCCGGGTGAGGAGTGTCTCAGAGGTGCTGGGGCTTGATCCTCTATACCTTGCCAATGAAGGCAAGTTTCTTCTTATATGCAGTAAAGAGGAAGCAGGGGATGTACTTGAGTTTATCCGTACATTTCCTGAAGGCAGCAATGCCCGGCAGATTGGACAGGTAGTCCCGGGCAGCGGCTGTGTTCGTCTCCTGACTCCCCTGGGAGGCACCAAGCTTCTGGATATGCTGGCAGGAGCACAGCTTCCCCGGATTTGTTAATTTGGGAAAACATTTTTAGGAGGTAATGGACATGTGTCAAAATGGTATTGATTTTCATGGACTGATACTGGCTTTAGAACAGCTTTCCGGCAGGGAAGAGCTTTTGAAAAAAGACGTGGAATCATGGGCTGAATATTTGTTAGATCAAGAAGTACCTGAGGCGGCGGAGGAGTTAAGAAAAGCCATAGATGCTCTGGACAAGGCCTCCGAAAGTTTTTCCAAGGCACTGCACGAGTTGGAGCACCTGCATGATAATCACGGTCACGACCACCATATTACAGCAACCAGTTTTTCCTAAGAACAGCAGTACCGGTTGGCGTAAGGTCCCAAAACAAAAAAAGACCGCTTACAGTGCGGCCATTTATATTCCCGTCTCTAAACTAATATAGACTGACGGTAGTAACAAATTAGTTCGACATAAATTCCAGGGTAATAGTCATTTAATCTTGGCCAGGGACTTCTGTGCCCTTGAGATTTTATTTGAAATTCTTTTAATCTTTCTGTCATGTTTTCCGTGAATGTTGGTCCTGACCAGGAGGTTTTTCATAGCCCTGCCCTGACTGATATAAGTTTCCAGTTCATTTTTCTTAAGTGCCATACAAAATCACCCCTTAATAGGAAATTGTTTCCAATTGAGGGGTTTTTTATACTTGATACAGAAGTATCCAAAACCTAGAAATTCTCCGGGGCCGTTTTTTGCATTCCCAATGCAGGTAAAGAAGGAATAAGATGTATTTTGGGAAATTTAGCTATTACGACTTTTGTTAGCAGGGAGTGAGAAGAATGAAAAAACTTATTGCAATCTTAGCTTTACTGATTGCTATTTCCCTTGTTGGTGGATGCAGTTCCAACAGTAACGGTGAAAATCAGCAAAACCTTGAAAATACCGGTGCAGGAGAAGATTATTCCATGTACATAGGTGATTGGAGACTAAAGGTACAGGGGGATGAAGAGCTTTATTTGTTAACCTCTTTGGAGGAGTACCTGGGGGCAACAGGTATCAAAATTACAGAAATAAACGAGACGGAAGTTAAAGGCAGCATTTTCTCAGTGCAGGGAGCACCCGGTCACCGCAAGGCTGAAGTATCTTTCAGCGGCAAACTTGAAAATGGGAAAATGATTGCTGCTTACCAGGATGAAGCTTGGGGATATACCGGAAAGATAGAACTGACTTTTGAAAAGGACAGGATTGCGGCAGCTATTACAAGAGATGAAGTTGATCCTGCTCCCATGTGGGGAATTCCTGAAGGAGATTTTACTTTTGTAAGGCCTATCAAAACGGAAAAAGTGGAACTAACGAATCAGGAAAAAGAAGGCCTGGAAAACTTTTTGCGTCCCACGATAAAGGATGCCATAGTGCCTTTTTCTGAAGGAAGCCTGACCGATGAATCCATAATTAAGTTTATCGGTTGTAGCTTGGCTGTAGGATTTATCGATGCCGGTGAATTTGGCGATAGGGTGGAAGAGGGCGTTGATGTTGTATTCGACGAGTCCGTAATGAATGACCTTGCCAGGAGATATTTTGGCGTAGAAGTAAAAAACCACAAAACCGTGGAGATTGTGACCTATGAGAACGGGAAGTATAGGGTGCCGGCCTTGGGCGGAGTGGCAGAATACCCCCAAATCCAGCTTTTCCTCAAGGATACTGAAAACAAAAGTGTTCATTACGCAATCGTGGATTACCTGTTTGAAGGCCCGGAACAAGCAGCAGAGCTGGAATACCAGTATCTAATGAAACTACAAAAGACTGATGGATATACGATAAAGGCAATCAAGGAGATAAAAGATCCGATAAACATGGAACTGCTGCTTAATTCTATATCTGAAAATGCCATAAAAGAAGACTTAATGGCACGCAATGACCTGATTCCTTTTGAGCCAGTTATGGGGGGCACAATGGGTTTCTATTCCAAGGAAGACATTCATCTTTTAGAGGACAACAAGGTCCTGGCCTATTTTGAAGACGGCCACATCGGCGGCCAGATGACTCTCAAATACAAAATAAACGACGGCGACATTGAATGGACCGTATTAAACGCAGAGTTGGACTGAGGTAAAATACCCTGAAAACTGCGCAGCTGCATGGCTAGGGGGTGGTATAGAACGACTATTATTGGCATTTTGTAAGAAATATGACCTCCAATATAAAACTGTTGAGTCGTTTATGGATTGTTTAGATCACAGGTGCCCAAAAACTATCCTTGCATATGATTTTACGTAAAAACAACTTGCATTACTTCCCGCTGGAGCCTCCCCCATAAGCATCAAATTCCTATTGGCCAACAAAGAATCATTTAAATCTCTAAGAATCTTTAAGGAACTCAAAGAATTCTGCGAAATGCTTATAAAAAACAGGTAAGCGCTTCTGGTAGTGAAAAATCGCAAACTATAGCTCAAAAAGCGGTTCGTCTTGGGCGGACCTTATTATTTTTTCAGCCTTGTTCAGCTGCTCATCGGTTCCGGTCAAAGCCAACCAGCAGCTTCCTTCTGCGCCACCAACCCCTCCGGCGGCAACAAGTTCAGCTTCAACCCCGGTCATTATTTTTAGTGCTTCAATTTCTGTAATTATGTTCCCGAAAACAGGATAGTATCTTGGGCCATGAGCGTTTGGAGAATTTAATTTTTGGGCTATCCTGCTTATATCTCCGGAAATTCTTTTTTCCAAACCAACCGGCAAATATAATTCCACACGTCTTCCAATTACAGCCTGCATGGCGGCACCAATAGTACCGGCTTTTGGATGCCCAATATAAATGGCTGCCTGCATGGTGTCTAAGTTGACTGCGTTTGCGCCCTTGATGATAATATCGCCTTCCTGCAGATTATCAACCACGTCGAGTATTGTCTTTCCTTTCTCCCATTTCCCTTTAACAATAACAACATCTCCGGGGAAAAGACTTTCATCAGCAATTCTTCCGGTGTTAGTGGTTGCATGTTCTGGAGGTAATGTAATTCCTCTAAAGAACCTTTTCTTGGAGAACTCTGTATTCTGGCCTATTTTGTTTAGGATTTCTTCGGCCACATATCCGTTTGTAGTTCCTGCAATAATAACAACAGTCCGGTTTTGTAAAGCATCCAAAATTCCAGGTACAAATAACAGAGATTGCGCAATGATTCTTTTTCCGGCTGCCGGAGTCAGTAAAAACTGCTTTGTTTTTCTTTCACTTGTCAATGGAATTACTCCTTTCTTTTTTAGATTGTTTAAGGGTTATGCCAGTCTGTTGCTTCCTGTATCATGTCCGTCCGCTGAAATGTTTTAACTAGAGCAATTTCATTTTCTAATAAATTATTGAAATGCACAACCCTTCCTTGGTCTGTTTCAATGGTTCTATTTCGATTTACACCTTTTCTTAATAGAGCCTTTACCTGTATGATTGTAATAGTCCAAAAAAAATATGTTGATTTGTTCGGACATTAAAATTGAAGGCATTGAGAGAATAAGAATAATCGCACCGGATTATACTGGCTTTCTTGTGATGGATTGGAAAGAGGGTTAAGAGATTTCGCTGGAGGTGAAAGCCTTGAAAATGGAATTGGAACCCATAGGAGTTATTCATTCCCCTTACAAAGAAATTGGGGATGCTCCCCCTCAGGGAAGAATGAAAAAGGATGTAGTTTTCCAGATTGAAGTTTTCCCGCAGTTTGTGTCCGGGCTGAAGGATATTGATACGGCTACTCACATTATCGTTTTGTACTGGCTGGACAAAGCTGACAGGGAGAAACTGGTGGTAAAGACTCCCTGGGACGAAGAACCTCATGGGGTTTTTGCGACCCGGTCTCCTGCAAGGCCCAACCCTATCGCTTTTGATATTGCAGACTTGGTGGAAGTGAAGGGGAATATTCTTTTCGTCAGGGGATTGGATGCTCTGGAGGGGAGCCCCCTTATCGATATCAAGCCGTATTCTCAAACTGATTCAGTTCCAGGTGCAAGGCTTGGATGGTTTGAGAAAGCCGTGCAAGGGAAGAAAAATCCCTTTTAGAACATTGTACGAATAGAAACTGACCATTAGGACAGAAATAACCCTGGCTTTGTATATAAAAAGCAGGGTTTTTCTATGCAACGAAGTTTCCTGTAAGTTAATTTTTTTAACTAAAGTCAACTGCAAATCCCTCGCCAGGAAGTGAGACACCGAATACAATGATGTTGAGGTGATTATAATGAATGAGTTAAATATTAGTAAATGTATTATTCAGAAAAGAAAGGAGAAGGGAATAACCCAGGAAGAGTTAGCGGAGTATATTGGGGTTTCTAAAGCTGCTGTATCCAAGTGGGAGTCCGGACAGAGTTATCCGGATATTGCACTTCTTCCGGAACTTGCTGCCTTTTTCAATGTCTCAGTTGACGAATTGTTGGGATACTCTCCACAGCTTAGCCGTGAAGAGATTAAAAAAATTTACAACTACTTGTCACGTGAATTTGCGGTTAACCCCTTTGAGGAAGTAATGGAGAAGTGTAATGAGCTTGTCAGGAAGTATTACTCTTGCTTTCCCTTTTTGCTGGCTATGATTCAATTATTCCTGAATCATGTTGCATTAGCAAAAACTGAAGAAGCCAAAAAAGAAACCCTGCAGCAATGTATTATCCTCTGCAGGAGAGTAAAAGAAGAATCGGGGGATGTCTCCGACTTAAAAAGTGCCAATTCCATGGAAGCCCTGGCAGAAATGGCACTGGGAAACAGTGAGGGAGTTATTGGTCTGTTAGATAATAAACTGACCCCTTACAGCGGGGATGATGTCATTCTTATTATGGCATATCAAATGCAGGGAAAAAATGATGAGGCAAAAAAAGTAAATCAAATATTACTCTATCAGAATGTAATCAACACCTTAACGCTGTTGAACAATTATCTTACTTTGCACATGACTGAACCGGTCTTGTTTGAACAGATATATTCCCAGGCAAAACAACTTATTGATGCTTTTCAGATGCGGGAAATCCTCACGAATGCGGTTTTCGGGGTCCACATAACTGCTGCCCAGGGATATGTGATGCAGCAGGAGAAAGAAAAGGCATTGAAGGCACTGGAGCAATATGCGGACATTGTCTGTGGATACGAATATCCCCTTAAGTTAAAGGGAAATGAATATTTTGATCAGGTGGATACGTGGCTCGAAGACAGTATCACTATTGGAACCAGCACTCCGCTGGATGATACGACAACGAAAGCGAATTTAATCAAGACGGTTGAAGAGAATCCTGCATTCACTCCATTAAGAGAAGATGAACGATACGAGAGGATTCTTAGGAGGCTTAAAAGGAAGTTGGGTCAAGGTTAAGCTACTTCATCAAGGTTTTTCGAAGAGATTGACCTCCCTGTTCGGGAGGTCAATCTCTGCTTCTACTTCAAGAAATCGAACTTTTCCGGGTCTTCCAAAAACATCTCATAAAGGGTTTTTCCCTTTTCCAGTTCAATTGGATGGCTCTTTTCTTCTGCAGGAATAAGCTTAAGTGACGGTGCGTTTTTGTAATTGGGGTTAGGGACGAATTCATATTCACCCAGGTTGTTTTTTATGTAGAAGTATGCCGGCCCTTTCTTTTGTTCAATGGGCGCATATTCGCTCTGAAAATTGTCAGCTACCAGGTTGGCCATTACCAGGTGTTGGGAACCCGGGTTAATAGTAACATGCCCCCAGTTGGGGTCAACATAAACCTTGTCACCCTCCTTGGCGGTTACGCAAATGGTTTCTTCCACATCTCCGTCGGGGGTGTTTTTCTGCAGCAGGTAAAGGGCTTCTCCGTGCAAAACTTCATAGTATTCCGGGTAAGTAATCTCCTGGCCGGGTTTTTTTGGGTGAAAGTGGCCGACGGTTTTTATAAATTCCTGTCCTCCCATAAAACCTGGGAGGAGGACTGTGATATCATGGCGGATGCCGTGGCTTTCAAATATTTCTCTATCGCAATCCCTGTAGACGCCCCTGTACATATAGTATAAAGGGGTCTTGTCAGGTTTTACTTTTTGGTACGGGTAAAGTACTTTTGAGGCATCCCTGAATCTCCTAATGGCAGGTCTTGGGGCTTTGATATTTTCAGCAAAAGCGAGAGTGCCGTTCTTTTCTATGATAAAGTCTTTTCCAAACAGCATTTCGACAATTCCCTCCTCCAAAGTTCGGCTGTTTTAAGTAAACCTTGCCTTCCGTTATTTTACGCTTTGTGCCGTCTAAATATAATACGGGCGACCTCGAAGAGTCCGGTTATTGATCGGACACATATATATTGTTTCTACTGAGGACGGTCAATTCCTTTGTTTTTGGAAAGTAATTCCTCATAGGCCTTTGTCCTCGCATACCAGGGAAATTATGCTTTTCAAAATATTGTGGATAACTGATTTGCCTTCTTCTGGTACTTACTTCTGTTAGACTCGGTTTCGGCATATATTCTTATGGCCGGGAATATGAGCAGTACCTGCATTTAGTCTGCTGCACCAGGAGGAGAGGGGCATCTGTGGATCTGATCGCCCGGATAAAGAAACATGAAAAAAAGCAGGAAGAGTTGTCCTGGGAGGGGCCTTTCAGGGAGTACCTGGAGCTTGTCCTGGAAAATCCCTCTCTTGCCTGCAGTGCCCATCAGCGTATCTACGACATGATAATCAGTGCCGGGTGGGAAGAAGGGGCTTGCGGGAAGAGATACAAGTTCTTTTCCCGTGAGCTTTTCGGGATTGAGGAGACCCTCAGGAGGTTTGTGGAAGATTATCTGAAGCCTGCTGCCCTGGGAATGGATGTCAAGAGGAGAGTACTGCTGTTTCTTGGCCCTGTTGGGTCCGGTAAGTCAACTATTGTAAACCTAATCAAGAGGGGGCTGGAGACTTATTCTAAGACAGAGGCAGGGGCTCTTTACGGAATCAAAGGCTGTCCTATGCACGAAGAGCCTCTCCACCTGGTGCCCTACGAACTCCGTGGGGAACTAAAAAAGCGGGGAATCCATGTAGAGGGCTCTCTCTGTCCCCTGTGTAGGGTTATGCTTCGGGAAAAGTACCACGGCAGGATAGAGGATGTCCTTGTGGAGAGGTTTTTTTTATCAGAAGAAAACAGGGTGGGGATTGGTACCTTTGTCCCTTCTGACCCTAAATCCCAGGATATTGCCGAACTTACAGGAAGCCTCGATTTTTCAACTATTGCTGAATACGGGACTGAGTCCGACCCCAGGGCCTATAAGTTTGACGGTGAATTGAATAAAGCCAACAGAGGGGTAATGGAGTTCCAGGAACTTTTTAAGTGCGATGAAAAGTTCCTCTATCACCTGCTCAGCCTGGCCCAGGAAGGAAACTTTAAAGCTGGGCGTTTTGCCCTTATTTCGGCGGATGAAATGGTGATTGGGCATACCAACCAGGCTGAATATGAAGAATTTATCCGGAATGGCAGAAACGAGGCCCTGGCCTCCAGGCTGTATGTCATCCCGGTGCCTTACAATCTCCGGGTGTCAGAGGAGGAACGGATTTACAGGAAGCTGTTAAATCTCAGCCAGCTGGGCGGGGTGCATCTGGCACCTCATTCCTTACGTGCCGCCGCCGTTTTTTCCGTACTCACCCGCTTGGAGGATCCCTGCAGGCAGGGGGTGAGTCTGATAAAAAAGATGCACCTCTACGATGGAAAAGGAGGAGATTTTTCCAGAAGAGAATTGGAGCAGTTGAGGCAGGAGTCCCCCGGTGAAGGCATGAAAGGGATCGACCCCCGGTACGTCATCAACCGTGTCTGCAGTGCCCTGGCAGCGGATGACTGCTCCTGCGTGAACGGTTTGGATGTTCTGGATTCACTGAAAAAAGGGCTCCCTTATCACCCTTTAATCTCCCAAGGACAGATTGACGGGTTTGTCCATTTGCTCCTTCTGGCAGGTAATGAATACCGGGCCCTGCTCAGGCAGGATTTGACAGAAGCATGTGTGCAGTGTTTTCCCCAGGCGGCACACCGGGTCTTTAAAGAATATTTTGACTGCTTATCCTTTTATCTGACACAGCCTATTTCCGGAACCTCCCCTACTGCTGATGAAATTGATTTAATGGATAAAATCGAGGGGCACCTGGAGATTGGCAGTTCAAGCAGAAAAGTGTTCAGGGAGGAGCTGTATCACAGAGTAAAAAAATTTTCCGCCATGGGCAGGGACTTTGATTATTCTGCCCACCCGGGGTTAAAGGAAGCAGTAGAAGGGGAAGTACTCCGACGGGTTCTCTTGGAGGAATGCCAGGATAGGGATTTATCATGTGGCGGTCAGAATCCGCCGATGATGCACGTCCTCATAGAGCAGTTCGGTTACTGCCCTGTATGTGCCCACGCTGCTGTAAGGGAAGTAAGTTCTGTTGTCCGGTTTTCCTGATTGAGCAGTGAGAATGAGCTCTGCAAGGCAGAAAATACGCTTGTTTTTATCTACGGGGGTATATAAATGGGACGGCGTTTTACTGTAAAGGAGTACCATTTCCCTATTTATTTTCAAGGCCGTCTGGATGATAAGCGGCACAGGGAAAAGCTCAATGAGGCTTTATCAAGGGAGGACAGAAATGAGGTAGGGAGGGAATTCCTCGTTGTCTGTGAAGAGGGACGGACAACAAAGATACCTTTTCTGTTTCTGAGAGAGCATAGATTCGTTTTTGATACGTTTTCAACCGTATTTGTCGGTTACGGTTCGGTTAATAATCCAACCGCCGAAAAGGCAGTTTTGAAGGGGCCAACCAGGAAGGTGGGTGGGAAAAGCCTCCCAGGGATCAGGGAATGTATTCCGGAGTATGCCGGTATTGACAGTTCAGTTTTTGAAAGATGGGTCCTCCCCGGTTTTGACGAAAAAGCAGGAGATAAAATGGGTAACAGGGCTGATATTCCTGAAGGGTGCAGATCAGGCTGTTTGGACAGGAGGCAGACTCTCCTGGCCAACATGGAGAGGAATGGAAAGAAGGGAAGTGCCGTCATAAAGGATATCGGGCCCAGTGACCTTAGATACCGGCCTTCTGTTTCCGGCGAGGACAGAAACATTGTCCCTGTAATTGTGCTCATAAAAGATGTATCCAGCTCCCTGAGCCCGCACCAGTACGGGCTTTCCAGGGAAGCTTTTTCTACTGCCGCTGCTTTTGTAAAGTCCCGGTACTCCCATGCAAGGCTGGTTTATTTAGTCCATGATGTTGAAGCCAGGGAAGCGGACGAAGGTGAGTTTTTTGCCTTAATGAAGTGCGGCGGTACAAAAATTGCCGCTGCTTACAGGCTGCTGCTGGATATCGCCCACCGGTATCAGGGCAGGGAGTATATGCTTTACGGACTGCATATTTCGGATGGGAACAGCAGGCTTTCAGATGCAATAAACTGCCGGGACCTTTTGGAAGAGGTGCTTACCATTGCCCGTCGTTTCGCATATTTCCAAGTTGAAAATACACCCTCCCGTGTGGGGGATACATTGTACGATGTCCTGTTTCCTTTAGCGGGGGAGGATTTTTTGGTGGAGAGGGCACATACAAAGAAGGTACTGATGGGAGCTTTAGGAAGGTTTTTTAGCAGTTAGAAGGGCCTTGTCTTATGGGGGGAAGCCAATTGTTCGACAGGGCTGTGTTTGAACGAGATGTGTCTACTATCGTTTCCATTGCCGGAGAATGGGGCCTTGACTTTTTAGATGTGGAGTTTTTCCTCTGTCCTTCGGAAGTAATTTCTTTTATTGCGGCATACAGCCTGCCTACAAGGTTTTCCCACTGGAGCTTCGGAAAAAGTTTCAGAAAGCTGGTACTCCAGCAGCGCCACGGTCTTGCCTGCATTCATGAGCTTGTCTATTTTTCGGTGCCCTGCCAGGCTTTTGTATCAGAGGGCAATTCCCCTGTAGAAAATATGATTGTTGCTGCACATGTTATTGCCCACGCCGATTTCTTTAAGAACAATGTTAATTTTTGGAGTGCAGGGAAGCATACAGCACTTGTTGCCCGTACAGCAAGAAGTTTTATCCAGGAATGCATTTCCAGGTTTGGTCCGGAAAGAGTTGAGAGGGTGCTGGATGCCGCCTTGGCCCTCCGGTATTATCCGGAACTGTTGGAGTTCATCGCATGCAATTCACCTGTCCTGGAAGACTGGCAGAGGCAGGTTATTAAATATGTTCGGGAAGAGAGTTGTTACTTTTTTCAACTGTTGGAGACAAAGTTCCTTAATGAAGGATGGGCTGCTTACTGGCACACGCAGATCTTGCGGGCTATGGATTTGGATGTAAAGGAGGCCGTTGAATTTGCCCGGGTAAATGCGGCTGCCCTTGAAGTCAGCTGTAAATCAGTAAATCCCTACCGTTTAGGGTTGGATCTGTTTACAGCAATCAGGAGGACCCTGGGTATACAGGAGCTTTTTGCTATCCGCAGGGGAGAAAACGATTTTTCTTTTTTCCAGAAGTACCTTTCCAGGGACATAATCAAAGAGTTAGGGTTGACAGGTTACAGCTTCGGAAAAGGCAGTGCCAGGGAATTTCAATTACCACCGGAGGAAATAAAAAGGCATTTCCTCCGTGGTTTGGGCAGGTGCGGTTTGCCTGACATTGGTGTTGATAAAGAAAGAACTTCAGGGGGAAGACTATACCTGCGGCACGTCTATGACGGTAGACCGTTGCATGTCTACAGTGCCAAAAAGACCCTTGAGCAAATATCCTTCCTTTGGGGAGGAAGCATAGCCCTGAATACGCGGCAGGGGGGAAGGGATGTAGTTTTTATTTACGACAAAAATGGACACTCATCAGCAGTACTTTAGAATTAATTTTTATTTTCCGGCTTTAAGTGCAGGAAAGAGCCTCAGATGCCACGAATATACAGAAAACCTTTCGATACACACTTGGCGTAAAAGGTTTTTATGCGTAGAATGGTAGGCAAAGGAGGTCAAACGATG
>LFRM01074161.1_pt3 | contig 13248 bp, 11 predicted proteins | sample 618341 | NCBI WGS metagenome assembly LFRM01 (sample SAMN03654438, study PRJNA283298) | anaerobic digester metagenome | isolation source: pool of bioreactors CSTR01a, CSTR02a, and CSTR03a thermophilic anaerobic... | place: Denmark: Kgs. Lyngby | collected 2014-05-21 | reverse complement strand
TCCGTTAAGCTTGGCGAAAAAGAGATTTCAGTATCCGATGGCGCGTTTTTAATTGAGCAAGAAGGGCTTTACGAAGTAACGATAAAGGCAGAAGATGAATACGGCAACATCTCAACAAAGACATTTACGGTGGTGGGATATTTTCGTGAAGACGAGGTGGTAGCTGATTTCGAGTACGATTTTGACCTTGATATATTGGAACACGAAACAGATCCCGACGCTTTTTCTATTGTGGAAAAGGACGGCAATAAAGTGCTTAAGGTGACAAATCCGAGCGGGTTTTATATATATACCCACGAATTTGACGCCCATAAGCAAATATCAATGGATATAAGTTTTGAAGGATTAGCTTTTGCGGAATTCATTATATACGGAATTAAGCAAGATGATAATAAGTATTATATTAAAGAATTTTATGAAGGAAGTTATGAACATATTACATTCGGGGCAGGCGGCAACTTTACAAATAAATACAAAGCATTGAGAATAGAAGTTTTTTCCAGCAATAGCAATGTAATAATGTACATAGATAACATTAAAATTACTGACAGGACTAAAGCCATTATATTAAATACCGATGTTTATAATTATTTCCGTACAACAGATGACGAAAAGACAATTGATGTTACGGGATTAGCTTGTATTGGTTACGACGAGTCCGACTATTTCATACACTTATCAAACGAGGTGGAGTATACCGTATATGAAGGTTACGGCACAGAGGGCTCGGAGGTGCCGGGCGATAACGGAACATATGCATTAAGAAGAGATGTTGGCAGGTATACCGTGCAAATTTCAGACCCGCAAGGACAGGCGCAAAGCCGTTTTATATATTACGATATATATGATCCCGAAACAAGAGACAGCTATTATTTTGATTTTGAGTATTTTTCCGATATACGCTTTGCCGAAAGTAATTACAACAAATTGGAATTAGCCGAAAGGGAAGAAGGCAATCATATGCTTGCGGTACATAGAGCAAATAATATTCCTTTTGAATGGGATGCAACTGTCGAAATTAAGGGAATTAATATAGATGCGCAAGTTACTTTTGACTTGGATTTTGATAATATTTCTGACCCGTTTACAGTTCGTTTATTAAATTATCATGATTATTATATAGACTATACCTATGATACATGGGAAGGTAAAAAAACATTTTCCATGACTCTCAGTAAGAGCGATACACTTGTAATAGTCGTCTATTACGGTAATGAAAGCACTCAAGCTATAATGTATTTGGACAATATAACTGTATCATATGACTTAGAGCCCGAAATCCGTATTAATGCTGAGGGTTTTGTGCCGAATTCCTGTAAACTTATCGAAACAACTCAAGACATTTATACCATTACTTTTAATGAAAAAGAATTTGGGGGTATATACTATAAAGGCAGCGATGAAAAAGTAAGAGATATCTATATTGCTTTCTATACGGGATACGGTAAAGGCNNTGAGAATAATTATGTCAGTTTTGAGCTTAACGCAAATAACAGATATACATTAGTAGTGTACGACTCTGAAGGAGCGGCCGAAGAAATATTTATATATTTCGATGTGATTAAAGACAGAGGCATATTCCTTGACTTTGAGTATTATTCGGATATCCAATACATAACTGCCATTGAGGGAGAATGCGATATAGTTAATAAGTCGGGAAATTATATGCTTAAAATGATATCTGAAGAAGCAGATTATGGGCACAGATCTTTTATCTCAATAGATATATCAAGTATAAAATCCGATTTGGTGGGCAAAAAAGTTAAAATAAATTGCAAATTTGACAACGGAGGAGAAGACATATTCATGAGATATCAAATATATTGTGAACCTTATGGCGAATTTGTTTTGTTCGATCATGGCTTCATGGAAGCGGAAGATTTCGTCGAAGTTACAACAAAAGCAATAGACGATGAATATAATGAGTTATATATAAAGTTTGATTTTGCATACCCCGAAACTATAGCCTATATAGATTTTGAAATTGTCGAAGCGTAACACAAGCATTTAAATGGAAGGAGAATTCGCAAACAGGTAAAGTTGCATAAACAGCCGCGCCTCAACCGTCCTGGTTGGTTAGCGCGGTTGAAAAAAACGGCAAAAAGGCTCCTTTTATAAGGGCCTTTTTTGCTATATGCGGATTTTATTGCATGGCGGATAAAATGAGTTTATACACCTAAGAAATGAAAAAACATCCCTAAAACCCATGAAGCAGTTTTATGATAAATTATCAAGAGAGCATAGAGTTCCTTCATAGTGATAAGTAGCGACAAACTAATTCTATTTAGTTTTGAGAATCTATGCTCTCTTTTTTGCCTTTATGTAAAAAATGTTGCGCATTTTTCTCTTGACCCAAGCATTTATTGTAGATCTATTAATATATAAACATATGTCTTCCACAGTTATCAAGGATATAGTTTAATCAAAAATATACCAAACGGTATATGGAAAATTGTTGTACAATCCCCTAAAATAATATGAATAGGGAATTGTAGAATTAAATAGCAATAATAGCAAAAAACCTTATGAACGAAAAGTCAGTGAACGAAAAGTAAGAAAGGGCAGTTCAAACCCACAAAAACTCATTTTTGCTTGCGTCAGGTAAAACGAAAAGTAAGAAATTGAACAATTTTTCTCAAAAACCCTATTTTTCACACAAAAAAAGGCACAAACGGAATACTTCCTTTCCGTAGTGCCTTGATGGCGGAGAAAGAGGGATTTGAACCCTCGCTAGGCTATTAACCTACTACTCCCTTAGCAGGGGAGCCCCTTCGGCCACTTGGGTATTTCTCCATCAGCCGATATTGAAATCAGGGCTTTTTAATCGCTATAAGATATTAACACATACTAATTGTCTTTGTCAACTTAAAATTAAAATAAAGCCGCCCCCCCTAAAAGCTTTTATTCTAAGGAACTTTATAATTAAATCTTTTTTCCGTTGTCATCGCGGTTTTTACTCCTTTTGCCCCCGCCTCTTCGGGCGGCAAAAAGAGTGAACAAAAAAGATGCCGTAAAAAAGACCGCGAACACAACGGCGCAGATAATCCAAATTAAACCGCTCATTGTTCTTGCCTTATCTTAAAAAAAACCACTTTCGTGGTTTTTTTGTTTTTAGTCTTCGGACAATTCAAACGCGTCTTTGGGCGCGCCGCAAACGGGGCATACCCAGTTCTCGTCAAGGTCTTCAAATTTTACGCCTTCGGCTTCTTCGTCATAAACATAATTGCAAACGGCGCATATGTATTTTGCCATAATTATTGTCCTCCTATTTTATTACATATAATGTACCATAAAGGAAGTTAAGTGTCAATACGCATTTTATTTTATTATGGCCCTCATATACCCCGCGTAATTGGGAATGACAATAAAAGGCTCTTCCAAATCCTTATGCCATCTTTTTACCCATTCCAAAGAAAGAAAACCGTCGTATCCCCTTTCTTTAAGCGCTTCAACTGCCTTTTTGACGGGCGCGTCCCCGTATCCCAATAATTTATACGCGGTTACCCCGTTCTCCACCGCGCTGTCTTTGATGTGCACATATTTTACATACTCGCCTATGTTTGACATGGTTTGCTCAACGCTTTCGCCGTTGAAGCGATAAGGATGGTTTATGTCCCATAATACGCCTTTGTTTTGGTCGTCTATGTCCTCCATAAACTTTTTTAATACGGCGGTGTCGGCAAACATGCCGTTGGTCTCCATTATGGGAACGACATTTTTTTCTTTACCGTAGCGGCAAAGCTCTTGGTACTGCTTGCGGCAAAGCTCTATGTCTCCGCCGTCTTTGTAGGGCACCCCCGTGGGCATAACCCTGACAAAGGCGCAATTCAATTTAGCCGCCAGCTCGATATACGCTTTGGCTTCTTCCACGCTTTTGCCTTTGTCCGAATGCTGAGCAAGGCAGGCGCTGCTGGCAAGACAGCTTATGGCAAGATTGGCTTTGTTGAGCCTGTCCATTGTGCCGTCTATATTGTCTTTATCGAATACCTTTATCGCGGGAGCGTACATCTCGTTGGATATGCCCCTTATCTCCACCCCGTCAAAATTAAAATCCACGGCGGTGGCGAATATTTCGTCAAAGTCCCATCTGGGGCAGGCTATGGTGGAAAAAGCAAGTTTCATAACATTTTCTCCTTATAATTATGCCGTTTCTATGGACGCGGCGTCTTGTAGTTTCAAAATTTCAATAGCTTGTTCGCGCAATTTGTATTTTTGTATTTTTCCGCTTGCGGTGGTGGGGAAACTGTCCATAAACCTCACATATTTGGGCGTCTTATGCCTTGCCATATGACTTTGCACAAAATCCTTGACCTCTTCTTCGGTCATGGTTTGGTTGTCTTTAAGGATTATGCAGGCCATGACCTCTTCGCCATATTGCTTGGAGGGCACGCCGATTACCTGCACGTCTTTGATTTTGGGATGGGTATAAAGAAATTCCTCTATTTCTTTGGGATAAATGTTCTCCCCGCCCCTAATTATGATATCCTTAATTCTTCCCACTATCTTATAATAGCCGTTTTCGTCAACCGTGCAAAGGTCGCCCGTATGCAGCCAGCCTTCGCTGTCAATGGCTTTGGCGGTGGCTTCGGGCATCTTATAGTACCCTTTCATTAAATTATACCCTCTCGCGCAAAGTTCGCCCGGCGTATTGGGGGGAAGAGTCTCGCCCGTCTGAGGGTCGATAACTTTAATTTCCACCCCGGGGAAAGCCTTGCCTACGGTATTTACCCTCAATTCTATGGAATCGTTAACCGTTGTCATGGTGCAACCCGGCGAAGCTTCGGTTTGACCGTAAACAATGACTATGTCCTTCATGCCCAAATCGGAAATAACCTGCCGCATTACTTTTATGGGGCAAGGCGAGCCCGCCATAATGCCCGTGCGGAGATTAAATTTATATTTCTTAAAATTGGGATGCTCAAGTATGGCAATGAACATTGTGGGCACTCCGTGCAAGGCCGTGCATTTTTCTTCGCTGCAAGCCTTCATGACCTTTTCGGAGCTGAAATAATCCACTATGACCATGGTTGTGCCGTGCGTAATGCAGGCCATAACGGCAAGCACCAATCCGAAGCAATGGAAAAGCGGCACGGTAATGCATAAGGTGTCTTGGCTGGTGAAGGCCATTCCGTCGCCGATTGTTTTGCCGTTGTTCAAAATATTGTAATGGGTAAGCATTACGCCCTTGGGATATCCCGTAGTGCCCGATGTATACTGCATATTGATGACATCGTGGCAATCAAGCTCCTTTTCCGCTGCCCTCAATTCCTCGTCGGAAACTTCCTTGCCCATTTGCCTTAAAGCGTCAAAATGCAGCATGCCTTGGGGAAGGTTTTGTCCCGCGTATATTATATGCTTCAAAAAGGGGAATCTTTGAGAATCTATGTTGCCGTCTTTGGAATGGCTGATTTCCGGGCATATTTCATGGATAATCTTAATGTAATCGGCGTCCTTAAAGCCGTCCATCAAAACAAGCGCCTTGGTGTCTGATTGCCTTAAAAGATATTCCAGCTCAAAACTCTTATAATTGGTATTTACAGTTACCAGTATGGCGCCTATTTTCGCCGCCGAAAAAAGCGTAAGCAGCCATTCGGGAATATTTGTCGCCCAAATGGCTATATGGTCGCCTTTTTTTATTCCCAGTTTAAGCCAGCCTTTGGCTATTTCTTCCACTTCTTCATTAAACTGCTTCCATGTCCTTGAATAATCCCTGTCGTTGTATTTAACGGCTATGTTGTGGGGCAGGGTAACGGCAAGTTCTGATAAAGTCTGTCCCAAAGTTTGAGTCAGCATGTTTTCCATAATGTCTTCCTTTCAGTGCAGTAAATCAAGTTTTATCTTAGTATTTTATATTGATTGCAAGAAATCTGTTGATATCAAAATACTTCCACGGGATATCGTCAACGGGCGGATAAACCCTATAAACAAGCCTTTCTTTGGTAATGGGATGGAAAAATTTAAGTTCCACCGACCATAAGGCGATGTTATAGCCGAGCAAGGTTCTGCCGTCGGCATATTTGGCGTCCCCGAAAAGCGGAGTGCCTATCGCCGACATCTGCACTCTGATTTGATGGCTTCTGCCTGTTTTGAGCTTGATATCGATAAGACTCATTTTATCGTTGACGGACAGCGTCTTATATTGCAGAACGGCTTTTTTTGCCCCTTCTGTTGCCATGGGTACGGTATACACCATATTTTTGGAAGGATTCTTGATAAGGTAATGCACAAGCTCGCCCTGCTTTTCTTTGGGAATGCCGTGCACAACGGTAAAGTACCGCTTTTCCAAATCGCCGCTTCTGAGCTGTTCGCTCAGCCTTTTCGCCGCCTTGGTTGTTCTGGCGAAAATCATGACGCCGCCGGTGGGCCTGTCCAAACGATGCACAAGCCCCAAAAAAGCTTCCCCTTTTTTGTCGTATTTGTCCTTGATGTATTCCTTAAGCAAGGTCAATAAATCGATATCGCCGCTGCCGTCGGGACAGACGGGCATATTTTGCGGCTTTACCACCACAATCACATGGTTGTCTTCATATATGATGTTGATATCGTCTATTGTGAATTTTCTCATAATTCCTATAATTATAATATATATTTCTCAATAAAGTCAAACCTAAACGCGGAATAAATTTATTGGCGGCCTTGTATATTTTCGTATGTACATAACAAACTAACGATAAAGAGAGGTAATTATGGTAGGATCGATTATATTGGTAGTATTAGGTATTTTTATACTTATAGGTCTTGGCAACCAAGCCCTTAAGGACTTCAATATTCCCAGCATAGCGGCGGTGATACTGCTTGCGCTCATAGTGGGATTAAACTTCATTCCGCCTATAACCACGGCTTTTGTAACATTCAGGATAGGCAGTCTGCTGCTGTATTTATTATGCGCGATGATGTTTTTTGTCAAAGGCAAATGGTCAAACCGTTTGCTTACTTTGCTGATAACATTGATACTTGCGGGATTGGTATACGGCAGCACCAGGCTTGCTTTGCTGTTCGACAACGCTTTTTGGGGACGGGTGAATGTGTTCTACGCGTTAATAGTCGGCTTCCTTGCCATGCTGTTTACGAGGAACGCAAAGTATTCCTTTATCTCAAGCGTGCTGGCCATATTGATAGCATCGCTTTTAACGCAGATAGGCGGAGTAATGGATTTGGACGCTCCTTTCAGCTGGGCGGTGGTAGCGGGCAGCATGGCGGTGGTAACGCTTACGCTTGTTACCAGATTAATGCCTTCCAGGCCCAACAGAATGAGCTATTATTTTGAAGCGGGCAGAATGCTTGACGAATAAGGTTTTTTCTTCGGCATATCAAAAAGGACTGAGTTTTCGGTCCTTTTTGTCGTTTCAATTATTTATTTTCAGCAACGGTTTAAGCCTGCTTCCCAGCAGATAAGCGCATATGGCCTTTAGGATTTCGGCGGGAATGAATATTACGGCAAACCCCCAAAAAACGCTTAAGATTGTACGGTCAAAAGGGATTTTGAACAATACGATGTAATAAAGCGTTCCAAACGCTAACAGCGATATCGCGGGGATAATCAAACCGAATACTTTTAGTTTTTTATGCAAAACCGAAACCAAATAAGCCAGTACGGGCAAAAACAATAAGTATCCGAAGGTAGGATTGAAAACATATCCAAAGCCGCCGCCCTGCGTAAATACGGGAAGCCCCAAAAGCCCCAGCGCCAAATAGAACAATTGCGAAATAACCGCCGGCCATTTTTTTAACACAAGTCCCGCAAGCATGGCGGAAAATGTTTGCAGAGTGAAAGACACAGGATAAAATGGAATCCTTACAAAAGACAGGCCCACGGTCATGGCCGCCGCAATGGCGATATACGCCGTTTCTTTAGTTCTGCCGCGGGCTTTGTTCATCTTCTCGCATGAATTCATAGAGCTTGTCGGTAATCTTTATTACGGGTTCGCCTTCGACGGCGCTTTCCGCCATTCTCCTTGTGGCCTCAAAGTTATCCTTATTGTCAAGGTATTCTCTTATTTTGGATATGAGCTGATTTTCGTTGTCGATTTTTACTATTATATCAAGCCCAAGGTATTCCAGCGTCCTTTTTTCCATTTCGCCGCTGGGGTACATGGAAAAAATCAGCTTCTTCTTATAAAGCGCCTCCCCAATCACCGTGGCGGTGGGACGGGTTATGACTATGTCCGCGCAGCTGTATCCGGCGTTAATGTCTATGCCTTCGTTAAGGCCGATAAAATCCGTCCTTTCTCTGACATAAGCAAGCAATCTCCTGCTGTAGCCGCAAGCCACGATAACATTGACATCAAGGCGGGCTTCATAGAGGGCGCCTATTACTTTCTTGAATTTATCGTCGCCGTATTGAGAGGCGATAACCATAAGCGTGGGTTTGTCCTCCAAATCAAACACTTTCAACGCCTCTTCCCTGGACATTTCTTTTCTTATATGCTTTCTTACGGGGATATTGCTTATAAGTATTTTGTTTTCGTCGATTCCGCAATTTACCAATTGGTCTTTTATGTCATAATTGTCCACAAAATAAAAATCTGTTTGGTTGCTGACAAGCTGTTTATTCAAACAAAACTCGTCAATGACAACGCACACCTTGGCTTTGGATTTAAGCTTATCCCTTGCCGCAAGCGAAGCCATGAGCGCTTTGGGCGTCATGGCTATAACTATGTCGGGCGTATAACGCAAAAATACATTCTGCATTCTTCTGTGCACGGGGGATTTTATATTAAACGACACCTTTTTTGAGGCAAGCTTATCCATCTTGGCCGTTTTCCGCAATTCCATAAATTTATGATAATAATTCCTTAAACGGCTTTCTTCTTTGAAAAGATAATTGAAAAGCGTATTCTTAAAATAACCCTCAAGCTCGTTTTCGGCTATTATTATGGTCAAGACACCTTCTTTTTCCTTAAACACTTCCTTAATGGCGGCGCTGGTGTTGCGGCTGCTGTTGTCCGTAATGATGACCACCGTTTTTTTGTCTCTCATTAGTCCCTCCTCTTCCTCAATATGTCGTTTTCGTTTAACTTCAACTCGCTTTTTATATACAGTTTTTGCTGCACAAGCTTGCAGTCTTCCACCATATTCCCGTCTTCGTCCAATATATGCTCCGCTTTCAATAAACGATTGTGGTTTTCCGACGGCGACAGTATTTCCAGCGTATCCCCTCTGCGGAATCTGTTGCGCTGTTCCACCACTATGGCGCCTTTGTCTTCGTCGTATCCCAAAACCAAAGCAATGAATTTATAGCCGTTGTCGGGTATGGAAGTATTATAACACATTTCCGCTTGTTTGTTTAAATAAAAACCGTCGGTGTAGTAACGATGTTTTACTTTATTCAATTCCTCGTAAAGGGACGGGTCGTATTCTTTGCCGTTAAGGATATCGTCCAATCTTTTTCGGTAGGCGTTAACTACGGCAGCTATATAATATTCCGATTTCATTCTGCCTTCTATCTTAAAACAAAAAACGCCCGCGTCCATTAATTTATCCAAAAACGGCAGCGTGCACAAATCCTTGGAATTCAAAATATAGCTTCCCCTGCTGTCCTGGGTCAAGGTAAGATATTGGTCCTCGGGGCGGTTGACTTCGGTCAGGCGATATTCCCAGCGGCAAGCCTGGACGCATTCGCCTCTGTTGCTGTCTCTGCCCGTAAGATATGTGGACAAAAGGCATCTTCCGCTATAAGCTATGCACATAGCGCCGTGCGCAAAGGCTTCAAGCTCGATTTGGCCTTTTACATAATCGCTTATTTCTTTTATTTGGTCAACGGAAAGCTCCCTTGCCAAAACCACTCTGGACACCCCGATATCTTTCCAGAATTCCACGGCGTATTTATTGATGGTGTTTGCCTGCGTGGATAAATGTATATTCAATTTGGGGAAACGCTTTTTTATAAATGAAATAACGCCCGCGTCCGAAACGATTACGCCGTCCGCCTTGACATCTTCCAAGAACGCCAAATAATCGCCCAAAGGCCCGAAGTCTTTGTTTTGGGCGAATATGTTGACGGTTACATACGCTTTTTTGTTTTTATTATGGCATAACGCTATCGCCCGTTCAATCTCTTCATGGCTGAAATTGCCCGCGTAAGCGCGCAAGCCGAAGTCCTTTCCCGCGAAATATACGGCGTCGGCCCCGAAATAAAGGGCGGTTTTTAATTTTTTTATGTTACCGCAAGGCGCAAGCAGTTCTATCTTATTCATTTTTTATCTTCTCAATCACGGCAACGCCGTCGTCTATGTTATAAATCTCAACTTTCATGCTGTCATTACTCGCTATATAGTCAAGGAATTTTCTCATGTTGGCCACAATGGTGCGGTGTTTATGCGGAATAAAGCCTTGGGCTTTGACCTTGTCATGAAAATAGATATTGTCCACAAATATGACGCCGCCATAATTCAGCATGGGAAAAACCAATTCCGTAAGCTCTTTCATATGCCCTTTGGGGCCGTCAAGTATGATAAAGTCAAAGCTGGCGTCTATCATCATAAGCGTTTGGTAGCAATCGCCCAATATAAGGCGCGCCCTATCGTAAAGGCCGGCTTCCTTGAAATTCCGCGCGGCTTGAAGAAAAATATCTTCGTTTATTTCTATGCTGACAAGGCGAGCATCGGTAACCGACAAAGACAATATCCCCGAAAAACCCACCGAAGTTCCCACTTCCAATATTTTTTTGGGATTGACTTTAAGCAAGCATTTTTTCAATAAATCCGCCGTCTTTTCCCTCATTACGGGAATATGCCTTTCTTGGGCATACTGCCGCAGACGCTTCAAAAAATCCCCGTCCATCAGTTTTCTATTATTATGGGTATGACCATAGGTTTTTTCTTTACTTCCTTAAGCAAGGATTTGGCTATCATTTTTCTGAGCAGTTGTTTTAAGCTCTGAATATCGTATTCGTCAATGTCCTCTCTCATCACTTCCCTTATAATGTTTTCCCTTAAATCCTCATTGAGTTTTTCGGAGATGTTTACCCCTCTGGAGATAATGATGGGAGGGTTTATATCAATGGAATGCTTGCTCACTATGGCTATTACAAAACCGTCGCCCGCAAGATGCCGCCTGTCCCGAAGAATCATTTCCGAATCGTCGGTTACCACGCTGCCGTCCACCAATATGCTTCCCGAAGGTATGGATTCCGCTCTCTTTATTTCCTTGCGGCTTACCTCAACCGCCATGCCTTGTTCGGGAATAATGCTGCAAGCGGGATTAATCCCCATTTCCGAGGCTATTTGAATGTGCTGTTTAAGATGTCGGTATTCGCCATGGACGGGAATAAAAAACCTGGGTTTCAGCAGCGAAAACATCATTTTAAGCTCTTCCACGCAGGCATGCCCCGAAGCGTGGACTTCCTGCAGAGATTGGTATATGACATCGGCGCCCATTTTATAAAGATTGTTTATGACATTATAAATAAGCCTTTCGTTGCCGGGTATGGGCGAGGCCGAAAGTATGACAGTGTCTTTGTCGTTTATGACAACTTTCTTAAAGTCGTTTTGGCTCATTCGGGTGAGCGCGCTCATGGGTTCGCCTTGCGTGCCCGTGGATATAATGCACAGTCTGTCGTAAGGTATTTTGTTAATTTTGTCTATATCCACGATTTTGTCTTTGGGATATTTCAATTCGCCAATATCGTAAGCTATTTCGGCGATATTTATCATGCTTCTGCCCGAAAAGGCTATTTTGCGGTTGTACTTTAAGGCGCAATTGATTATTTGCTGCACTCTGTGAATGTTGCTGGCAAAGGTCGCCACAATGATTCTTTTCTTTTCGTTCTGCGCGAAGATATTGTCCAAGTTCTTATAGACATTGCTTTCGCTCATGCTAAAGCCGCTTCTTTCCACATTGGTGGAATCCATCATAAGCAAAAGCACGCCTTTTTTGCCTATTTCGGCTATTCGGGTCAAATTAATCGCGTTGTTGTCTATGGGGGTATGGTCCATCTTGAAATCGCCGCTGTGAAAAATAACGCCTTCGGGGGTGTTGACGCTTAACGCGAAAGCTCCCGCTATGGAATGGTTGACTCGCACAAATTCCACTTTGAAGCAGCCCGCCTCAATTTTCTGCCCGTCCTCGACGGGTATGAGCCTGCGCCCTTTCACCTTGGCTTCGGCAAGCTTATGCTCCAGCAAAGCCAGAGACAGCTTTGAGCCGTAAACGGGCGCGTTGATGTCCCTCAAAACAAAATGCAGCGCGCCTATATGGTCTTCGTGCCCGTGCGTTATTACTATCGCCGCCACTTTTTCCTTATTCTGCAAAAGATAATTGTAATCGGGTATCACATAATCTATGCCGGGCATTTGTTCGTTGGGAAAGGTCATTCCGGCGTCAATAACCAATATATTGGAGCCGTACTCCAACAAAGTCATATTCTTGCCAATTTCCCCCACTCCCCCCAAAAATATCACTTTCAGTTTGTTCTTTTTCTTTGCCAAATTCTTCTCCTGTCGTTTCATCATTTTTGTATATTTCAATAAATCATTAATCAATATAGCTTAAACTATATGGTATCGAATATTGATGCGATTAAGTTTTTGCATATATAGAAGTTATGGGATTTATCAAAAAATAAATCCCTTAATTTTATTATGTTTAACAAAATTATAACATTTAACAAAGTTATAATATCGTTTTATTTTCCCGCCGCCGCTCATGAACCTGCCACATCATGGAAATACGTGGGATTCGGATCGCGTTTGTCGGGGTCATATATGAATCTGCCTTCCAACTGCGGAGGCAAGTTCATCAACCCATTGTATATTTCCACCGCGTCGCTACTCGGCACATAAGCGGCAATCACTCCCTCGGGCACTCCCTGGAAATATGTCTGTATGTTTTTCTGGAACATTGAGGAAGAATCGGGGTGGCCGTTTTTGAATACCATGTATCTTAGCGCTTTGCAATCGGCAAAGGTGGAATCCGCCATATGCCTAAAGGTGCTGGGCAGCCTTACGTATTTCAAGCTTGTGCATTGCATGAAAGCTGCCGTTCCCAATTTATCCTCGATTTTAGACGCTCCCAAATCCGCCCAAACAAGGCTCTTGCAGTTCCAGAAAGCCTTGGCGCCTATGGTATCAAGATTATGTCCGCCCACAAAATAAGCGATGGCGGTGGAGTAGAAAGCTTGTTCTCCTATTTCTTTCAGGTTGCCTATGCCATCCTCTTCGCCGTCGGGCAAAATGTCGCCGAATGTTATCTCGGAAAGCTGTTTGCAGTCGCAAAAGGCGTAATCGTCTATTCTGGAGGTGAATTTCG
>LFRM01320474.1_pt1 | contig 13260 bp, 9 predicted proteins | sample 618341 | NCBI WGS metagenome assembly LFRM01 (sample SAMN03654438, study PRJNA283298) | anaerobic digester metagenome | isolation source: pool of bioreactors CSTR01a, CSTR02a, and CSTR03a thermophilic anaerobic... | place: Denmark: Kgs. Lyngby | collected 2014-05-21 | reverse complement strand
TGGAAATAATACAGAAGTAGGTAAAATAGCTGATACAGTTACCAATATGGAACAAACTCTTTCACCACTAACAATAAGAGTTAATAAATTATCTAAGCAAATATCGTTTTTAATAATTATTGTTGCTATATTATTAACATTTTTATTATATTGGAAGGATATTCCCGGAAAACAAATATTTATGTCAGTAATAGCACTTTCAGTTTCAGCAATGCCAGAAGGATTGCCTCTTGCTTTAACAATGGCTTTAACTGTTTCATCAAATAGAATGTCAAAAAATAATGTAATAGTCAAAAAGTTAAATTCAGTTGAAGCTTTAGGAAGTTGTACAGTAATAGCTAGTGATAAAACAGGAACTTTAACTTTAAATCAGCAAACAGCTAAAAAAATAGTGTTGCCATCTAGTGAAGAATTTCAAATTAGTGGTATTGGCTATAATGGTGATGGTAAAATTTATTATTCAGATTCCAAATCTAAAGAAATAAATGACATAGTATTACAAGGAGTTATAAATAATGAAGCAGAATTAAAATTAGAAAATGATAAGTATATATACTTTGGGGATACAATAGATGTAGCATTTTTAGCATTAGGTCTGAAAAACAAAACTAAATATAATTTTCAAGTTATTTCTGAAATACCATATGAATCAGCTAACAAATTCTCAGCAGCTTTTTATAAAGATAATAATAAAACCTATTGTACAATTAAAGGTTCACCAGAAAAAGTATTATCATTTTGTAACAAAATGACTATAAATAATAAAGAAATACCAATAAATAAAGAAGCATTAGAAAAACAAAATGAACTACTTGCAAGTCAAGGCTATAGAGTAATAGCTTTAGCAAAAAAAGAAATAAAAAAAATAGATTCTAATAAAAATATTACTGAAAAAAATATTCCAAAATTATCGTTTTCTGGTTTTGTTTGTTTTATAGATCCGATTAGAAAAGAAGCAGCTTCTTCAGTAGCTCAATGTGAACAAGCGGGAATAAAAGTAGTTATGATAACTGGTGACCATCCACTTACGGCTGCTAATATTGCAACTGAACTGGGTTTAATAAAAAATACTTCTGAGATTGCAAGTGGCGAAGATGTAGAAAAATATTTAGCATTAGGGAAACGAGAATTTGATAATTTTGTGAAAACAAAAAAGGTTTTTGCTAGAGTCACTCCTCTTGATAAATTAGCAATAGTAGAATCATATAAAAGACAGAATGAATTTATAGCTGTAACTGGCGATGGAGTAAATGATGCTCCTGCTATTAAAGCTGGTAACATAGGTATAGCAATGGGAAGTGGAACTGATGTAGCTAAAGACACTGCCGATATGATAATCTTAGATGATAATTTTAAATCAATTGTTGAAGGTGTTAAACATGGTCGTATAGCTTATAGTAATATTAGAAAAATTATTTATTTATTATTATCTTGTGGAGCAGCAGAGGTACTCTTTTTTGTTTTAGCAATCATGGCTGATTTACCTATCCCACTTGTAGCGATTCAAATATTATGGCTCAATGTAGTAACTGATGGACTTCAAGATATTGCTTTGTCTTTTGAAAATCATGAAGATGGAGTTTTAGAAGAAAAAGTAAGTAGTCCAGAAAAAACAATTTTCAATATGGATTTATTTTTCGAAGTTGCAGTATCAGGATTAATAATTGGTTTAATAGTTTATGCTTTTTGGGTATTTTTGATGAACAGAAATGTAGAACTTACTTTAGCAAGAACTTATGTTATGACTTTAATGGTATTTATGCAAAATATTCATGTTCTTAATTGCCGTAGTGAAAAAAGAAGTACATTCTCAATGCCACTTAATAATAAGTTTTTAATTTTCTCTATTGTAAGTGCTTTTATTTTACAAGTAATAGTAATGGAAGTTGAAGTATTTGCTCAATTTTTACAAGTAACAAGTATTCCTTTTTCACATTTATTAATTTTATTTTTAATGTCATTACCTTTATTAATCATAATGGAAATATATAAAAAAATCATATACAAAAAGTAGTATTTTATTTACTACTTTTTAATTCAAATAAAACATCTCTTAATTGCATAGCTCTTTCAAAATCAAGTTCTTTAGCAGCTTTTTTCATTTCTCTTTCGATACTTAACATCATGTCTTTTGCTGCTTTTTTTGATAATTTTTCAGGAGATTCGTCATCGGTTATTTCATTAGATATTAAATCTCTTATCTCTTTAGTAATTGTTTTAGGAGTGATATTATGTTTTTTATTATAATCTTCTTGAATTTTTCTTCTTCTTTCAGTTTCTATTATAGCTTTATTCATAGCTTCGCTAATTTTATCAGCATACATTATGACATGGCCTTTTTCATTACGGGCTGCTCTTCCGATTGTTTGAATTAAACTTCTTTCACTACGTAAGAATCCTTGCTTATCAGCATCCATTATCGCAATTAAACTAACTTCAGGTATATCTAAACCCTCTCTTAGAAGATTTATTCCTACAATACAATCATACTTTCCTAATCTTAAATCTCTAATTATTTTTAATCGGTCAAAAGTTTTAACTTCACTATGTAAATACGCTACTTTCATATTTAAACTTTTTAAATAATTAGTTAATTCTTCAGCCATTCTAATAGTAAGGGTTGTAACTAATACTCTTTCATTTAATTTAATTTTTTCATTTATTTCATGAATTAAATCATCTATTTGGCCTTCTGTTTTTTTAACTTCTAGAGTGGGATCAAGTAATCCAGTGGGTCTAATAATACTTTCAACATATTTATTATCAACAAGTTCTAACTCATACTCACTAGGAGTAGCTGAAACATATATAACTTGATTTATTTTTTTATTAAATTCTTCAAATCTTAAGGGTCTGTTATCTAGAGCACTTGGTAATCTAAAACCATAATCAACAAGTGTTTGTTTACGAGCGCGATCTCCATTATACATTGCTCTTACTTGTGGAAGGGTGACATGGGACTCATCAATAACTAATAAATAATCATCACCAAAGAAATCCATTAAAGTACTAGGTGTTTCTCCTTCGTCGCGAAGTGCTAAATGTCTAGCATAGTTTTCAACTCCACTACAAAAACCTGTTTCTTTTAACATTTCAATATCGTATTTAACTCTTTCTCTTAACCTTTGTTCTTCAATTAATTTACCGTTTTCTTTAAAGTAATTTAATCTTTCTTCAGTTTCAGTTTCAATCCTGTTAATAGCTTCAGTCATTTTTTCATTACTAGTTACAAAGTGACTAGCTGGGTGAATACTAATATTTTTTATGCTTTGAATTATAGTTCCTGTTAAAATATCAAATTCACTAATTTTATCAATAAGGTTTCCAAATAATTCTACTCTAATACCATTTTTTCTTTCGCTAGCTGGGACAATATCAATAATATCACCATTAGCTCTAAAGGTTCCTCGGTGAAAATCTAACTGACTTCTTTCATATGTCATTGATACTAATCTATCAATGATTTCATTACGTTTGATTTTATCACCGACGGATAAAATTAACATATTGTTTTTATATTCTTCTGGTTCTCCTATACCGTAGATGCATGAAACTGATGCAACAACAATAACATCTTTATTATTAATTAAAGCACTTGTTGCTCCATGTCTTAGTTCATCTATTTCATCATTAATACTTGAATCTTTTTCAATATAAGTATCACTAGATGGAACATACGCCTCGGGTTGATAGTAATCATAATAAGATACAAAATATTCAACTCTGTTTTCAGGAAATAATTCTTTAAATTCTGAATAAAGTTGTCCAGCTAAAGTTTTATTATGGGCTAATACTAAAGTTGGTTTATTAATTTCATTAATAACATTAGCAATTGTAAAAGTTTTTCCCGTTCCAGTTGCGACTAGTAATACTTGATGTTTTTTTTCAGTATTAATGCCATCCACTAAATTTTTTATAGCAGTAGGCTGATCACCTGATGGTTTATATTCTGATTTTAATTTAAACATAGTATCCTCCTGTCAGTAGTATTATACACTAATAATTAATTTTATAATAATAAAAACAAGATTTAAATCTTATTTAATCTTGTTTAGTTGTTTTTTGATATTTTTAAATATTGGAATATTTCCTTTATAACTTTTAGGGTTAATAGGTGAAGGATGATAGATAGGAATAATTATTATTTCTTTATTTAAAATGTTTTTTTTAAATATTTTTCCAACAATATCTCCATACTTATTAAATTTTTCATCTAATAAAATACTGGTCGGATATGCTCCTAATGTTATGACTATTTGAGGATTTAAATAATAAATCTGTTTTTCTAAAAAATTTAAACAATTTTCAGATGCATTTTTTAAAAGTTTTCGATCAGGAATATAACACTTACATGCTTCAGTAAATGTTATATCATCTATGGTTAAATTTATTATTTTTAATAATTCATTTAATACTCTTGCAGTAGGTAATAATTTATTATCTTTATTATAAAAAGCTTTACCAGTAGTAATCCATCCTTTTTTTGCAGGTGATTCACCTATAAATAAGATATCATTATTTTTACCAAAGGAAATAGTATTACTTGTTAGTTTTGTTAAACCTAAACATTTTTTACAATCTTGGATTTGACTTTCAATATTTACTAAGTTCATGATTTATTTTCTATATAGAAAGCATAGTATTCATCAAATGTAATATTTTCATTCTTAATTTTACTAGCAGTTTTTCTACCAACATATCTATAATGCCATGGTTCGTATGAATAGCCAGTTACATCTTCTTTATCATCAGGATATCTTAATATAAAACCAAAATTATAACAATTTTCTTTCATCCAAGTAAAACTCTCAGTTTCACCAAATTTATCATTTTCATCATAAAAATCAGCAACATCAATTGCATATCCAGTTTGATGTTCTGAATAGCCTGCTCTAGCAGCATATGCATCTGCTTTTCTAGTTCCATATAATGATTTTCTTGATTCCCAGACTTCTTTTTGAGAATTATAATCTCGGTATGAAGAATTTATTACGATTGTATAACCAGCATTTTTTGCTTCAGCTGCTAACTCTTTAAAAGCATTTATTACATCTTCATTTATTGAATTACCTTCATAAGCATACGATGGAGATATTTTAATAATATTATCTGGCTCATAATTTTCTTCTAAATAATGATATTTATTTACTAGCATTAACTCTTTATCTTCTAAGTTAGCTTTAATTGGTTCTTCATAATAATCACGGTCTCTATTTACATTAACCATTACTATCGCATTAGATATATTTTTAAGATCATTTTTTTCTATATAATTTAAATAACGCTCTATATTTTTATAGATAAAATATTTTTCAGATACTAATTTAACTATATTATTATCTTTTTCTTTTGTTAAAATATTATCTAATTCTTGACTATTTAAAAATTTGATTAAAGTTTTACTTTCATCTAAAGTATAATTAATTTCTAAAAGTTTATACTCATATGTTTGTTTATATAGATAATCTTTATAAAATTTTGTTCCACTAAATACGATTACTGTTAAAAATATTATTAATAGAAAACCGATTTTTATTGGTTTTTTTATTTTTCTTTTCTTAGCCATGATCTCACTTCCTAAGTTAATTATAACATAGTGAAAATGTTTATTTTAGATTAAAAACTCTGAAGTGTAAAGTATGATAATTATCTAAAAATATGCTATTATAATAGTAGGAGTATATATGAAAATAATAGAAGCTATTGAGAAAAGAAGAAGTATAAGAAAATATACTGATCAAAAAGTAAAAAAAGCAGATTTAGAAGAATTAATAAGATTAGCAACTTTAGCACCATCAGCTCATAATCGTCAGCCATGGAGGTTTTATATTGCTCTAGGTGATAAAAAGAAAAGAATAGTAGATATGATAAATAAATACTGTGAGAATACGGAAGATGTAATGTATAAGACAGTCTCATTTACTGCCAGTGTAATTGATAATGTGAGTTCTTTAATTATTGTGATGAAAGAAAAAGATGAAAAGTGGCATTATCTTGATATTCTAGGAATAGGAGCAGCAATTCAGAATATTAATCTGGGGGCTCTTGATTTTGGATTAGGTACACTTTGGATCAATCATACTGATTGTGTAAAAGATGAAATAGTACATTATTTAGGTTTTGAAAATTTTGAATTGGTAAGTGTTATAGCAGTAGGTTATCCTGACCAAGATCCAAAACCAAGACCAAGAAAAAAGATCGAAGAAGTATTTTTCAATTAATAAATCTTTGACTTTAATGAGTTGTTATTATAAAATTATTTAAGAATAAAAAGGAGTAAGTTAAATGAAAAAAATATTAGTTTTTGGGCATAAAAAACCAGATACAGATTCAGTTACTGGTGCTATAGCACTTTCATATTTAAAAAACAAGATGGGATTAAATACCGAACCTAGGGTTTTAGGTGAAGTAAGTTCAGAAACTCAATTTGCATTAAAGAAATTTAATACTCCAGTTCCTAAATATTTAAATGATGTTAAAGTTCAGTTAAAAGATATTAAGTATAAAAAAGATTATTTTATTAATCAAAATGAATCTATATATCAAACATATAATTATATTAGTTCTAGAGGTATAACTGGAATACCTTTAGTTAATGAACAGAAGAAATTTCAGGGTTATGTTTCTTTAAAAGAAATAGCTAATGAATTAATTATTAGTTCATCTAATAAAATAAATAGTAGTTTTGAAAATATTGCTAAAACATTAAATTCAAGTTTTGTTTATAAATTTGATGATTTGATAGTAGGTGATGCTGTTGCGATAACGGTATCTTATAAAATGTTTGTTGATAACATTAAAGTTACTAACAATTCTATTATAATAGGTTGTAACAGAGCTCATGTTTTAGATCATGCTTTAAAAAACAAAGTTAAACTAGTAATATTAATGGATAGTTATAAATTAACAAAAGAAGAAATTGATTTAATCAACAAAAATAAAGTTAATGTGATAATTACTCCATATGATACTTTTAAAATTTCTAGGATTTTATGTTTAGCTAATCCAATAAAAACTATCAAAAGATCATCTTCTGCTGTAACTTTTGAACCTTTTGATTATTTAACAGATTTTTTAGAAGTTAGTAATAAACTTAAACACACTAATTATCCGATAGTTAATGCTAGAGGGATATGTGAAGGTATGCTTAGAGTAATTGATACTAGTGATATAACTCGTACTGATGTAATATTAGTTGATCATAATGAACCATCTCAAAGTGTTGATGGTTTAAGCGAAGCTAATATAATAGAAATTGTTGATCACCATAATATAGGAAATATTTATACTAACACTCCAATTAATTTTCGTAATATGTCAGTTGGCTCTGTTAATACAATAATTTATTATCTATTTAATGAACAAAACCAAAAAATACCTAAAGCTATAGCTGGATTAATGTTAAGTGGAATAATTTCCGATACTTTACTTCTAGCTAGTCCTACTACAACTGAGTTAGATAAATTAGTAGCAACTGATTTAGCTCGTATAGCGGGAGTTAATTTACAAAAATATGGTATGGAACTTCTAAGCAGTGGTGTAAGTATCACTGGCATGAGTAAACAGGAAATTATTAATAAAGATTTTAAAAATTACTTAGCTGGAGAACATAGAATTGGTATTGCTCAAGTGTTTGCAACTTCATTTAATCAATATAAAAATGAAATAGAAGAATATATAAATAAATTAAATGAAATAAGTGAAACAAATAATTATAAAGTAGTATGTTTATTTGTAACTGATATATTTAATAATGACTCTTATCTTATATATAATGATAAATCTGAAAAATATTTAGAAGAAGCATTTAGTATAGATAAATTATCTCAAGGATATTTATTAGAAGGTGTTGTATCTAGAAAAAAACAAATGGTACCTTTAATATTGAATGTTATTGATAAATTATAAGGTGGTTATATGAAAAAATTAAAGATTTTTACTTCAATTGCTATTTTATTTCTAGTGGGAATAGGTGTAGTACTGGGTTATTTATTAACTAGTATTTCATATGAAAAATACGAAGAAGTAGCTACAGTTATAGAAAGAAGATCAGCAACTGAATTAGTCGTAGAGCTTGATGAAGAACCAGAACAAAAGATAAAAAACGAACTTATTGTATATTCAAATATTTTTGCTATAGGAGATAAAATTAATATACAATATTCTAAAATAGGTTCTAAATATGTTGTAAATAGAGTATCTATTTTAGAATCAACTGAAAAAACCTATATAGCATCAAGAATAACTATTGATCCAACAATTATAAAATATCGCAATATAATAAGTGGTAAAATAGATAGAGAATTATCTAGTTCTTTAAATTCGATAATCGCGATGCCAGTAAAATTAAAAAATCAAGAATTTAATCTTATAGAACCAAAAGAATATTTTGAAATGTATTATTATAATATGAATATAAATTTTATTTTAGTACCTGAAAATACTGAAGCTAAAATTACCTTACTTAAAGATTTCAAAGTAGTTAGTTTAGAAAATATTGATGAAGATGTTATTACTAACTTAGAGTATAATTACATAAATAAGAGTATTACTTTTAAAGGTTTAGGTAAAGGAATATATTCACTTAAACTAAGTTTTGAAAACGGAGACATTATAAATTATATCTTTGTTTAGAGAAAAAAATTATTGTTTTAGATAAGTATGTATGTTAATATAATTATATAAGAAAGGTTGTGATTTTATGGAGTGGTGGCATATTTTGTTGATAGTAGTTGTCTTATTAATTTTGTGGTTTGTAAAAACTTATAACGACTTAATTAAATTGAGAAATAAAGTTAAAAACCAATGGTCACAAATAGATGTTCAATTAAAAAGAAGGTTTGATTTAATTCCAAATCTTGTTGAAACAGTTAAAGGCTATACTAAACATGAAACTGAAACTTTAGAAAAAGTTATCAGTGCTAGAAATTCTTATTTATCAGCAAATACTCCTGAAGAACAAATGAAAGCAAGTGGAGAATTATCAGGAGTTATGAGTAAATTATTTGCTTTATCAGAAGCTTATCCTGATTTAAAAGCTAATACTAATTTTATGGATATGCAAAATTCTTTAAAAGATACAGAAGATAAAATTTCATATGCTAGACAATTTTATAATGATATTGTAATGAAATACAATACAAAAATTGAAACAGTACCTACTAATATAGTAGCGAATATGTTTAATTTTAAACAAGAAGCTTTCTTTGAAGCAGTTGAAGCTGAAAAAGAAAATGTAAAAGTAAAATTTTAAGAGTCTATATGATTCTTTTTTTTCTGAAATATGCTAAAATTAATTATAAGAAGGTGCCTATGAAAAAAATAGTTTTAATAATTATAATGATGTTAAGTTTTGTAATTAATGTAGATGCTGATTCAATTAATGGAATTACTATGGATATTTTTTTGGATAAATATGGTACAGCTCATGTTACAGAAAAATGGGATGTTAATATAAATAAAGGAACTGAGGGTTATAAACCATATTATAATATTGGTAATGCAAGATTTTCAGATTTTAAAGTAAGTGATCTTACTAATGAATATCAATTTATAAACTCATGGAATGTAAATGGTACTTTTGATAGTAAAGCATATAAAAACGGTATTAATTATTTAAATGATGAACTTGAACTATGTTGGGGAATAAGTAAGTATGGTAAAAATATATATACTTTAAATTATAAAATAGAGGGATTTGTTTCTGAAACTTCTGATAAACAAATGATATTTTGGAATTTAATACCTCATGAGTTATCTTTAAAACCTCAAAATGTAAGTATAGTTATTTGGTCAGATCAATATTTTTCATCAGAAATTCCAGTATGGGGATATGGAAACTATGGAGGAACGGCCTATGTTTATGATGGAAAGATCGAAATGAATAGTGATGGTGCTTTAGATTCATCAGAATATATGACTATATTGGTAGAGTTTCCTTTAGGAATGTTTGAAACTAATAATATTTTAGATAAAACTTTTGATGAATATTATGAAGAAGCTGAAATAGGAACTATTCATTACCAAGAAAATAATATAAAAAATATTATAGCTACAATTATAACGATAGTTTTCACTGTTATGTTTCCAATAATACTTACATTTTTAATAGCAAAATCTTTAAATAACAAACATTTTAAAAAAAATATATCTAAAGGTAAATTTCCGAAAGATTTAATTTATTTTCGAGATATCCCATGTAATAAAGATATTTATTATGCGTTCTTTTTATCATATAATTATAATTTAATGAAAAATAAAAACGATTTCTTAGGCGCTCTTATTTTAAATTGGGTAAAAAATGGATATGTTAAAGTTGAAAAAATAGAAAAAAAAGGAATCTTTAAAACAGGTGAAGAATCTACTTTAGTAATGGATTTAACAAAATTTGATTTAGAAAGAACAAAAATAGATTATTTAGAAGCTGATATGTTTGATTATATGTATGAAGCAAGTAAAGATGGAATTTTAGAATCAAAAGAATTCTCTAGATATTGTGAAACTCATTATAATAAAATTTTAAGATGGTTTGATAAAGTACTTAATAATCAAAAAGATATAGCATTAGATGCAAATTTAATTATAAAAGAGAAAAAAATAAGTACTAAGTACTTTGAAACTAATTCTATTTATGAAGAATCAACTAAGTTAGCAGGTTTAAAAAAATTTCTAAAAGATTTTTCGAGTATTGATGATAAATCAGCAATTCATGTTCATTTATGGGAGTATTATTTAATGTTTGCTCAAATATTTGGAATAGCAGATAAGGTTGCTAAAGAATTTAAAGAAATGTATCCTGATGTTATAACGGATGCATCTTATAACAATGTTATATTTATTCATACTATGTCTTATAATAGTATTAACAGTGCAACTACTGCTAGAACTAAAGCTCAAAGCTATTCAGCTGGAGGGGGAGGATTTTCATCTGGCGGCGGTGGTGGTGGCTCATTTGGTGGCGGTGGTGGTGGCGGTGGCTTTCGCTAAACTTTAAAGACTTTTGTCTTTTTTTTTCGTCAAATATTGACAAAGAATGAGATTATGATAAGATGTTATTATAGTAGGATAAAGATATAAAGGGATGATTAGCAGTTGAAAAAAATATTAAATAAAATTAAAAATCCGTTTAATATAAAGCTATCAAGGCGAGTAAAGAGCATGCTAATTTTTTTTGGTATTTTTACTTTTGTAATAACTACTGCCACCTACGCTTGGTTTATTAGTTTAAGACAAGTTAATATTACAAGCTTTGATTTAAAAATAGATACAATTCTTAATTTATTATTATCGCTTGATGGTAAACATTGGGATAATGTAGTTTTTATTGATGAATTTTCTTATAATGATCCCAGTAATGTATATGAAGGAAATACTAATGCTTGGAGTGAAGTTGGTTTAATACCAATGTCATCATCAGGAAAGATAGATACAACATCTTCTAGACTAGAACTTTATCAAAAAATAGGAATGAGTATTACATCTGGTGGATATAGATTACTTGCTAATAAAGTTAATAACCGCGGAGATAATGAAAGATTAGGTTATGTAGCTTTTGATCTATTTATTAAAAATTTCTCTAAAAAATCATATACTCAAGAAATAGATTATTTAACTGAAGAAGCTGTATATTTAGGAGAGAATTCTTTTGTTAAAGTTACCGACCAAAACTTAGCTAATCGTGGTATTGAAAACTCAGTTAGAATTGCTTTTGCACAAATAGGAAGAGTTATTGGTACAACATCCAATCAAGATACAATCACTTCTTTATCATGTAATGATGATGGAAATAACAATCCATCTATTAGAAATAATATAACGGGAATATGTAGACCAGCAGCAATATGGGAACCAAATGATAGAGACCATGTTATTGCCTCAGTAAATTGGTATAACAAATCTTGCAGATCTAGAATTGGATATGATATCAATTTAGAATCTTCTTACGGAGGTAAGTGTTCACCAATAAGTAATGGAAATTATTATCCAACTTATGCAATAGTAAATGAAATACATGAATATAATAATGTTGATGTTTATGATGGACCAATGTATAACGGATATACTGGAAGTAGTGAATTTATGCAAGAGGTCAAATATTTTACTGATACAGATAAATTATTAAGTGGGCTTGATAAAAAAGAAATATTTACTTTAGCACCAAATAGTATTACTAAAGTCAGAATATATATTTATTTAGAAGGACAAGACATTGATAATTTCGAATTAGCTCAAGATGGGAAAAGAATTACAATTGAATTTAGCTTCACAAAAGACCGTTTTAGTCCTGAGGAAATAAATTCGGGTGGAGTATCAGATTTTGATGATATATGGCAACCAGTTATTACAATTGAGCCTCCAGAATTAGAAATTACTATACCAGTAGGAAGTGACTTTGTACCTCCGACGGCAACAGCTTTAGACAAAATAGGTGAAACACTAAACGATGATATAATAGATGATATATCTGACCGAATTCACATTACTAACAATGTAAATACTTTAATACCAGGAGAGTATGAAGTAATATATCGAGTAAGTGATTGGTATGGCAATTTTGCTCAGCCAATTATATTAAAAGTGACAGTAGTATAAAAATCATAAAACTTTTCGACAAAAATCTCCAAAAAATATTGACAAACTTCTAGATTATGATAAGATTAAGTTATATTACGGTAGTGGCTATCTGTAATTGTATTTGTGTCATGTTGTAGGAGATGACATATAAGAAAAAAAGGAAAGAGGAAAAAAATGGAAAAAGAACTAAAACAATATACAAGACGAGTAAGAAATCTAGTATTCATCTTTGTAATAACAGCAATTCTTGTAAGTGTATCAACTTATGCATGGTTCATTGGTATGCGTACAGTAACCGTTGAAGAGTTCGAAATTGAAATTAAGGCTGCAGATAGTTTAGCTTTATCTCTAGACGGGATTACCTTTTCAGAATCGGTAAGTATTGATAATACATCTTTTGATGTTGAAACTTATGAAAACAACACTAACTGGTGGACTGGACCTGCACTTGATGAACAACAACAAGAAATACCGGGTGATTTTAGAGGGTTAATTCCTATGTCATCAGTAGGAGTTGTCGATACTGACTCAGCGCGACTAAAATTATATGAAAAAGCTTCAGTTACTCCATCTCCAGGTGGATTTAGATTAATTGCAACTCAAGTGAAAAACGGTGTAGGTGAAGGACTTGAAAACAGTGAACAACCTGGATATGTTGCATTTGATTTATTTATCAGAAACTCATCT
>LFRM01231627.1_pt1 | contig 13260 bp, 13 predicted proteins | sample 618341 | NCBI WGS metagenome assembly LFRM01 (sample SAMN03654438, study PRJNA283298) | anaerobic digester metagenome | isolation source: pool of bioreactors CSTR01a, CSTR02a, and CSTR03a thermophilic anaerobic... | place: Denmark: Kgs. Lyngby | collected 2014-05-21 | reverse complement strand
AGACGTTCCAGAGCGGCAGGAAGGCCGATAGCCTCGGGCACGAAGCGGCCGGCGAGGTGGTTGCCGTGGCCCAGCCGTGCAAGGTGGCCGTGGGCGACCGGGTCGTGGTGATGCCGCTCTACTCCTGCGGGACGTGCGCCCTCTGCCGCGGCGGCGATTACATTTACTGCCAGAACGGCATCGACCCTGCGGCATTTACCGGCTCCCCGGAGGGCGCCGCCACCATGGCGCAGTACGTGCTCAAGCCCTCCTGGTTGCTGCCGAAGATACCCGAAGGGATCAGCTACGAGCATGCCTCCCTGGCGTGCTGCGGACTCGGCCCCACCTTTGGCGCGTGCGACCGGATGGGCGTGAGCGCGTTCGATACGGTGCTCATCACCGGCATGGGCCCGGTGGGCCTGGGCGGCATCATTAACGCACGTTACCGGGGCGCCCGGGTCATCGCCGTAGAATCGCACCCCTGGCGCGCAGAGCGTGCCAGGCTTCTTGGTGCTGCCGCCGTGGTGGATCCCACGCGCCAGGATGCCCTGCGCGAAATCCTCGACCTCACCAACGGCGAGGGCGTGGACAAGGCGATCGACTGCTCTGGCAACGTGGCCGCCCACCGTCTCTGCATCGATGCCACTCGCCGGAGGGGGCAGGTTGCCTTCGTCGGCGAGTGCATGGATGAGACGCCGGTGCGCGTCAGCCCCGATCTGATCCGCAAGGGCCTGACACTGCACGGCGTCTGGCACTACAACCTGTCGCGCCTGCCGGCGCTCTTCCAGATGATCCGCCGCTCTCCTGATGCCCTCGACCTCCTCATCAGCCACCGCTTCCCCATCGACCGTGTTGAGGAAGCGTGGCGGCTGCAGGCAACCGGCGAGTGCGCGAAAGTCCTTCTGAAGCCCTGGGAGTAGAGGATGCCCGAGCACCTGGTGGGAGTTATCTCAGATACGCATGGTCTGATGCGCCCGGAGGCCTTGAGGGCGCTGGGGGGTGTCGAGCGCATTCTGCATGCGGGGGACGTCGGGAACCGCGAGGTGTTGGATGCGCTGCAGCAGATCGCTCCGGTGACCGCCGTTCGGGGCAACACCGACCGCGACGCCTGGGCTTCCCGGCTTCCGAAAACCGCCGTCGTCGAAATGGGGCCGGCCACGCTCTACCTGCTACATGACCTCGGCGAGCTCGATCTCGATCCGGCAGCCGCCGGCTTCGCCGCCGTGATCTACGGCCACTCTCACCAGCCCCACACCGAGAGCCGGGGCGGTGTTCTCTACCTCAACCCTGGGAGTGCCGGCCCGCGCCGCTTCCGCCTCCCTGTCACCCTCGCGCGCCTCCGCGTTCGCGAGACGGGACTCGAGGCAGAGATTGTTCCTTTGTTGCCACCCGCGTGACCCACGCGTCGGCCAGGCCAGGCCGGTCCGGATCACGCGGGTGCATTTCTCAGGAGTTGTCGTGCAACCAGAGCCGGGCGACGTTCGGACCGCCGATCGCTTCGTCCTTCTTCATCCACTTGGCATGCCCGTCGAAGAAAACAAGGGCTTTCCTTCCCCCTCGCGCGCTGTGTTGGGAGCGTTTCGCGGGCGAGTCTCTCAGCCTTGGGTGAGAGGGGGGAGGGGCACTCGCCGCGCTCGCTTGCGCGACCGCCGGGTGCCCCTCCATTCTGTCACGGTTGCGGACGGGCGACGTCGTAGCCGAGGTAGTTGGTCAGCGCTTCACAGACGGGATCGGCCACCTGGCCGGGCGTTACGCTGACGTGGTGGCGATGCCCGCATCGCCCGACGTGGAGCAGCACGTCTTGCAACGCCGGCACGCGGGCGACGCCGGCGCACCCGAAGAACTCCGGTGGGATCGGGTCGTTCGTGAACTCGCCCTCGCCCACATAGAACTTCAGGCGGCCGGAATCGGTGGTCATGCTCGCGAAGGTGAAGGACGTAGGCGCGATCCGGCCGACATTGCACCCGATGCTGCAGCTACGGCCGACTGCGTTGGCAAGGATGGCGTGCTCCTCCACCTTGCCCTTGGCGGTCATCATCGATTGCGGCACGGGCCCGCAGTGGAAGAGGATGCACTTGTCGTCGTCATCCCCATAGTTGTTGTTCCAGTCGAGGCAGGCGGTCACCTCGCCGGATGCCATGCCGAGGGCATGCATCGCGATGGCGTTGCCGACATCGACCTCGCATGCCGCGGTGATCCCGCGGTTGTTCATCTCGCTGAGGACCACGCACGGTGAGATGCCAAGCTGACGCTGCATCTCCTCCCAGCAGCGCAGGGCGATGGTATCAAGGCGTGCCTCTTCGATGAGGGTATCGAGGGCGACGCCGAGGCGGACGAGGGTGTCCCTCTTGTCGCCGGGTACGCTGGAGAAGTCGGCATAGCCCAGGTAGCGGTCCTCCTTGGCGCGGTAGGCGTCGCTATTCGGGTCCACTGCGCGCATCCGCGCGAAGAGATCGGAGAGGTCGAACGTCTCCATCGTGATCCGGTGGCGTTGGAGCGCGACCTCGTCGATGCGCACGGTCTTGAACGCGGTGGTGCGCGCGCCGATGGCACCCACTATCAGATTGCGCATCCCCTTGACCACGCGGCAGACGCGGTCGAAGTACTCCACGTTCTGGGCGAAGCGCGGCGAGGCGGGCGAGACGGTGTGCGGCTTCAACGCTGTGAAGGGGATGCCGTTCTGACAGAAGACATCCATGATGGAGAGCTTGCCGCAGAAGGCGTCGCGCCGTGTTGCGGGCGCCATCTTGTCCATCTCGTCCGGATAGGCCTGGATCAGGATCGGCACGCCGGCTTCGCGCAACGCCGCGACGGCACCGTTCTCGTCGCCGAAATTGGGGAGGGAGAGGATGACGCCGTCGAACTTACCCTCGTTCTCTTTGAGGAACCGGGCGTAGATCTCTCCCTCCGCCGGTGTCTCCACCGCGCCATAGCGCGTAGCCGAAGCATCCAGCACGAGCGTTTCGTGCCCCATAGTACTCAGCACGCGAGTCAGCTCCTCACGCGCCGACGCCATCAGAGAGCCGGGGAAGAACCCCCGGTTGCCGAAGAAGAGAGCAAAGCGCGATTTCTTCGTTGGAGTCTCCATCTCGCGGTCTCCCTTCGCATGGTCTACTCCATCAGACGCGCCAGAGCGATGCGCGCCTTCTCATAGGCGGCTGGATCCTTCTCCCATTCGAACCACGAGCCGGCGAGGGGGCGGACCACCTCCTCGGCTTGCGCCCGTTTTCCCGCGGCTTCGAGCTGGGCGAGGTACTCGTAGTCTTCAATCGAGTCGCGCAGCGCTTTGACGCGGAGGCTTTCCACGATGCCATCGTAGCCCACGGCGCGCCCGGGGTAGAGCAGGCTGCCCTCACCGTTATAGAGCGGGCCCTTGCCTTCCGGGTGCCGGTTGCGCCGGTCGAGCGTTTTCGGATCGGTCCACGGGTCATCCACCTGCTGCCAGTAGGCCATTCCGCCCCAATAGAGGAGGCCGCGGATGCCATACCGCCAGGCAATCCAGGTGGGCACGCGGTAGTTGAGGAGCGGGGTGTCGAGCAGCCACCAGGGAGTCGGCTCGCGCTGGCAGAGCGCCGTATAGCACCAGACCGTCTCGCCCAGCGCCTGGCGCGTCCTCGCGCTCTCCTCCTTGAAGAGCGGCCACAGAGGGCACCAGATGTCCACGGCCCCGTAGAGGTCACCCCATTGCTCGTTCTGAGTCCATGTTTGCTCCACGACGAGCACCTTCACCACGGAGCGCGCGGCGCGAATGGCGCGGCCCCACTTCTGCACGAAGCGATAGGCCTCCTCATCGTTTGGCTCGTCGCGCAGGTAGGTGTAGAAGGTAACGTGGGGGCGGTTCAGCTCTCGGGCTGCCTCGTCCCAGGCCTTCAGCCAGGCGTGCAGCTTCTCGCGCTCCGCCTCGGGGTCCTTCACCACCGAAGTGGGCCGGGGCACGCTGAAGGCGTTCACATGGTAGCGGTCAACGAACTCGCGGAACCGGTCCACCTGCTCCTTGGGGATGCGGAAGGAGCCATCCGGTTGTGCCTGGACGGCGAGGGTGCCCGGAGGGGGCGTGGCGTTGATCCGGTGGCGCGAGAGCAACTCCGCGCATTGCTCCTCAACCGCTGCCCAATCGGTGGGCTCGGCCTCCTTTCCATCCTTCGCGCGCTGCTGGTAGTGGGTGCGCAGGCGCGATGCCGGGCTGCCCAGGGCCGTCTGCAACGTCGGGACGTTGGGCAGCGTGAGCTTCCAGACGGTGAGCGTGACTGGAATGGTGACGGCCGGCCGGCCCGGGGCGGTCAGCCGGTAGTCGCCGCGATACACGCCCGGCACGGCGTTCGCTGGGACATAGAGGTCCACCAGGAAGCCGTGAGTCTCGTTCGCTGGCAGGTCGAAGGGGATCGCCTTGAAACGGGCTTCACCCAGGGGTTGGCGCGTCACCGGGTGGTCGAAGGGGATGAGCGGGTCGGGATACCATCCGGGGCGGAACGCCTCGTTCCGGTAGCTCCCGATGGTGATCTCGAGCTGGTGCTGGCGGTAGAGGCGTGCATCGCGTGCCGGAAGCACGGCTCCCTGGGGCCTCTTCAGATCGCCGGGCTCCAGGCGGATGCCAGTGACTGGCTGATCTGAGCGCATCAGCACCTGGAAACACTCCCACTCGTTGCGCGCCGCGCCAAGCTGCACGGCGATCCCGGTGCCTGCCGGATCCTCGCGCAGCACGCGCTCTGTTCTGGCAAGCGTCCACACCTGCCAATCGGCGCATGCCGGTCCGGTGGCTAGTAAAAGGAAAACCGGGAGTAACCTGAGGAATCGCATCGCTACCCTCCTTTTGTGTTGCATTCTGCATTAGCCCTCCGCGCGCCAACTCCTCCTTGCGCGAGCCGCATCCCGGTGCTGCATCTACCGCTCGGATGGTGCGGGCAACGCGATGTGCGAGCGAACGTGTGGTAGGGGCGTCAGACCCGCGCCCGCGTGCTGGGCTGCCGGCACCTGCTCACCCGTGGTATTGCGGGCCGGCTACCGCTTGATCATTTGACCATCTCTGCGTACAATAGGGCTATTGGAGAGGAAGAGCGGGTCGTGGGTGTGGGGAAAAGGCTGCGCGTTCGCTCGCTGGCCAGTGGGAGTAACGGCAACTGTGTCGTCGTCCAGTCGGGCGAGGACGCTTTGCTGATCGATGCGGGGATCAGCAGGCGCGCCGTTCTGGCGGGCCTGGCGGCAACCGGAATTCCGGAGCACGCCGTCCGCGCCATCCTCCTGACACACGAGCACTCGGATCACACCCGAGGGCTGTTGCCCGTGGCGCGCCGCCTGGGCGCGCCGGTGATTGCCAACCGCGCGACCCTGGCTGCCGCCGGAGCGTGTGACCTGGAGCATTGCGTGCTGGAGACCGGCGCGACGCTCGAGCTTGGCGCTCTCCGCCTGTGCTCTTTTGGCGTTTCGCACGACTCGGTGGAGCCCGTAGGCTATGTGGTGGAAGACGGGGCACACCGGGTGGTCTGCTGCACCGACACGGGGGTGCCAGGTGATCTGAGCGAGCGCCTGAAGGAGGCCGACCTCGCCATCCTGGAGGCGAACCACGATATCGACCGCTTGCTGGCCGGGCCATATCCCGAGCGGCTGAAGCGGCGCATCCTGGGGGATGCAGGCCACCTCTCGAATGCGGCTGCGGCGGAGCTTGCCAGTGCGCTGCTGTTGCACCGGCCGGGCGCGCAGGTCTGGCTGGCGCACCTGAGCGCGATCAACAACACCCCGTCGCTGGCGCTGGCAACGGTACGCCGGCAGGTGGCTATGGCAGGTGGTGACCCCGAGCGCGTCACTGTAGCCCCGCGCGGCCGGCCCGGCCCCATCTGGGATGCCGCCGAGACCTGGCGGCAGCTGTCGCTCTTTTAGATGGGTGGCGCGCGGACAGGAAACGGGCAGTGCGGACCCGAAGAGGTATCCCGAGGAGGTTGGGTTGCGCGAGATCACAACGGATGCGATTGCCGGCGCCGTGGCCCGGCTTTGTATCGAGGCGTGCGTCGATCTGCCCGCCGACGTGGAAGCAGCGATTCGGGCGGGCCTGGAGCGCGAGGAGTCGCCCCTGGGCCGCGAGGTCCTTTCGTTGGCCCTGGAGAACGCCCGGCTGGCCCGCGAGCGCAGGCTGCCGATCTGCCAGGATACCGGTTTTGTCTCCGTCCTCGTGGAGCTGGGCCAGGAGGCGTGCGTCGTCGGGGGCGATCTGAACGAGGCGATTCACGAGGGCGTGCGCCGTGGCTATGCCGAGGGCCGGCTCCGGTGTTCGGTGCTCGACCACCCGCTGCGCAGGAAGAACACGGGCGACAACACCCCCGCGGCGATCCACGTGGATATCGTGCCGGGCGACCGACTGCGAATCCGGGTAATGCCGAAGGGCGGCGGCTGCGAGAATATGAGCGCGCTGCGCATCCTGAAGCCGTCCGAGGGCGAGGAAGCCGTGAAGCAGTTCGTGGTCGAAACGGTCTTCAACGCCGGGCCAAACGCCTGCCCGCCTCTTGTCGTGGGGGTTGGAATTGGGGGCACGTTCGACCTGTGCCCGCACCTGGCCAAGCGGGCGCTCTTCCGGCCTCTGGGCGAGCATAGCCAGGATCCCGATGATGCCCGGCTGGAGCGCGAGCTCCTGGAGCGAGTGAACGCCACGGGCCTGGGGCCTTCTGGCTTTGGGGGGCGGATCACCGCGCTCGCCGTGAACGTGGAGAGCTATCCGTGCCACATCACGGCGCTGCCGGTGGCGGTGAACGTGCAGTGCCACGCGGCCAGGCATAAGGAAGCGGTGCTGTAGGGAGAGCGATGTCGGAAGCGATCAAACTGACAACCCCGCTCCGAGAGGAGCAGCTCCTCGCGCTGAGGGCGGGCGACCGCGTTCTGATCACGGGTGAGGTGATCACCGCCCGCGACGCGGCGCACAAGCGCTTGGTGGAGTGCATCGAGCGCGGCGAGCCGCTGCCGGTGGAGCTGGAGGGGCAGATCATCTACTACGTGGGCCCGACGCCCGCGCCCCCAGGACGGCCCATCGGCTTNNGGGGCCGACGACGGCGACGCGCATGGATGCCTATGTGCCGGCGCTGCTGGCGCGCGGCCTGCGGGGGATGATTGGCAAGGGCAGGCGCACGCCGGCGGTGGTGGAGGCGCTGCGCGAGCACCACGCGGTCTATTTTGGCGCCATTGGCGGGTTGGGCGCCCTCCTCTCCGAGCGGATCCGTGCCGCCGAGGTGGTTGCTTACGAGGATTTGGGCACCGAGGCGATCCGGCGCTTGGTGGTCGAGGAGTTCCCCGCAATTGTGATCAACGATTGTTATGGTGGCGATTTCTATCGGGAGGGTGTGGAGCAGTGGCGGTTGCCGGGCGGTGGGGGACTGAGATGACGCATCAGTTCGATGCGGTGGTCGTAGGTGCTGGCGGCGCCGGATTGTGGGCGGCGCTGGAGCTTTCGGGGACAGCCAACACGGCGGTGCTGAGCAAGCTCTATCCGACGCGCTCGCATACGGGCGCGGCACAGGGCGGGATTGGCGCGGCCCTTGGCAACATGGAGGAGGATCACTGGGAGTGGCACGCCTTCGATACGGTCAAAGGCGGCGACTATCTCTGTGATCAAGATGCCGTGGAGGTGATGTGCCGCGAGGCGATTGATACCGTCTACGAGCTGGAGCACCGCGGCCTCCCCTTCAGCCGGACCGAGGATGGCCGCATTGCCCAGCGTCCCTTTGGCGGACATTCGCGCGAGTTCGGCAAGGGCCCGGTCCGCCGCTCTTGCTACGCGGCCGACCGCACCGGGCACATGATCTTGCAGACGCTCTACCAGCAGTGCATCAAGAATCAGGTGCGCTTCTTCGATGAGTTCCACGTGGTCGACCTGCTCATCGAAGAGAATGTGTGCCGGGGCGTCATCGCCTACTGCCTGGCCGATGGCACGCTGCACACCTTCCGTGCCAAGGCGGTGATCCTGGCCACGGGCGGGTGCGGGCGCATGTTCCGGATCACGAGCAACGCCTATGCCCTCACCGGCGATGGGATGGCGCTCGCCTACCGCCGCGGGGTGCCGCTGGAGGATATGGAGTTCTTCCAGTTTCACCCCACCGGCATCTACAAGATGGGCATCCTGATCACCGAGGGCGCGCGCGGCGAGGGCGGCGTTCTGCGCAACGCGCGCGGCGAGCGCTTCATGGAGCGGTATGCGCCCACGATGAAGGACCTGGCCCCGCGCGACATGATCTCCCGCTTCATCTATCGCGAGATCCGCGAGGGGCGGGGCATTGATGGCCAGGATTACGTCCACCTCGATCTCACGCACCTTCCCGCGGAGACGATTGAAACGCGCTTACCGGATATCACCGACTTTGTGCGCACCTACCTCGGTGTCGATCCCGTATCGCAGCCGATCCCGGTGCAGCCCACCGCGCACTATGTGATGGGCGGCATCCCCACGGATCTCGACGCGCGCGTCGTCATCGACGAGAAGAACACGCCCCTGCCGGGGCTGTACGCTGCCGGCGAGTGCGCTTGTGTCTCGGTGCATGGCGCGAACCGCCTGGGCACCAACTCGCTGGTGGACATTCTTGTCTTTGGCCGGCGTGCCGGCAAGCACGCTGCCAGCTACGTGCGCGAGGTGGAGCTGCCACCGCTGCCACGCGATCCCCAGGCAAGGGCGCGCGCCGAGATCGAGCGCCTCCTGGCGAATACTGGGGACGAGCGACCGATCGCGATCCGCGACGAGCTGCGCCGTGTGATGATGGAAGACGCTGGCGTGGTGCGCACGGGCGAGAGCCTACAGCGCGTGATCGAGAAGCTCGGGGAGCTGAAGGAGCGCTATGCCCGCGTGGGCGTGCGTGACCAGAGCAAGCAGTTCAATACGGCGCTCCTGGAGACCGTGGAGCTGGGCTATCTGTTGGAATTGGCGGAGGTCCTGGCGAAGAGCGCGTTCGCCCGAGAGGAGAGCCGGGGGGCGCACTACCGCGAGGATTTCCCGAACCGGAATGACACCGAGTGGCTGAGGCACACACTGGCCTATCGCACCGAGAAGGGGATCGAGTTGCGCTATAAACCTGTCACGGTGACCACCTTCCCGCCTCAGGAGAGGAAGTACTGAGGATGCGCTACACGATACGAATCCGGCGCTTCAACCCCGAGGTGGACCAGCGTCCACGCTGGCAGGAATTCACAGTGGAGATGGAGCCGACCGATCGCCTGCTGGATGCGCTTCAGGAGATCAAGGAGCATCAGGATGAGACGCTGGCCTTCCGGCGCTCCTGCGCGCATGGCATCTGCGGCTCGGATGCGATGATCATCAACGGCATCAACCGGTTGGCCTGCAAGATGCTCCTCAAGGATTTGGGGCCGCGCATCACCGTCGAGCCGCTGCGTGGCTTCAAGGTGCTCCGCGACCTCATCGTTGATATGGACTCCTTCTTCGAGCAGTATCGGAGCATCAAGCCCTATCTGATCAAGGGGGGAGAGCCACCTGCCACGGAGTATCGGCAGACGCCTGCGGAGCGCGCCGTCTACGACGATACCACCAAGTGCATTCTCTGCGCGGCCTGCACCACGTCTTGCCCCATCTTTTGGGCCAATCAGACGTTCGTGGGGCCCGCAGCGTTGGTGAATGCACACCGCTTCATCTTCGACAGCCGCGACGAGGGCGCCGAGGAACGCCTCGAGATCGTCAACAAACGCATGGGCGTTTGGCGGTGTCGGACCATCTTCAACTGCACAGACGCCTGCCCGCGCGGCATTGGCGTCACCAAGGCGATTGAGGATCTGAAGCGGGCGCTGTTGTATAAGAAGCTGTGACAGACACGGCATGTAGAGCGTAGGCGGGCAGGGCGGCTGGCTCTCGCGACGCGCGTGGGAGGCGACCGCCCGAAGCTGTTTTCGCTCTACGCTTGACGCATTACGAGAGGAGCTTCCGCTTGGCTCGGAGCAGCGTTGTCGTGCCGACCCCGACCCTGGAGCGCCTGTCGACCTACCTGCGCTACCTCCTGGAGTTGGAGCGCGCCGGCGTGGAGACGATCCGCTCTGCTGAGATCGAGGAACCGACGGGCATCAGCGCGGCGCAGTTTCGCAAAGACCTCTCCTACTTTGGTGAATTCGGCAAGCCGGGCAGTGGCTATTACGTCTCGGAGCTGCGCGCGCGGATTGCCACCATCCTGAAGCTGGATCGCGACCAGCTCGTGCTCCTCGTGGGCGCGGGGAATCTGGGCGCTGCCCTGGCCGCCTTTCCCGGTTGGGCGCAATACCACCTCCACATCGCGGCGGTCTTCGATAACAACATCGCGAAGATCGGGAGGCGGCTGTGGGATTGGGAGATCCTCGATATCGAGCGGCTTGCCGAGGTCAACGAGAAGCTGGGCGCGGAGATTGGCATCATCGCCGTGCCGGCCGAAGCGGCGCAGAGCGTGGCGGACCGCCTGGTGGCCGCTGGCGTGCGCGGCCTCCTCAACTTCGCCCCCGCCGGCATCCGGCCCGCGCCCGGAGTGGCGGTCCGCAACGTCTCCCTGGTGCAGGAGATGGCCGTGCTGACCTACCACCTGGGTGAGCGCTCCTGCAACCGGCTTCCGGACGAGGAACCCGCGGAGGACGAGACAGAGGCCGAGTGAGAGGCGAGTGATGCCTTATGCCTGACGCCGCGCGATGGATGCTGTTCGCGGCGCCGTCGTTACTCCTGATCAACTGGATGGCCGTCCTCCTCGGGGTCGCTGCGCTGGCATGGCACCGGCGCGAGGGGCGCTGGCCTCGATGGGGCGCGCTCGCTCCCCTGGCTGCGCGAATCGCCGCCAACCCGCGCACCCGCAGGCGCACCCTCTGGATCTCGATCCAGCTCCTCCTCCTCGACCTCCTGGCCCCGTTGGCCCTCATCGCGCTCAAGTAGCAGGCCGGGGGGATCGAGATCCCCCCGTGGCCACTGAACCCTACTTGTTCCCCACCGCAAGGCCGTTATCGACCAGGTAGCGGTAGCTGCGCTCCACGGCCTCCATCATATCCGTCGCGCACGAGTCGAGCTCTACGATCACCCACTCGAGGACGTTCGGATCGGTTGCGGCGAGGATCTTCGGAAAGTCGAGCTTCCCGGAGCCGACCGCCGTCATCGGCTGCTTCGGCTCGATCATGCCGTCCTTGGCGTGGAGGAGCAAGACGCGCTGCTTGCGGTCCGCCACGGCTTTGACCGCGTCGCCGCAGCCCACCTGGGCCCAGTAGACATCCAGCTCGGCGAAGACCGAGGGCGACGCCTCCAGAAGAATATCCTCCGGGAAGCGGCCCTCCACGGTCTCGAACTCCCACCAGTGGTTATGCAGGCCCAGGGCGATGCCTGTGCCCTCGAGGAGGGAAACGGCAGTCGCAACCTTCTCTGCCGCCTGCTTGCACAGCTCCACCGTCTTGAGCTGGTCGGGCCCGAAACCGGCGACGAGCCGCGTGATCCCAAGGGTGCGGCACTGGTCGACGAGCTCCGCGCAGTTCTCCGCCGTGGGCAGCGGCAGGTGGGCGCTGCTCACCTGCAGCCCGAGGTCATCAATGACCTTCCGCACCTCGGCCGGTGCCATCCCATGCAGGCCGGCGAACTCGACACCCTTGTAGCCCATGTCGGCAATTCTCTTCAGGACCGCGGGGAAGTCCTTCGCCGCGGCTTCGCGGACGGAATAGAGCTGAATAGCGATCGGCTTCATGCTCGTGGCTCCTTCGCAATGGATCAGATGAGGAGACGAGGCTTCGTCCCTCGGGCGGTAGTGTTCGGTGCCCGGTAGGGCAGCTCCTGCGCCCGCAACTCCCAAAGCCCGGCTCGCACCGGCGTCGATACCACGGATGAGGGGGACGGACACGGATGGGCGCCTGCTTTCCTAACCCCCGACTCCTTCCCTGCCCTCCAACCCCGGGCCAGCCCCAGGTCAGGGGAGCTACCGCGTGGCGCTACCGGGGTAAGCCTATCGCACGGCGCTAAAGCACCGCGCTGCTTGTGAGCGAAGCCCTGCCGGGCTGGGCCGGGCTCCATTCGCAGTGCAAGCACAACAGCGGGGGTTTGTGAGGAGGATGCGCCGCGCGGTGCTTCCAGCTCCGCGCGCGCAACCCACGGGCACCCACCCTGCCCTGAGCAACCGCCTTTTCGGGAACCACCCTCTTGACAACCAGGGTACGGTTGTGATACTAAGAGGGCCAAGGTATCAGGCGAGCGCCCCATGCCAGAGGATGGGAGCGGGATGGCGAGCGTCAGCGAGCCAGCGCCGAAGACCGGCCAGTCGCGGCCGGTCTCGCGGGGGCAGAGCCTCTCGAGAGGCACCATGCCCGGTACCTGATGGGAAGGAGGTTTCGGCTGTGCTGTACAGGCAGAGAGGTTCCATCAAGGGGTTTACGCTTATCGAGCTGCTGGTGGTCATCGCGATTATCGCCATCCTGGCGGCGATTCTCTTCCCAGTCTTTGCGCGCGCGAGGGAGAACGCGCGCAAGTCCTCCTGTCAGAGCAACCTGAAGCAGATCGCGATGGCGGCGCTGCAGTATGTGCAGGACTACGACGAAACCCTACCCACGCACTCCCACCGAATGGTCGGTGGACAGACGCTGGAGGATATGCTCGCGGGGCGGCCCCAAGGGCCGTGGTGCGTTTACCTTCAGCCCTATGTGAAGAGCTGGGATGTGTTCGCCTGTGGCAGTGACAAGGAACGGAGCTGGAACGTGGAGACATCTGCTCCCGCCACCGTTGCTGTCAAGGATCCGCCGAACAGCTACGGGTGGAACTACAACTTCGTCCAGGGCGGGCCGTACCGAATGGCCACCATCCAGGAGCCAGCATCAATCGTCATGCTCTGTGAACAGAGCGGTCGGCTGCCCTACGGGCGGTGGTGGAACAGCGCGGAGCGCATGGGCTCCGGCACGCACTACATCTGGCGTTACGACCGGCACATGGACGGCGCCAACTACGCCTTCTGGGACGGTCACGTCAAGTGGATGCACGGGAATCTGGTGCCCAAGTCAACGACGGCCGCGGTTTGGCCGACACAGAACTTCCGCTTCCAGTCGGTTTGGCCCTGAGCTATGGGCAGGCCTCACCTTCGTAGCGGGGTGCGCCCCGGGCGCGTCCCGCCGTTCTACCCGCGCCGGCGCGCGCCGCGGCAGCGTGGATCACGCGCCCGGGCCGCCTTTCGTTTCACAGGCGCAAGGAGGGGGACCATGCAGTGGATGCCGAGGATCGAAGCACGAATCGTCGGGCTGCTACTTGCTGGCATGCTGGTGTGCGCCGGAACGCCGGCCGCGAAGGGCGCATCGGGAGAAGCATCCGCCTGTCTCTTATACACATCT
>LFRM01263340.1_pt1 | contig 13265 bp, 10 predicted proteins | sample 618341 | NCBI WGS metagenome assembly LFRM01 (sample SAMN03654438, study PRJNA283298) | anaerobic digester metagenome | isolation source: pool of bioreactors CSTR01a, CSTR02a, and CSTR03a thermophilic anaerobic... | place: Denmark: Kgs. Lyngby | collected 2014-05-21 | reverse complement strand
TCCTTCTAATATAACACGATTCATTTGAAAGTCAGGATCTGGAACAGGAACAGCCGATAATAAAGCTTGAGTGTACGGATGCATAGGATGTTTAAATATATTTTCCTTATCTCCATACTCTACCATTGAACCTAAATACATAACTCCAATCGTGTCCGAAATATATTCAACAACAGATAAATCATGTGAGATAAACAAATAAGTATATCCAAATTCTTCTTGTAAGTCTTCTAATAAATTAATAATTTGAGCTTGAATGGATACATCGAGTGCGGATACAGGTTCATCACAAACAATAAAATCCGGCTTCAAGGCAACTGCTCTAGCAATACAAATTCTTTGTCTTTGTCCACCAGAAAATTCATGTGGATACCGTCTTGAATAAGTATAAGGTAGGCCACAAGCATTCATAACATCACTTACATAATTTTCCAAATTTTCTTTTGGTATAATATTATGTTCTCTAACAGCTTCACCAATAATTTCACCTACCGTCATTCTCGGTGATAGGCTGGAATAGGGATCTTGGAAAATCATTTGCATTCTGGGACGTAATTTTCTTAAGGCGCCATGCGACAAATCGTTAATTTTAATACCATCAAAAAAGACTTCCCCTTCTGTAATCGGGTAAAGACGTAACATGGTTCTGCCAATCGTTGTTTTGCCACAACCAGATTCCCCTACTAAACCCATCGTCGTTCCTTTTTTAATATTAAAAGAAACATCATCAACAGCTTTAACGTATTGTCGAGTCGTGCCTTTGAATCCAGCTGGAAAATACTTTTTTAAATGATGTACTTCAACAAAATTATCATTATTATTTTCTATATTCATGTATTATGACTCCTTCGGATTATTATTTAAGGTCTCTATGTCAACTCTACCCTGTGGAATTTTACGAGCGGCTTGAGCATCTGCACTTCCTGAAATATTTTTAGGTAATTCAGGACGATTTAAATTTAAATCTTTATATTTTTCATCATATAAGAAACAGGATGCGTGATGCTCGTTTTCAAAAGGCACATCATCCGGATAAGCTTTATAACAAGCATCGAAAGAATAATCACAGCGATTACAAAAATAACAATAATCTGGTAAATTAACCGCACTAGGTACCTGTCCAGGAATAGAATATAATTTTTGTTTTCCTTCCACATTGCTCAAGCTAGGTAATGAGCTCATTAAACCAACAGTATAAGGATGTTTTGGATGATTAAAAATATCGTGAATCTCACCAGATTCAACAATTTTTCCCGCATACATAACCACAACAAAATCGGCCATACTTGCAATAACGCCTAAATCATGGGTAATTAACATGATACTGCCATTTATTTTGTTCTTGACATCCAATAGCAAATCTAATATTTGAGCCTGAATCGTCACATCCAATGCCGTGGTCGGCTCATCCGCAATAATTAAACGTGGCTCACATATTAAAGCCATCGCAATCATAATACGCTGGCGCATACCACCAGATAGTTCATGTGGAAAATTATTATAAACTTTTTCAGGATCGGCAATCCCTACTAAATTGAGCATCTCAATACTACGCGCTTTTATTTGTTCGGCTTTTAAAGATTGTTTATAAATATTTAAAGCCTCGTCCAATTGATCCCCAATTTTAAAAACAGGATTCAATGATGTCATCGGTTCCTGAAAAATCATGGAAATTTCTTTGCCTCGAATTCGGCGCATTTCATCTCTGGGCATTTTGGCAATGTCATAGCATTTGCCTTCAGAAGTCGTATAACGGATGCTGCCTTTTACTATTTGTCCTTGAGGGCCTTGTACCAGCTGCATAGCTGATAAGGAAGTAACCGATTTACCACATCCTGATTCACCAACAATACCAATAATTTTACCTTTTGGAACGGAAAAAGTGACCCCGTTTACTGCTTTATTGACACCAACATCAGTATAAAAAAACGTATGTAAATCATCGAATTCAATTACATTATCGGGATTTTTCATTTGCGTTGTATACTCAGATTCATCAACATTTTTTCTGTTTTTTGCTTGCTCAAATTGCTTCATGACCTTTTGGTTTTCATGAGCAATTTGTTTTTCCTCTTTGATGCTGAGATATTCTGTATTTTTCTTCTTATTTTCTTTATTAGCCATAAAAACTCCTACTATATTCAGCGTAACAATTAATTTTTTTGTCGTGGATCAAAGGCATCACGTAAGCCATCGCCAACAAAACTGAATCCTAAAACGGTTACAACGATTAAAATTCCAGCTGGTAACCACATATTCGGATAATAAGCTAAAATTTCTTGCCCCTTCGATGGATCAGCCATTGCAATCATTGAACCCCAGGCTGCAAGCGGGAAAGGTACGCCAATACCAAAGTAAGATAAGGTCGATTCATACAATATAATTCCACCAAGACTAAGCGATGCTGTAACAATTAATTGTGGAATGGTATTAGGAATCAAATGTTTAAAAATACGTCTTGAGGCTTTAATTCCAGTAGTCTCGGCTGCCAACATAAATTCCTGTTCTCGCAGTGATAATAGCTGCCCACGTACCAATCTTGCTGTACCCGTCCAACTGATTAAAGTTAAAAAGCCCATCAAATAATAAATGCGGTGTTCTGCAGAAATAGATTCAATTGAGGAAATGACAGCAGAAAGAACTAGTAATACAGGCAATGCAGGTAAACTAGCAAAAATATCAACAATACGCATGATGAGTTGATCCACCCAACCGCCATAATAACCAGCAATACCACCTAATATCGTGCCTATGATAATTTCCAAAAAAACGGTTATAAAAGAAATCAAAAGTGAAATACGGCCACCGTACATCAGACGAATTAAGATATCAAAACCATTCGTATCCGTGCCTAAAGGATGTTCTATCGAAGGCGGCGCTTTTACAGTAATTGTACTGACCGATTTATCATAATACTCATATGTTCTACCATCGGCACCTTCGAAAGAAGCTGTCGATAATAATTGCGATTCTCGCGGAATATGAAAAACCTGAGTTTCATCATAATCCCAAATCCCTTTAACTAAGTATGGACCCAAAAAAGAGAAAACAAAAACAAAAATAACCATACAAAGGCCAGCCACAGATAAGCTACTGCGAAAAAATCTTTTGGCAACCATTCTTCCAGGAGAAATTACTTTGTAGTTTTCTCCTGAACTGCTATGAACTGCTTCACGTTCTTTTTTTGCTAATTTCCCTTGTTCTATTTTGATAATCGTATTTACTTCAGATAGATTGTGCTGATTATTATTAACTTCATTATTCATTTTTGCACCACCTTACTCAGAAAGTTTAACTCTTGGATCAACCACGGCGTACATCAAATCAGAGATAATGTAACCGACAATCGTTAAGGCTGATAAGAAGAGATTGTAACCCATGACAAAAGGAATGTCCCCTTGTAAAGTTGCTCGTAAAGCCATACTGCCTATACCGGGAATTGAGAAAACCGTCTCTGTTATCATTGCCCCACTGAATAGCCCTGGTAGCATACCAGATAATGTCGTGACTAAAGGAATAAAAGTATTTCTAAAAGCATGTTTATTGACAACTGTTTTTTCAGTCAAACCTTTTGCTCTGGCTGTTCTGATATAATCCGAATTCATAACCTCAAGCATATTAGTTCTTGTATAACGCATTAATCCACCGATATTCAATAAAGTCAACGTTAGGATAGGCAGAACCAAATGCCAAGCTTTATCTTTAAAGATGCCCCACCAATCAGCTGGATCAAAAATCTGAGTCGCCGTAGTTAAACCTTGCAAAGGCATCCAACCAAGTCGGATACTAAATACATTCATAAGCAAAGCCGCTAAAAAGAAAGATGGTAATGCGGTAGCTATCATCGAAAATACCGAAACTGTATAATCGTAACCACTATATTGATTTACTGCTGCTTTAATCCCCATCGGGATAGCGATAATGATTTCGATAACATAAGCAATTAAGGATATAAGAAACGAGATCCAAACATAATCATTAATAACCTGTGTTACCGGACGACCATAGAGAAAAGAAAAGCCTAAGTCACCTTTCATTGCACTACCTAGCCAAGAAACATAACTTTTTACAATACCCGAAAAACTTTTATCCGCTAAACCATATAATTCTTTGAGTCGTTGGACATCTTCATAAGTCATTTGACCGCTTTGTACTGCTGCAGCTGTTTGATTATCAATATAATCTGAAGGCATTAACATAACCAGCAAATAAATCAATGCTGATACCCCTATTAAAATAATTAAGGAAATTCCTAATCTTTTTAAAATATATTTAGACATTAAAACCACCTATTTAGAAAAAGTGCATCAGCAAAAGAATAGCTGATGCACAAAAATTAATTAAATTTTAAGTGTTTACCAATTCAGTTCTACATTCCAGATTTCTGCACGTGGAGACTGGAAAGGTGTAACATCTTCGCCCGAGAATAAAGTATCGCCATTTACAACGTCTTTATTATAAGCAAACATATTTTTACGTTGATATGTAGGAATTTCAACAGCTAAGCTAGTTGATAATTCTAAAGCTTTTCCGTAAATTGGTTTACGTTCTTCAGGATCCAGAATGCTTCTACCAGCATTAATATTTTCATTTAATTCGGTTAAAACAGCCTTTTGATCATCTGAACCATTTTGGAACAACCAGTATAAACCAGTGTTGTTTGGAGATCCGCCAGTATTAACAGTAGGATCAGAATACCAAATTTGGAACATATCAGGATCAGCACCACCTGAACCCCAAGCTGCTGCCCAAACTTGAATACCAGATTCATAAGCAGTAGTCAATTTTGATAAAAGGTTCTCGTCAACTTCGATATCAACTTTAACTCCAATAGTTTCCAATAATTTTTGAGAATTAATAAAGATCTGTCCAGCTGGATGGTCTTTTGCTTCACTAGGCAATGTAAACTTAACAGTTAATTGTTGACCAGCTTTTTCGTGATCTGCAGGATATTGCATTTCATTTTCAGCTTCATCATAAACATAACCAGCATCCAATAATAATTGTTTTGAAGTTTCTCCTGTTTCATCAAATGGATAAAGAGCTTCTGGATTATCTGGATAAGCCCATTGAACTTTCGTCATCGTACGATTATTAACAGAAGCCAATTCGCCGTAATAGTTTTCGACGGCTGATTCAATATCAAATGAATGAGCAAGGGCTTTACGGACATTCCAATCAGGAATAGCTTGTGAATTTATGCCAATATAACCGTAACCATCATTATCTACTAAAATATAATCTAATTTAGAATAATCACCTGAACCACTCGAAATGTCAGATACGATTTGTTGTGAAGCACTTGGCTCAGCAAAGTGAACTGTACCAGTCTTTAACGCATCTAATTCGGAACCTTGTTCCAAAACTTGGAAACGTACTACAGGGATCTTTGGTTCACCCAAGATGAAATTTGGATTTGCCTTCATTGTCACAACATTATCTTTATAGCTATCAAAGATATAAGGACCTGCCCCTACTGGGTTGTCGTTTTTGGTCTTTAAAAAAGTCATGAAATCTGCATTATTAGGATTTACGCCAAATTCATTAACTTCGCCTTCATATCCTTCGCTGTAATAAGCTTTCGGTGAAATAGGTATGCTGCTAATTTGAAGATTGCTGTAGGGTCAATACCGTTTAAGGTAACCACTAAGGCATCATGCTCTTCGCCGTCATCACCCGTTACTGTAGAAGTTGTAATACCAGTTATGCTAGCTACGCCGCCAGCTACGCTGCCTTCATTTTGATAAAATAAATCAGCAACATAATCTTCAACATTCTTTTCACCAGCTTGTTCACCGTTAAGACCTTCTAGATCATAACCATAGGCATCCACGAGATTTTGCCAATAAACATTGCCATCTAATGTCGTTCTTGCATCGCTTAAATCGTATTCATTGCCAGAACCATCAGTAAAGGTTTTGTCTTCTAATTCACCAAAACCCCACATAGCCATACCAAAAGCAGTTTGCAATGTTTCACTTGATTTAACTTCATCAACTGTAAATCCAGGTAAAGCAGATTCAACATAATCATCATTCAAATAATTGTTTACAACAAAATCAGTAATCTCTTGAGCAAAGTTGGCACCAGCTTCGTCTAAGTATGCCCAGAATTGTTGTTGTTGTTCTGCTGTTGCTACCGTTAAACCAGAACCTAAAACAGGATCTTCACCAGCTTCTCCGCTGATACCAGCTGCTAAAATATCATCACCAACTTCAACCATTTCTGTTGAGGTTTGTAGACGATATTCAGCCAAGCCATCTATATCCAAGGCGTATATTGTGCTTGAGCCGTCATAATAGGGATCAGAATAGACATAAAAATTGAATAATAAGTCGTCAATTGTGACTGGAGTGCCATCAGAAAACACTGCGTCATTCTTTAATACAAAAGTATAGACTGTTGAACTATTATCATCTGCAACTTCTGTGGTAAAAGATTGGGCATAAGATGGTTTTTCATCATTAGCAATAGGTTCTGCATTTTTATCACTAGCTAACAAATACATTGAAGTTAATTCGACTACATAACGATCATATGCTGATGTATGAAAGAATTCACTAAATTTTCCATCTAATGTACTTGTACCGATAACAAATGGAGTGTCTTTTGTAACTGTTTCAGAAACCGCAGGTTTTTCTGCTTCTGCCTCTTCCTCAGACTTCGTTTCTTTTGATTCAGAATCAGCTTTTGATTCCGTTTGAGCAACAGATTCTTTAGACTCGTCAGTGCCATTATTAGTACTGCCACAAGCGGCAAGTCCAAGAACCATGACGCCAATCAAAATGAGAGCCATGAGTTTTTTCGTAAAATTTTTTTTCATCTCTTTTCTCCTTTTAATTTTTTCTTTTTAATATAAAAAGATCTTATTATATTAATTTTTTATTTCAACTTGGCGAAANNTATTAATTTTTTATTTCAACTTGGTGAAATAAAAACAAAAAATATACAAACTTATTCTAACAAATATTAAAACGCAGGTATTATTTCAGCAAATTCTGAGACATCATAAGTAACATTTGTCACCGTCACATTGTTTGTAGTCGAACCTGTATCGTCTAATATAAACTCTGAAATACTATAGTCAGCTCTACCATTATCGCCAGAACCAGAAATGATGTTTAGACCATCAATTGAAACATTTTCAAAAGTACAATTGTCCGCAGCTAAAGCGAAAACTGCTGCCGTCACATCAACACCAGGAGGGGCGGATATTTCTAATGTCATATCTTTAAAAGTAATATCTTTTACTATTGCATTCGTCATTGAACTAAATAATGCACCATAGGCACCCTGTATAGAATCTTTCTTGGAAAAAGATAATTTGAGATGAACATTAGACAATGTATGGTTTTGTCCATCAATAACCCCCGAAAAATCCTCGTTACCTTTAAAAGCTGCATCACCCAAATTTAAATCTGATTCAAATATATACGAACCTTCAGATCCCACATCTTTAAAGGTATAGATTCCGCCTTCATTCAAATCAGAATTTTCTTGCACAGAGATATTAATACCGTTTTCATAAACAAGATAAATGTCATTATGTTGATTGTTTTCTTCATACTTTGTAATAAATTGATCAATAATTTCGTTTTTCCGTTTATTGATTTTTGCAAGTTGATCTTCATCCGCCAGCATGTCATAACCAAATTTATTCAAAAATTTCCATGTCGTATCTTCTTCTAAGATCTGACTATCTTCCAGATTAGCGCCATCTTCATCGCCTGCTTCAACCGCTGCAGCCGTATCAATTTTGACTTCTTCTTCTTGATCTAGTTCAGGCTCTTCATAAGGTATAATGTTGTCAGGAAATTCTTCTGCTAATTGATTATATAGTTGTTGATTTGTAGGCAATAATGGGGAAAATTCATATTCATCAAATTTAATTTCATCTTTTAAATTTTCTTGAAAATAGCCCAATAATGTAGCATCAGATCTGCCAACAATATTTAAGGTAGCATTCGATAAAGGTGCTAGTGGTGAACTTGAAGTTAAATCTTTGGTAAAGACCACCTCTTTTGTATCTGCATCAATATATTGTGCCTTTGCCTGATTCACCCAACGTGCATATAAAGTTATATTTTCATGAACACGATCGACATTAAAATCCCATCGATCTTGAGGATCAAATTCATAAGTTGGCTCTTCACCATTTTTCCCAGGTATTTCTTTGACATCAGTATACCAACCAGCTAATGTATAACCCGTTCTGGCTGGTGCGATTAAAAGGTTGGATGAACCCTTTGGTTCAAAAATCAATGAATTCTTTGCATAATTGGTTAAACGTTTCTCTCTTTGATTAATAACACCACCTAATGCATTATAAGTAACTTCTATTTCATAACCCAAGGAAGAGGGATCCAAATCTTGACCGATTCGCGTACAACCTGTTAAAACAAATAAAAGTAATAAAACTATGGACAACGTACGCAATTGCTTTGTTCTGTTTTTCTTCAAAATATTAACCCCCAGCTAATAAAAATATACATGTTATTAAATATATCACTTCTATATAACGCATACAAATCAAAAAAGATTTTTTAATTTTTTGCTAGTATTGTCGTAAAAATATATTTTTAATTATAATACTAATATTGTTAAATTTTAAGTATTTTTCATTTCGAAGCAATTTAAGATATAATAACAATATCAAAATTAGAATATAATTCAGATTAATTCAGCTGGAATTATATATTCTCGTAAAAAGGAAATTTATTCATGAAAAATTTAAGCCGTTTATTTAGTTTAATTATTATCCTGATTTTTGTTTTAAACATAAGTGCTTGCTCTAAACAAGATAGTAGCAAGTCAAATAATATGACTCAAGAAATAGTAGAATCAAGTAATTCTACCTCTCAGGATGCCTCTGCAAGTGCAGGTTCTTATCAAGATTTATGGGATTTTGAAGTAGAAGATTTAGATGGAAATAAAGATAATCTAAAATCGTTTTTTGCTCAACATGATTTTACATTAGTGAATATTTGGGCAACATTTTGCGGGCCATGTAAAGTTGAGCTACCTGCATTACAAAAAATTTCAGAAGATTTTTCCGAACATAATATAGTTGTTGTTGGTATGGCTACTGATGTTTACTCTGATCGGCCGGATACAATAGATTTAGCTAAGAATATTTTTAAAGAATCTAATGTTAATTTTATAAGTTTTGTTTCTAATAACAGTCTACAGTCAACTTTATTTAAAGCTGTTTATGGGGTGCCAACTACCATTATTATTAATGAAAATGGTGAAATTGTTGGTGATGCTTTTGTAGGAGCTCAAACATACGATACATTTGCAAAGGCTTTACAAGCTGTATTAGATGGTGAATAGAAAAATCCTTTTTGATGATTAATATAAGATATTAATCATTATATTATGATAAATTAATTTTTTCAAAATAGAAATGAGTTATTATGGAAAAATTCAAACATCAAATTCTTCAAAAGAAATCATCTTCCAAAGGACATAAGTCCCATAAATCATTCTGGCAACTTGTTTTATTAATTGTTAGTATTGTATTTATTTTTTATGGTATCTATAGAGATGAAGTTAACGTTATTTTTCAAAAAGCAATTTATATTTGTCTTGAATGTATAGGTATTGGATAATGACATGCTATAAATTTTTATTAAATGTTATTTATTAAATTTTAAAGGATCAAATTTATAATATTATGACAAAAAATAAGAAAAGCAAATTAAAAAAGCATCAATTAAAGCGTTTAAGAATAGAGGCTTTAGGAGCACTTATCATCAATGGTAATTTAAAAAATTTCCTCGATGGTAAAATATATCAAGGCCCATTAAAAATGGCTTGCCTACCTGTTTTAAATTGCTATTCTTGTCCTGGGGCTTTTACTTCATGCCCCATAGGTTCTTTACAAGCAATTAGTAATGATAACAAATTTCATATATCCTATTACGTTGTTGGTCTTTTATTTTTATCTGGCATTTTATTAGGACGTTGGTTTTGTGGTTGGCTATGCCCTTTTGGATTTATTCAAGAATTATTACACAAGATTCCATTTAAGAAATTAAAAATCAATGCAAAAAGAGATAAATATTTCAGGCAATTAAAATTTGTATTCTTATTTGTTTTTGTTTTATTTATTCCTATTTTTATCGCTGATCAATTTGGTATTGGTTATCCAGCATTTTGTAAATTTATTTGTCCTGCGGGTACTTTAGAAGCTGGAATTCCATTGATTCTTCGTAATCCAGCATTGCAAAAATCAATTGGCTTTTTATTTAATTGGAAAGTCCTTCTTTTAACATTAACAATTATAGGATCCATTTTGATTTTTCGTTTCTTTTGCAAATACACATGCCCTTTAGGTGCCATTTTAGGCTTATTTAACAAAATTAGTATTTATCATTTAGAATGCTCCGATGCATGTATTGATTGTGGTGCATGTTCAAAAATTTGTAAAATGAATATTTCACCAAATGAAGTACCAAATTCTATCGAATGTATTCGTTGCGGTGATTGTGTACAAGTTTGCCCTGTCAATGCTTTAGAATTCAAATTTGAGTTGAATAAAAAAGGTCAAAACGAAAGCGAAAGTTAAGTGTTCCCTTACTATCATATATTTAACTTAACTTTTGCTTCATATGGAACGTTAATTTTAATCGGATTAATTTTCGGTGGAGTTGTTTCTTACTTACTTGCTAAAAAATATATGCCTGAAATCAAACTGGATGTTTTCCTTAGTTTTCTTTTTGGTGCTTTAGGAGTAGCTATTGGTGGTAAGTTACTATATATCATTGTGAGTTTTCCACAAATAATTCAATTTCTAAATTCAACGTCTAATACTTTACAGGCCTTACAAATTATTATAAGTAGTGGTTTTGTTTTTTACGGATCATTAATTGGCGCTATTTTAGCTTTATTTATATATTGCAAATCATTTCATGTTTCTATTGAGAGAATTTTATATTTCTTAACTCCTGCAATTCCTTTAATACAAGTATTTGGCCGTATTGGTTGTTTTTCTGTTGGTTGCTGCTATGGAGTAGAATCTGAATCCTTCGGTTATGTTTTCAAACGGTCACCTATTGCTCCAAATGGAGTACGATTATTTCCTACTCAGCTTTTAGAATCCATTGCTTGTTTCATTATCTTTGTCATTATATTGATTCTATTTCACAAGATTCATAATGGTTATCGTTTAATTTCTATTTACGGGATTTTATATTCAACTTTTCGATTTTTTATTGAATTTTTCAGAGGAGATATTTATCTAGGTTTTATAAGAATTTTCTCTATTTCACAAATAATTAGTCTTCTTTTGCTATTAGTTACAATTATTTATTTATTAAAATCAAAAAATCATTTGGTGATTAAACCAAATGATTAAATAATATTATGAAGTATTCAATTAATTTGCTCTTGAATAAATTTAAAATCCTGATTTGTTTAATATAAAATTAAAAATACAAAGAACTAAAAGAAGCCATACAAGCTACACAAGCAATCACTATAATAATAGACAAAGCAACCGATATAACGCTCATGATAAGACCTGCAGTCGCAAAGTTGGATTTTCCATATTTTTTAATTGAAATTGCACCTAAAATAATACCTACTATACCTGTAATGGTCCCTAACCAAGCAAGGCTACCAAAGAATAAAGAAAATGAAAATACTAAAGACACTATGCCGAGTACTAATGAAGCTGTCGCTAAGCCATTATTTTTTGTAGGTTGTTGTGATTGATAATTATTAGGAATTCCTTGATATTGCGTATTAGGATTGTATTGATTCTGTACAGGAGGCTGGTTTTGAATTGGTGGTTGATACGGATTTTGCGTGTTCTGTTGATTCTCTACAGGAGGTTGATTCTGAATTGGCGGTTGATACGTATTTTGGCTGTCCTGTTGTTCATTGTTATTCTGATTGTTATTTTGATTTGTATCGTAAAAATTATTTTCCATAATCATAATCTCCTTAAAGCTATATTCCTTATATTTTATCTTATTTTTGTACTGATAACAAATAACCTAATTATTTATTGTTCTATAAAGAATATAAGTAATTGACAAATAAAAAGCCTTGAAATGAAATAAGAATTCAAAACAAGGCTAGAAGTTAACATTAAAATAAATAATGTTTTAACCAAAGAAATTTAAAAGTAAACCAGCTGCAACTGCTGATCCAATAACTCCGGCAACATTAGGTCCCATTGCATGCATCAATAAAAAGTTTCTAGGATTATATTGTTGTCCAACTTTTTGAGAGACACGAGCTGCCATAGGAACGGCTGAAACGCCTGCGGAACCAATTAAAGGATTAATCTTATCTTTACTAAATAAATTCATAATTTTCGCAAAAATGACTCCAAAAGCAGTTCCGAGTGCAAAAGCAAGTAAACCTAAAGCTAAAATGGCTAAAGTTTTACTTGTTAAAAAACGATCTGATGAGGCTGTGGCACCAACAGTTGTACCTAATAAAATGGTAACAATATACATAATCGTATCTTTTGCTGCAACAACTAAATTTGGAACCACTCCAGATTCTTTAATTAAATTACCAAGCATTAGCATACCAATTAAAGGAGCAGCTGAAGGAACAATTAAAGCAACAAGGATAGTTACAACAATCGGGAAAAGTATTTTTTCTGTTTGTGAAACATCACGAGCACTTTTCATTTCAATTTTACGCTCTTCTTCTGTTGTTAATAATTTCATAATTGGCGGTTGAATGATTGGTACTAAGGCCATATAAGAATAAGCAGCAATAGCTATTGATCCCAAAAGATGATCTGCTAAATGAGCTGTTAAATACAAAGCGGTTGGACCATCTGCGCCTCCAATAATACCAATTGACGCGGCTTCTTGTGGAGTAAAACCTAAGGCTAAAGCTCCCAAGAATGCAAAGTAGATACCAAATTGAGCCGCTGCACCAAGAATTAAACTTTTTGGATTTGCAATTAAAGGCCCAAAGTCTGTTGAAGCACCAACACCTAAAAAGATTAACGGTGGATAAATACCGAGTTTAACTCCTTGATATAAATAATACAGTAAACCACCTTCATCATAAGAAGAAAGTTGGCCTAAAGGTAAGTTGGCCAATAGCATTCCAAATGCAATAGGTAATAAAAGATAAGGTTCAAAACCTTTTTTGATTGCCAGGTATAATAATACACAGGCAATGACTAACATTATGACACTTCTCAAATCAAGTACATAAATACCACTTGACTTAAAAAAATCAACGATCATATCTAGCATGAATACACCCCTTATTTTAAGCTGTACAGAGCT
>LFRM01360757.1_pt1 | contig 13268 bp, 12 predicted proteins | sample 618341 | NCBI WGS metagenome assembly LFRM01 (sample SAMN03654438, study PRJNA283298) | anaerobic digester metagenome | isolation source: pool of bioreactors CSTR01a, CSTR02a, and CSTR03a thermophilic anaerobic... | place: Denmark: Kgs. Lyngby | collected 2014-05-21 | reverse complement strand
ACCTGCGTGTCCACATCACATCCCACTCCAAAAAACACAGCAAAATGCAGGCAATTTTCGCCAAAACGGCCAATCGCCCCCTTAGTTTTTATTCTGATGCTCATATATTACAGTCACAGCAATAGTATTTGATATATAATGGTCTGCGACGACGTCCTGCAGGATTGGACTATATGCTTAGAGTGAAACGAAAATTGACGGATGAAGAGGGATTGACTTTGGTCGAGCTCCTAGCTGCGATTATGATTTTATCAATAATCGTCATATCATTTTTGGGTGTGTATAGGGATTTGAGAGATGAAAAAAGGAGCTACCTAATGGTGGGCTCCTTTTTTTTTGCTTTTGATTTATTAGATTGTGGGTGCTAACACTTGTAGTCGGTGTGGGGCGAGCAACAACTAGTTTTCTTTTTGCTTGTTTTCCGATCGTAGACTGCAGCGAAGTCTTCATGGTTCTCGATGAAGATGTCCACTAACTGAGGATCGAAATGGCTGCCTTTTTCTTTATAGATGATCTGGCAGCTGCATTCATGAGAGTACGCTTCTTTGTATACACGCTTGGAGCGTAAAGCTTCGTAGACATCGACAATTGCGATGATCCTGCCGGAGAGGGGGATTTCTTTGCCTTTCAGGCCATGAGGATAGCCGCTGCCGTCCCACTTTTCGTGATGATGCTGGATGACTTCGATGCCCATAGTCATGAGATTGTCATCCGGGAGGACGCCTCTTAGGCTGTTGAGAGTATTTAGTCCGATGTCGACGTGGGTTTTCATTACTTCGAACTCAGGTTCGCTGAGTTTGCCGGGTTTTAGCAGGATAGAATCAGGGATACCGATTTTGCCGATGTCGTGCAGGGGACTGACCAAGCAGATATTTCTAACGTAGCTTTGATCGACTACTTCTTTGAAGATACCTTTGCTTTTGATTAGTTCTGTCAATAGCTTACAAAGAGAGGAGGTGCATTCTGCGTGAATGCCGTTTGATTTCTCCCTGGACTCAGCTAGTCGCACTAGTGCATTTATGGTTGCCCGATGTCTGTTGTCGAAATCCATTCCTGATAGTTACTCTTTTCTAGTGGTTCTCATTTTGTGAGCTTATATTTATTTGTGAAGTTTATAATGCTTTTTTCAATGCTGCTGCTTACTAGAGCTAAAAGGCCTTGCATAGCTGGCTCTTGAGGCATTCGTAAGCAACACTTAAAGTTTAACATTTATATTGCATAATAAATTTATGTTTAAGTAGTTAAGTTTTACAAGTTTATTACTAATGTATGTCGAGCCAGTAAAAGAAAATATGACGATGGTGGCGATTTGAGGAAGGGAGGCTGGGGTTGAGTTCGTGATAAATAATCGTGCCTGGCACGATTATCAACTTACTTGTCAGTGAGCTGTCTTTGTCTGCCGTTTTGGCTGCGGAGGAAATTTCTGTGCCAGGCACAAAATATGAATTACTATGTTAAAATTCTGGTGGAAGTTAACAAAAATACTTTTCTTATAGGAATTCGCTTTGGTGAATTTTTGATTAGAAAAATAGTACAAAATTCAGAGAGGTTTTTATGTCCCAGTCTAATGTAGAGATGCGCGTTGAACGCGATTCAATTGGTGAGATCGAGATTCCGGTCGATGCTTATTACGGAGCTCATTCTCTGCGTGCAGCACAGAATTTTCCCATCACGGGCATGAGTATGCACCCAGAAGTCATCAACACGATCTGCCAAATCAAGAAGGCAGCCGCGTTGACCAATCTTGATGTAGGTCGCCTTGACAAAGAGCGTGTCGATGCTATTGTCCAAGCTTGTGATGAAATTATCGCCGGTGAGTTTCATGATCAGTTTATTGTCGATCCGATCCAAGGTGGTGCCGGTACTTCACTCAACATGAATGCGAACGAAGTTGTAGCGAACCGCGCAATTGAGATATTGGGTGGAAGCAAGGGGGATTACGATCTAATCAACCCCAATGACCATGTGAACTATGCTCAATCAACCAACGACGTATTTCCATCCAGTGGCCGCATCACAACTTACAAGCTTCTCTTAGGGGCAGAGGAAGAGCTCAAGAAACTCAAGGCCGCCCTCTTGGTCAAAGCCGAAGAGTTTGACGATGTCATCAAGATGGGACGTACTCAGATGCAAGATGCCGTACCGATTCGTCTCGGACAGGAGTTCGAAGCTTGGAGTTACGCTATCGGTCGCGATTTGCGACGCTTCGAGAATGCTCGCCGCGATATGCGTTTCCTCAACTTGGGAGGAACAGCCATCGGCACCGGGATTAATGCTGACGTAGAGTATCTGGAGCGCGTGATAGAGCGCTTGGCTGAGATAACGGATTTGCCACTCACGCAGGCCGACAATTTGATCGACGGCACGCAAAACACCGACGGTTACGTAGCGGCTTCTTCAGCGGTGAAGACCTGTGCTGTCACTCTGGGCAAGATCAGCAACGACCTGCGCCTCATGTCTTCCGGACCGCGCACGGGCTTTGGTGAAATCAACTTGCCGGAAAAACAGGCCGGCTCTTCCATCATGCCGGGTAAAGTTAACCCTGTAATTCCGGAGGTAGTGAACCAAGTTTGCTTCAATATCATCGGCAATGATGTCACCGTCACTATGGCAGCTGAGGGAGGACAACTCGAGCTGAATGCCTTTGAGCCGATTATCTTTTACAATCTCTTCCAATCGATTGAGACCTTGAGATACGCTGTGCGTACTTTGGTCGACAACTGCATTGTTGGAATCACCGCTAACCGCGAGCATTGCCACGATCAGGTCTTCAATTCTGTTGGCATCCTTACAGCAGTGACTCCTCATCTCGGTTACCGTGCGGCTTCTAAGGTTGCTAACGAGGCGATTAAGACCGGCAAGTCGATTAAGGAGATCATTTTGCGGGACGGCCTAATGACGGAGGAAGCGTTGGATAAGGCGCTTGACCCGTATGTAATGACCGAGCCGGGAGTCTGTGAGATCGATTGCTAAACGGCGGCTTTGACATCAAGAGTTAATGTCGTAATTACAAGAATAAAAAAAGGCCTTCAAAACTCTGAGTTTGAAGGCCTTTAGCTTATTTGGGGTTTTAGGACTAGATCTATTCTTTGCTGACGAGTGTGTTAAAGCGCGTTGCTACGTCGTTGTAGCTTGCTCTCATTTTTTCATACATTTCGTCTTCGAGTTCGGGCGAGAGAGCTTCTTGTTTTTCTAAATCTGCTAACACTTCGCTTAAACCTTCCATAGCTTCTAGTAGGACAGGATCTTTGGTCTTTTCCAGCAGCTCTGCTGCGACGGAGAGTAGGTTTTTGCTGCTGCGATAAAGTTTTACAAATTGATGTTCTTTGCGATTGGCGTCGATCAGCTCGCGCAAGACCCATTTGCGATTGTTGTCTGTCAGGGCGGCTTTGTAAGGTACGGCAAGTTGCCTCTCGTTCAGCAAATCGAGAAAAGTCATCAGCTCATCCTGAACGAAATTTACAAAAAGGATATGTTCGAGATCGAGCTCGTAGGAAGAGGGAGGTTCGATTGGGCTTAGGTTTTCAGCTTCAGTTGGCAAGAGATCCTGCACGATCGTGTCCAGATCGTGGTTGCCTAGCAGTTTGAGCTCGATAGCGTTATTGCTGCAAAGATCCTGAAGTGTTTCGAGGCGCTCACCTGAAAAGCCGTAGGCCAGTATATATGATTGTTTGTTCATCTTACGCTCCTTATATGGATTGCTTATTTGTTCGTCAACTACGTTTTTACATAATAGCACGCTCTGTGTGTGAGGAAGTTAAGATTCGTGCCTGGCACGAAACTTAACTTGTGCGCTGATGACACGGCATGTTTTGGTGTCTATGGATATTATCAAGTGAGAGAGCAATTCGTTGCAGTGAAGAGAATGAAGCAAGGAGGTTTAGTGTATGGTTTTTCAGAATCGCAAGGAAGCTGGTATTAAGTTGGCGGAAGCTTTGTCAAAATTCAAGGATGATGATGTGATTGTGTTCGCCTTGCCGCGCGGGGGTGTTGTGTTAGGTGTGGAGATTGCGGAGAAACTCGACGCTCCTCTGGATTTGGTGATTACGAAGAAGATCGGACATCCTTTTAATTCAGAGTACGCGATTGGTGCGGTGGCTGAGTCAGGCGAGCCGCTCTACAATGCGGCCGAGCTGCGACGTGTCGACGCAAGTTGGCGCCGGAGTGAGGAAGAGCGTATGCGAGCGGAGCTGAAAAGACGTAGGCGAGATTATTTTGGCGATCGGGAGCAAGAAGATTTGGCGGGGAAGGTGGCGATTATTGTTGATGATGGCATTGCTACCGGCCTGACGATGATGGCTGCTATTAAGTATCTGCGTGGGCAAGGTGCGGAGCGGATCGTGGTCGCGATCCCGGTCACGCCTTACGATACGGCGCAACGTTTGCGGGAGCAGGCGGATGACTTGGTGTCGCTGCAGATTGATCGTTATTATCGGGGTGCAGTGGGCGCGTATTACAAGGATTTTAGGCAAGTCAGTGATGAAGAAGTGATTGCACTTTTGCGCTCAGTGGAGGGCTAGCCGGCGCCGGATAGCGGCGAGCTGGCGGCGGTTTTATTGCTGGCGGGTGCGTAGTTTTTTTACAAATTATTAATCATGATCAGGCAAGGGTTCCAAGGATCCCACATGTCGGGGAAGACCTCGAGTTTGGCAAAACCCAATGAGCGATAAAAGGCTATCGTCCGGTCGTATTCGGGGTAATGGCCTTCGTCTACGGTTTTTACTTGTATGTATCTGTAATGATTTTTGGCGTAATCTGCCATGCGCTGATAGAGTTTTCGGCCGAGACCTTGGCGGTGATAGGCTTTTTTGACGGCCATGCAGTGTATTTCGGTGGAGTCAGGGCTCGTTTCGCTTAGGCTGATGAAGCCGAGGACTTCCTTTCCCTGAAAGGCGCACCAAAGATCGAGGTCGCGGCTTTCGTCGATGTAGTTTTGTGTGCTTTCGGGTAGGCCGAACCACTCCGGAAGGTCGGCTAAGACCTCGGCGACGATGGCGGCTTTTTGTTCTTTGTTTTCAATTTTTACAATCAATGTGTCCATCTTGTGTCTCTTCTGTCTGACCAGGTGTCTCGTCTGTCAGAGTAGCGTGCCAGTTTTGCGAAGGGTATGATCGAGTCGATGAGTGCGGCCACGATGATTATGGCAATTAGGACCCAGATGGCGATGCCGATGGAGCGGTCGATTGCGGCGGTGCTGAAACCAAAATATTGTGATATTGCGCCGGCGAGGTTGGGGTTAATGATGGCGCGGTTCCAGAGCATAGTTAAGGATAGGGCCATGGTGGCGAGGTTGCGTCCAAGGTTGGCGAACGCGAGGCTCATGTTCCAGTGTCTGGCGATGATTTTCCAGCTGGAAATGCCGAGTTCCAGGAATGCGATGACGAGAATTAGGGGAATGAAGTCTTGTAAGCGTGCCAGGTTTAGGATGGGGACGACGTTCCAGGTGTCTCCGCTTCTGCTGAAAAAGGAGAATAGTTCTGGCCGGAAGATTAGGATTGCGGTGAAGGCGACCGTGAAAAAGATGGAGACGAAGGCGTCGCTGCGCTTAATGCGGAGCTTGGCTGACTTCTCTTTGCTGAGGTCGTCGGGTGTCCATGCTTGGTCGAGAACGGGAGGAGCGGTTAGTTTGTTGCGTTCGATGATTGCGAACACGATGGTGACCCAAGCTGCTGCTTGGATGGCTCCGTTTACTGCGGAGAGGATCAAGTCAACGATGAACTTAATGATGCCACCGCTGGGTGGGGCAATGATCCAATGCAAGACGGTTACGACCAGCATCACAGTTATGAGGATTCCGACAACGAGTTTTAAGATGGAGATATAGCTGTCGTAATATTCAGGGCCGATGAGGTATCTTTGGCGGGTGTCGAAGTTTTTGGCTTGTTGACGCGGGTTGCCAAGCTCCTCCAAAACGCGACGGACTTCTTCGTCGCTGGGGTTTGGTGGCAATTTCTCGGCAATCTGAGAGCGTAGTGTGCGGGCTGCCTCCGCTTTATTTTCTTGCGGCAGAAATTTAATTACGGCTTCAACGTAAAGGTCAATCAGATTCATACACTTCTCCTCGGAGACCGATTCAGCGTGATGGGCTTGCCTGATACGCTGCTGCTCCTGAACTTATTATGCTCTAGCTGTCAAGATGTTGCAGCTTTCGTCACGTAAGTCATGAATCGTGCCCGCAAGTTCAGAATCGTGCCAGGCACGTTTCTTTACTTACGGCGTCGCAGGGGCTTTTGGCTTATGCTGATCTTATATCAGGTGAAGGAGGTCATCACTATGCAGGATTCTTGGTTACCCACACTTATCACGGAAACACCGGAACAAGGTTTTGAATTGGCTCTGCTCTTAAGTCGTAAGGCAGTTGGCAAAATTCAACCGGATGAAAACATCAGGAAGATGCTCCGACCGGGCTATTCGTCAAATGCTGATAGCCTAACTATGGCTTCGCAGGTTGTTGCTATTCATTTTCAGACTATAGCCGCTGCGAACAATTATTGGACTGTGACTAAATAGATTTTTAGTCACTAATTTTTATTCTCAGGGGCAGCGCATCCACCCCTGAGAATAAAACAGATGATACTATTCTTACGAATGATAGCCGCATTTATCCTATAAGTAAGGTTTTGCTTCCCCTAAGATTAAAAAATAAAGCAGTGTAGCAGAGCTTATGAGATAGCTTTTCAAAGAACTTGATAGAGAGCTTTTTAAAAAAGCTTTCTATTGATCTGCTGTCGGGGAGTTTTTAACTAGGGGCAGACGTTGGATGGAGCGAATCATTTGCACTACCGGATGACGGTTTCTCTTCGGTTTAGGCAGGCAAAAATTATCGGAACAAGTGAAACGAATGTAACTCCTGAACTCACTATATATCAATCTGATATTACTCTTAAAGCAGAAAGTAGGGTCGTTATATAGTCAAAAATTCCACAGGAGATTATCAAAAAGGCCGGCGCACTTAAGAGCGCATCCTGGTCGGCACGCAAATTGTAACTGATCAAGAGACTATGAAAGAAGGATATCAGTATGAAAAAACAATTACTTAGCCTGATCCTTGTATTTCTATTGGCATTTATGCTCTTGTCGGCTGTGGTCACAGCTGAGCCAATGGATACCCGCACTTTGGCCACGATAAATAAACCCGGTGTGGTCCTTGTTTACACCACCTGGACTGCTGATGTAACTTGGTATGAATTTGCTTTTGACGATAGCTTGGAGGCCGACCTTTCGGCTGAAATTGAGCGAATGATCGCTCAGGGAGAGATCGGATCTAGCGACGAGGAAGTCTATAGAGCCATGGTGTGGCTCTTGATTAATTACCTTGAGTATTACGCCTTTACCACCGGTAACGTGCAAACCGAAAACCTGAGCAGTGGTGCTGTGGGGACCGGTTTTATTGTTACTCCGGATGGATATATGGTGACTAATGCTCACGTTGTAGCCACGGACGAAGATGCGACCTATAGGTCTTTTGCCTGGACTGCTTTGGAAGATTATGCGGTTGAAGCGACCGACTCTTTCATGGCGGAAATGAGACGCGCAGGTTATCAAATGTCGCAGGAAGAGTGGGACGGTATGGCTAATGCTTGGCTTAACCTTTTCGCTCAGAGTATGGAAGTTCAGAATTTGCAGACTTCCTATCAGGCCTTTATAGGTAACGTAGTTCCCGGTAGCGATATTTCCGCTAAGGGCGAGCGTATTGAACTGAGGAAAATTGGTGAGCCCATTCCGGGTAAAGATATCGCAATTATGAAACTCGACGGCAGTAATTTCCCGACTGTGACTTTGGGTGATGACAGCAACATAAGGACGGGTGATCAGGTTTATGCGATGGGTTTCCCGGCCAGCGCTACCCTTACTGAGGCGCTTAATATTACGCACTCCATTCAGGAACCTACTTTGACTCAAGGGATCATTAGTGCTCGCAAAGAGATGAGTGACGGCTGGTCGGTTTTCCAGACCGATGCTGATATCCATGGCGGCAACTCGGGTGGACCGCTCTTCAACAACGAAGGTGAAGTTATTGGTATCAATACTTTTGGCATGGTAGATGAGGACGGTAGTGTTTCAGGAATGAATTTTGCTATTCCTGTTAGCGTTGCGAAGGAGTTCTTGAACGAAATCAACGTCACGCCGGGCGAAAGCAAATTTACAACTGATTTCAAAAGAGCGTTGAACCTATACGAGGGCGGCGACTATGCTGCAGCGATTGAATTGCTGCGCAATATCAATGATACCAGTCCGGGATTCCCGGTAGTGCAGGAATTGTTGGCAGATGCACGTGAAGCATATGATGCAAATCCGATAGCATCAACAGTGCCGGCAGAAGTCGATCCTGAGCCAAGTACTGAACCTGTGGTTCCCGGGGTGACTGACGAGGACAATCGCATCTTGGGCATACCGTCTACGACGTTTTATGTTGGTCTCGGTGCGCTGATATTGATTATCGTGCTAGTGATCCTGCTTCTCTTGGGGCGTAGGTCGAAGCCCACTCAGACAATTGATCAGGGACCGCCTTCGCAGCAAAGACCGGCGCAACCTCCGCCGACTTCGCAGCAGTACGCGGTTCCGGTACCTCCAGTAGCGAGCCCTCCACCTGATGAGGTGCGGGCGCCGGAGGCAGTTGCAGAACCGCTGTCCACTATTAATGAGATGGATGTGAAAGATGGAGCGAAGCTTTGTCAACAATGTGGATCTGCCTTAAGCGAAGATTCTAAGTTCTGTAGAGAATGTGGAGCACCAGTAAGTTAAGATTCGTGCTAGGCACAGATTGTGAAATCTGTGCCTGAATCTACTTTTTGGCTGCAAAACCAGCCTTGGCCAGCGATCCACCACTATTGTCTTTTGAGGTAACGTGCACCACTGCGTTTCGCCTCGGCAGCTGTAAAATATAGGTGAGAGTCCTTAGAGTGAAGTCCCTCAGGTAGGGACAATGAAAGGAGATCTGCCATGAGAATTATTCAAACTACCTTGTATGTTGATGATCAGGATAGGGCACTTGAGTTCTACACGGAAAAGCTGGGATTCATTGTTAAGGCAGATGTAGACAGCGACGGATATCGTTGGCTTACTGTAGTCTCGCCTGAAGACAAAGACGGCGTTGAGCTAATATTGGAACTCGATACTAATCCAGTCGCCAAAGCCTTCCAAAGGCAGATGTATGAGCAGGAATATCCTGCGATAATGTTTGGCGTAGAGAATGTACAAGAAGAGTATGAGCGCTTAAGCAAGGACGGAGTTCGCTTTGTCCAAGAACCCTTGAATATCGATGTCGCGACAATCGCAAGTTTTGCAGACACCGTCGGAAACATAATTCAAATTGTCGAACAGGACAAGAAGTTTAGAGTTAGATAAGAAGAAGTTAAGAAACGTGCCTGGCACCAAACTTGCCTAATCTGTCAAAGAAGTCAAGAATCGTGCCAGGCACGATTCCCCCATAACCCCCCTAATCAGCCATAATGCATTGATTTTTGCCGTATTCTTTACCGACGTAGAGAGCTAGGTCGGCGCGATGGATGAGATCTTCGATAGTCTCATGCTCTCTCACAGTTGCAGCCCCAATCGTGACCGTAATTGACAAGCTGTGACCGTTGAAGGTATATGGATATTGGCTGATCTGGTCGCGCAATACTTCAGCACGCGACATGGCATCCTCTTCGCTCAGGTTAGGGAAGAGTAACAAAAACTCTTCACCGCCCCAACGCGACACAACATCATACTTCCTTACATTATCCAGTAGTATTGAAGCCATAGTTTTCAGCACATCATCTCCGGCCTCATGCCCGAAGTTATCGTTAGTCAATTTGAAGTCATCTATATCTACAATCATGACCGTAAATTCCTGGCCGGTCCTGCGGAACTCTTCCATCTCAGCCCCGAGACGTTCGTCTATGTGACGCCTATTGTAGAGCTGTGTTAAAGGATCTATCCGCGCTGTGTGATCCAACTGCTTATTTAATTTCTCCAAAAGCCTATTCGCTTTGAGTAACTCTAAAGTACGCTCATTGACCATTTTTTCGAGAGTTTCGTTCAGACGCCTGAGCTCGGCCTCAGCCCTAACCCTCCTGCGATTGTTATAAATCAGCGTGATAATCAGCGCAGTTTCCAGGACAATAACCACCACGCCAATGACTAAATATTTGCCATACTGATCCCAGAAACTCACATCTGCGTGTTGAATTTCACTCTCGGCCGGCAAGAGCTTTGCCTCAATATTCCAACGATCTAAAGCCCGCTGATCAAATACGTAATTGCTATAGCTGTCCTGCTGCACAAAAGCGGCAGTATCCTTACCGTCAATGACATCAATGGCCATCCTCGCAGCATCTTGTCCTAACTTCGATACTTGGTACACATAACCACCGATAACACCAGTACCCAAATATTGTTCCATAACACCGAAAACAGGCACAGAAACAGCATCAACCACATCCTCAATGACGCGTTCCGGAACATGAGAAATACCATCGATATCCATCATCCAGCGAAGATACAAAACTGCCGAATCACTTCGCGCCGCGCTCAGTGTCGCCAACATCTCCTCATGAGCCAGTTCGTTTGTGAACACAAAGTCAAGCTGCTCATCAAAGCCTGAGGTAGCTTCAGTGACAGCTTTCATTGATTTCTGCTCTTCGGATGAATTGCCAATCACTACGTATACTTGCTTAGTCTCAGGCAAAAGTTCAAGTATCAGTTCGATATTTTCTTTGTAATTTTCAGTCTTTGGAAGCAAATAGTGTTCACTGAAGGCGTCGATCGAAATATCAGAGGTGCTGCCGTAATCCGGCGCACAAGCAACCACCGGCACATCACTCGGCAGATCCTTCTTATATTTTAAAAGCCAGTTGGACACACCGTCCGAAGTTACAAGCACATCAGGCTGCCAAATGGAATGCTCTGTTTTGTACCTCAAGTGCTCAATAGTTTGGCCTAGATGGACGGCATCATGTGGCAGCTTATCGATCTCCAAATATTCAAAACTAAAATCGTAGCTGTAGCGCTGATCCTCAGCAAAGACCTCACGCATGCCTTGGTTGAACAAAACATGATAGGGATGGTCACTGGAATATTGATGGATGACCGTAATGTTTTTATCGATGGGGGCTGCAACTGCGGATTCCTTGCCAACAAGAGGGCTCAACAAAAGAACTGCTACCAGAAAAGCAGCGAGGTTTTTATTTTTTATAATTTTCCTCATACACGCTCTCCCCGAAATGTTGATTAGCTGTCCTCTCAATATAGATAATCTGTATTTTATATATACAAGTATCGTAACCGGATATATTTCCTTTGTCCAATAATATATATATACAAAGCATTAGTCTAGTTTCTGGAGCAAAAATATCAGAATAAACTGTAGTAGGCAATATACGTAACGAAATCATAGTCAATAATCAGCAATTCAATGCAATTTTAATGGAAATATTGTTATAATAACTTTTGATATTGAGTAAAATATTTACAAATCTGTGTCATGCAAAGGCAGCTTTATGAGAAAGAAGGAGAAAAATCAAAATAGCCTTGCCGCCTCCTTCCAGCAGGCACTAGCCGCAGAAGATTTGTGTGCGCAAGTTTTCGAGGGTTTCCCTTTCCCTATCCAAATCTTCGATCCGGACGGCACGTCTGCCTTGGTCAACCGCTGCTTCTTGGAAGAGTACCAGATAGAAGATCCCGTCGCAGTTGTTGGAGTTTTCAATATCCTGCACGATCCCTTAGTAAGAGCATACCGTTCAGAGATTGAGCGCGCTTTTAGCGGCGATTATGTTTTCATACCCGATGTAAAGGTGCCCACCCAAGAACTGGCTCAGCGCCACGGTGTGGAAACCAGTATCCAAGCCATTTATCAAGACATCTCCGTTTTTCCCGTCTTATCTAGCGAAGAAGAAATTAAATACGTCGTAGTCGTGATGGTCAATAGACGAATTTATCGCGATAGGGAAGAGATCATGCGTGCCAAAGAATTCATTGCTAATAATTGTTTGGAAAAATACGACGCCGCCAAAGCAGCTCAAGCTGCAGGATTGTGCCCCTCACACCTCGCGCGCTTGTTCAAACAGCACACCGGTATCACCCTACATGACTATTACATTAATTGCTTGATGGAAAAGGTAAAGGAAAACCTGACAGACCGCAACCTCTCAGTGTCTCAAGCTTTTGCTGCCTGTAATCTAGACTACTGCGGACACTATGCCAGAGTATTCAAGGAGAGAGTAGGTTATAGCCCCTCTGTCTATCGCAAAATGGCCCTGAGCAGAACGAAATAGTTTTATCCTTACAAATAAAAGTAACATATTGCCTATAAGGCAAGTTCCTTCAGTTGTATCCTCAAAAGAGCTTATGGTCTTAGCTGCCGTGTTTTCGTATTCAGAAGATGGGGAGCCCGGCCATGCTGTTTGTTTCGGACTTGATTAACAAAAAAATGATTGATTTCATTAAAAAAGGAGCACCGCTATGAAAAAAGTATTGGCCCTTATCATGGTCATAATGTTGAGTCTGACAATGATTGCTTGCGGCCCCAATGACACACCGGACTCGCCCAATAGAACAGTTGACCCAGGTCAACAGACGGATATTGACCCCGACGACGATCCAGCAGAAGATCCCGACGACCCGGCAGACGATCCTGCCGACGACCCCGGCGACGATGATCCTGAACCCATTGTTGATGAACCGGATGATCCTTCAGGCCCTAAAGGCAAGCTGGAGCCGTGGGAGTCCTATACCGCTTTTTCCGAAAAGAAAGGCAAACTCGTCTCTCTAGTGATGGACGGGATGACTGCGAAGCCGGAACTTGGTATGGAAATAATGCACCTTCTTGGTGTGGCAGTGGTAGACCTCTTTATGCTACCGGCTGCCCTTATCGGACAGGAAGAAGCAGCCCTGAACTCTGCGCTCAGCTTTATGGGTGGTACGAACGTCAAATCCTCAAGGCAAGGTGATGATTACCTTGTTGAATGGACGGACAGCGAGGGAAGCGTATTCAAATTCACTTCTAGCTACGACCCAGCCAAGGAAGCGCTGACCAGTGAGGTTTCAACCGGTGTGGAAAATGGTGGTGTTTTTTATGATTATATAAAAACCCCCTACGGCTACTTCGCTCAGATCTATTCTTTTGATGAGGGTGGAAATTTCACCGATCTGACTCAGATCTCAATCGATGATTCTGGCGGTGTCATTGGCATACAGACCGAGAACATTGAACGTAAATCCTTAAGCGGAAGTGAAAGCAGAGACTTACCCAAGTCAATGACACAGTGGTATGAGGTCGACGGAAC
>LFRM01079525.1_pt1 | contig 13271 bp, 13 predicted proteins | sample 618341 | NCBI WGS metagenome assembly LFRM01 (sample SAMN03654438, study PRJNA283298) | anaerobic digester metagenome | isolation source: pool of bioreactors CSTR01a, CSTR02a, and CSTR03a thermophilic anaerobic... | place: Denmark: Kgs. Lyngby | collected 2014-05-21 | reverse complement strand
ACGCACGCTGGCAAAGGCAAACCCCCATGCTGTAGTGCTGCTTGTAGTAGTAGAATTGTGTTCGCTTACATTTTTAAGAAACGATTTAAGTAAAAGCAATTTTATTGGTACTAGTCTGTTTGCAGATGGCGTTTAGGCTCTCATTATTACAGGAGACAACCACTCCAACAAAACCAAGAGCAAGGTTACGTATCTTGCTGCTCAAAGCAAATTCTATAACGATACGTTAGATGTTATGGGTTGGGAGTTTTTAGACAATGGATTCAAAGTGTTGTTTTCAAAAGATATTCCAACAATTATCTCCAACAATATCTCCAAAGATATTATCTCTTTCTTAGAAAAACATCAATTAAAGTTATCCAACATAAAGAATTTCATTTTTCATCCAGGTGGAAAGAAAGTGCTGTCTGCATATGAAGAAGCTTTGCAAGTGGAAGGCGACTTCCTTAAAAACACGAGAGAGGTAATGAACGATTACGGGAATATGAGTAGTGCAACAGTGTTGTATGTGCTGCAAAGATTCTTGACAGAAGGCTTTGATGACGGATTCGGATTNNCTTCATATCTTTTGTTATTCTACTTCGCATAGCAGAGCTATTTGTAGCTAGAAGAAACGAGAAATGGATGTTGCAAAATGGTGCTGTAGAATACGGTAAAAGGCACTACCCATTTATTGTTGCGCTTCATAGTCTCTTTTTTGTATCGCTCATTGTTGAATACTCAATGCAACAAACCCCATCATTTAGCTTAGCAATTCTACTTGCTTATCTTCTGCTTATTGCTTTTAAAGTGTGGGTTATTGCATCGCTTGGTAAATTTTGGAACACAAAGATATTTCGCATCCAAAACGCCCCTTTAATCACAAAAGGCCTTTACAAATACATCAAACATCCCAACTATCTGATTGTTGTTGCTGAAATCGCCCTCATTCCACTCATATTTCATTTGTATTATACAGCCGTAGTTTTTACATTGCTCAATGCAATAATGCTTACCGTAAGAATTAGAGAGGAGAACTTGGCGTTGCGCTCCTAAGATGTTTTGAGGGCAAAGCGTGAAAATAATTTCTATAAACAAACTATATTTTAGATACATCATTATAAACGTATTATTCATCATACACTTATTAATATATGTATCAATTATTAATAATCAAAGGTTTACTGACATATTATCTATGAATACGCTAAAACAACACAACATACTCCCATTCGATGGAACTGTAATTTACTACGGTAAACTATGGACGGAGCAAGAAGCAAACCATTATTTCAACAAACTACTGGAAACCATAGAGTGGAGAAATGATGAGTTGATGATGTTTGGTAAAAGAATCATCACCAAACGAAAAGTGGGGTGGTATGGCGAAAAGCCTTTTAACTACACCTATTCTAAAACCACCAAGCAGGCTTTGCCTTGGACGGAAGAGTTACTGAAGTTAAAAGCGAGAATAGAAAAAGAGTCTGGCGAAACATTCAATTCTTGCTTGCTCAATCTATAGCACAGTGGCGATGAGGGAATGGGATGGCACACCGATGCCGAGCCTGAGTTGAAGAAAAACGGAGCAATAGCTTCTGTGAGTTTTGGTGCACAACGCAAATTTGTCTTTAAGCACAAAGAGCGTAAAAATAAAGTGGAGCTGTTTTTAGAACACGGTAGTTTGTTAATTATGAAAGATGCTACACAGGCCTTTTGGCAACATACCCTTCCAAAGACCAAGAAAGTGACTACACCAAGAGTTAATCTTACATTTAGGACTATAGTTTAATAAAACCCACTCAATAAGCGATTTACTTTCAACTATCATTATTGCGTCTATTTATGTCTGTTTGTAAATTCTTGTAATCTTCAGTTTGTTATGCTTATTTATAGCTGATGCAGATTATTAGTGTGTAAAATTGCTTATATTGAAGCTTATTACTAACTAGAAGTATCAAATGTTACATAAATAAAATCGAATATGAAGAAAAAGTTTTTTAATGCGAAAATTTATCGCAACGATACAGCAACTGAGATGATTGTTGAAAATGGAAAAATCACTCAGATTGGGACTAATTTACCTAAATGTGAAGAGGAAATCGACCTGCAAGGGAAACTTGTTATGCCTCCTTATGTAGACCCTCATTTGCATCTCGACTATGTATATACCTTGTCGGAACTCGGACAAGAAGGAGCTGGCTCAGGCACACTGTTTGAAGCTATCGAATTGTGGCCAAAATTTAAAGAAACTTTGACAGTTGACAGTGTTAAACGATTGGCCCTTAAGGGAATTAAAGATGAGGTTTCGCAAGGTGTTCAGCACATTCGCACACATATAGATGTTACAGATCCAAACTTCACGGCACTAAAAGCCATGTTGGAAATGAAAGAAGACCTAAAACATATCGTCGATATTCAAATTGTTGCTTTTCCACAGCAAGGAATGTACACCTATAAGGGTGGATTGGAATTAGTGGAAGAAGCGCTTAAAATGGGTGCTGATATTGTGGGAGGAATTCCACATTATGAACCGGCCAGAGAATTTGGAGATAAGTCTGTCCACGATATTGTTAAGTTGGCATTAAAATACGACAAGCTAATTGATGTTCACTGCGATGAAACAGACGACACACATTCACGTTTTGTGGAGCTACTGAATGCCCTTGTACTTATGGAGGATTATGGCACCCGAACTACTGCAAGCCATACCTGCTCGTTTGGTTCGGCAGACAACTCTTATGCTTTTAGAATGCTAGATTTATTTCAGAAAAGCAAGATGAACTTTATCTCTTGTCCAACAGAGAATGCCTATTTGCAAGGACGCCAAGACACCTATCCAAAACGTCGCGGACTAACTAGGGTAAAGGAATTAATTGAATATGGTATAAATGTTGCCTTCGCTCAAGACTCCATCAACGACCCATGGTATCCAATGGGTAATGGTAATATGATGAACATTCTTGATAATGGAATTCACTTAGCTCAAATTATGTCGGCAAAAGATGTAGAATCAAATTTTGACCTGATTACTTACAACGGAGCACGTTGTTTAAACATTCAAGACAGCTATGGCTTAGAAGTAGGAAGAGCAGCCAACTTCATTGTTTTAAATGAAACAACTGTTTATGAAGCTATTCGTAAAAGGGTTGATGTGTTAGCATCGGTTCGTAATGGAGAGTATCTCTTCAAGCGTAAAGAAGTTGAGTATGAAGTTGAGTTAGGATTATAATTAAAATCTAAACACACCTATATAATTAAAAAAGGCTGCCAATTGGTAGCCTTTTTTTATTTGAAATTGAAATTTTACACTGAAATCTAACTATGAAGTTATTATGCTTTCGCTAATGTCTTTTTAGCAGTAATTGCCAATATGAGTCCTGGAACCGCTAGTGCTATAGCCAAAAGTGGAAGGCTCGTAGCTAAGTATTTGCTAAGCAAGATACCGCCTAAAGAAGACGCTATCATAATAGAGAAATTAAACATACAAGACTGAATAGAGGTTGCTATATCTTTAGCTTTATCTACTTGTCGCCCCACTGCAGCTTGAAAGAGTGCAACTAAAGGACCAAATGATATTCCCCATAAGAAAAACCCAAAATGAGATATTCCAAAAGCTCCTCCAAAAATAAGGAAAATAGCCATTGCTACAACTAAAAGAGCAAACATTAAAATGGTGAGAAGTTGCAAATGGTTGTCAGTATATTTTATTGCCATTACCACAGAAAATAGAGAACCCAATCCAAACATAACCAAAGCCATTTCAATACCTCCTGCTATTTGAAGTGTTCCTACTAAGCTTGCAATATATACATACACTCCGTAATGGGCAACAACTCCCAACACGGTGAAAAGTATAACCATTTGCACAGCTTTTATTTTTAGCATAGCAAAAGGAGATACTTCACTGGTCAATTTCTCTCCCTTAAGCGATGGTAACATTATGATACTTAAAATACCAATTACCACAATTATTGCTGCTATGGCTATAAATTCGGTTCTCCAACCATAGTTATCTCCAATCCATGTCATTAAGGGCATGCCCAAGCTAATACCGAGAGTAGTTCCTGCCATAATTACTGCAACTGCCTTGCCAGTTTGTTTTGGCGATACCAATCGCATACCATAAGCAGCAATCATTGGCCACATTATACCAGCACAAATACCACCAACAACTCGCATTGAAACAACTACAGCATAATTGCTAACGAAGGCAACAATAAAATTGGATATTGCAAAGCCTCCTAGCAACAAAAGCAACAACAGCTTGCGGTTGTAGTGCATAGTTACGGAGATAAGCGGAATCGAAAATATGGCTGATGCTAAAGCATAATATCCAACAAGATTACCACCTTGAACTTCGTTCAAATTCAGATCATGCATCATTTGAGGAAGCACTCCCGAAGGCATTAGCTCCGAAAGTATACCTACAAAAGTTACCGATGACATTAAAATCATAATAGCCCAAGGGAAATAATCTTTTGCTATAAGAGTAGCGTCTTTTTCTTTCATATATTTATTTATCAAGTTTAAATTTTATTTCTACGTTTGGCAATTTAGCGATAGTTTCAAAGAGTGTCACTACGCCCTATGCGATTTTAATAATAAATAATAGTATGTCTACCCAATTAGTATGGATATATTCTTTGATGCACAATAGGTTTAGTTTTAAAACCTACTGCTCTCATTTAAGAACAGGTTGGTTTACTTTCTAAATCTATTTAAGCTGACAGTTTCTGGCCCTGAACCAATCTTGAAAGAGAATTGTGGCAAAAGCCAACCTCGTGAAATTTGATTTTTTATTTTACTGGGTCTGCCCTGTGAAATCTATAACTTTTTCATCCAGGGGGTGGTGAAGGCTTCCACCAGCCATGAGTCAGAAACCTCTTCTCCATCCGTTTTCTTTCATTGCTATTTATAGACTGAGTCGGTTTCGGCCGTAGCCGAAAGCGACTACATCCTCGGCAGAGTGCGTTTCGGCCACAGCCGAAAGCGACTACATCCTGGGCGGAGTGGGTTTCGGCCGCAACCGAAAGCGACAATTCCTGGGTGGAATAGGTTTCGGCCGCAGCCGAAAGTGATAAAGCCTGGGCAGAGTGGGTTTCGGTCGCAGCCGAAAGTGATAAAGCCTGGGCAGAGTGGGTTTCAGCCGCAGCCGAAAGCAACAATTCCTGGGTGGAATAGGTTTCGGCCGCAGCCGAAAGCAGGTGCGCAGCGTGAAAATGAGTGAAGATTATGGGCAAAATGTGGATGTGTTGTTGTGGCAAGGTTTTTATCTTTGTGGTTGATAGGGTGTTGTGGTTAAGAGAGTTTGGGTGGTAGATGTTAGGGTAGAGAATGGGGTAATTGTTGTATTGTAGCTGCAATATTTCAAGCTGCAGGAAATCATTCCTAAGTGAATCCGTTCTCTTGACAATAAAGCAACTGAAAGATTTTTGGTTATTGGATGTTAATTTATATCTTTACCGGAAATCTAAATTACAGTTTAATAAGTTGTGAGATGTAAGTCAGAAAATAGTCATAAGTCTGAAGGAGTCATAAGAAGTAGGTCATAAGTAGTAAGTCATAAGTAGTAAGTCATAAAGTATAATAGCATGAAAATAGTAAGGTTTGAAGATATAATTGCGTGGCAAAAGAGTCAGGATTTAGCAGACACTGCCCCTCGTTTGCAACGAGGGGCTAATGGTTTAGCGTTTTTAACGCGATATGTCAGCTAATTATTTGAATTTCTGATAATTGGCTGTTAATCTATTTGTTGTAAACAAATAACCACTGCCCCCTCGTTGCAAACGAGGGGGAGTAAGGTCAGAAGTAAGTCATAAGTCTGAAGAACTCATAAGTCGTAAGTCAAAAAGTATAGTAGCATGAAGAGAGTAAGGTTTGAAGATGTAATTGCTTGGCAAACAAGGGGGAGTAAAGTTTATTTCTACAATAAATCAAAATCAAACGAGACTTCTGACTATTCCAGACTCACGACTATCCCAGACTCACGACTATTCCAGACTTACGACTATCCCACACTTACGACTATCTTGGACTTACTACTATCTCTGATTTACTACTATTTTAAACTAACAACTATCATAAAAACATTTATAAAAAACCAATGAAGCTAACCACCGAACAACTCGCCATTATCAACTCCACAGGCAACATAAAAGTGAATGCTGTTGCTGGGTCGGGCAAAACCACCACCATTATTGAGTATGCTAAGGCTAGACCCAGGTCTAGTAAGATTCTTTATTTGGTGTTCAATAGATCTGTAAAAGAAGAGGCTGTCAGAAAGTTTATCACCCAAGGAATGAGTAATGTAACTGTAGAAACTGCCCACTCTTTAGCCTACAGATACATCTTTTTGGGTAGCGATTATAAACTAAAGCATAATGGATATAAAGCCCACGAAATTATAGAATTGCTTGGTATAAAAAACAATAGAGAGAAATATACGGAGTTTATTCTTGCCAATCACATCCTCAAGATGATGGCCTACTTTTGCAATAGCGATAAGAAGCAAATACAAGAGATAGACTACCTTTCTACCATTACCGACCAAAAAGCAAGAACCTTTGTAAGCTCTTTCTACCGTTATATAGAGAAACAGGCAAGCATATTGATGAGCAAAATGGACAAAGGCGAAATAGAAATTACCCACGATTTCTATCTCAAGAAGTTTCAACTCTCCAATCCCACGCTCAAGTTCGATTATATTCTCTTTGATGAGGGCCAAGATGCATCGATGGTTATGCTAGATGTGTTTCTGAAACAAAAAGCTACCAAAGTAATTGTTGGCGATACCCATCAACAGATTTATAGTTGGCGCTATGCCGTAAATTCACTAGAGATGGTAAACTTTAAGACCTACTCGCTCACCACAAGTTTTAGGTTCAACCAAGATATTGCCAATTTGGCTATCAAGGTTATAGAGATGAAAAAACACATCGATATACCTACAACTACAGCTATAGATGGAGTGGGGCGTAGCAACAACACAAAAGCAAAAGCTGTACTTGCACGTACCAATCTGGGATTGCTGGTAAAAGCAATAGAGTATGTTACCGAAAAACGAAAAGTGAAGCGCCTCCACTTCGAGGGCAACATCAACTCTTATACCTACGCTGCCGATGGGGCTTCGCTTTACGATGTGCTTAGTCTTTGCAACAAGAATCATTATCTGATAAACGACAAACTCATTAAGCAAATGAATAACGTTGAAGACCTAGTTGATTATATAGAGAAAACCGAGGATAGAGAGCTTGGCATGATGGTAGATATTGTGCGAGAGTATGGCAATGAAATTCCTGCCATTATTCAGTCTATAAAAGACAAGCATGTTGATAATAAGGATGAGGCCGAGATAGTGTTTTCTACCGTCCATAGGAGTAAGGGCATGGAATATGACGTGGTTCAGATTGTAAACGACTTTGTGTCGGAAGAGTTATTGATAAAGCAAAAAGAGAACAAAAATGAAGAGAACAAGTACAGCCCTGCTAAAATAAATGAAGAAATAAATCTGCTTTATGTAGCCATCACCCGCACGCGCAACAGGGTGTATGTTCCCAAGACATTGATGCCAATAGAGCATCCACACTCTCACAAAATTCTGGTAATGAAACCTTATGACGCTGACAATGTAGACAATGCCACAACTAGAATGCAAACAACTAGCTTTGTACCCTACAGAACAGAGCATAAGTATCTTGAAAAAGTGTACGATGTTGCTTTAAACGAAGCTGAACTGGAATATAGCCAAACTAAGCAGCCTTCTTATGCTGAGTTTGATGCAGAATTGACATTGATGTATAACGACGGTATTACCCTGAAGGATATTGCCAATAATTTTGGACTAACAGTGGAAGAGATTAAAATGAAGGTGCGAGAGTTAGGGATGTAATTGGTAACCCAATTGCAAGGGAGCAGGGTAGAGAAAATTCATGAATCTTCTTTTGAGTATTGTGCAATTATAGGATTTGGCTAATATTCCTGCATATAAATCCGAATGTGCCTTGTGTGGTATTTATATTCACGTGATAAAACCCAGATATACATTACGGTATTTATATTCACGTGATAAACCCGAATATGCCTTGCGGCATTCGGAAGACGCCCGTGTAGGGCGTCTCTACAGGCATAAATATTACCATTTGTATAATGTTCAGTCGATTACAAAGCCAAAGCCCTCAAAGGGCGTGAGATTTAAAAAGGATGTTGGCAAGATGCTTTGCAATACCAGTTTACAGGCCGCATCGATGATGCTTGGAGTAGTGTTTTTGTATGTTTACTGTAGATATTGCTACATCTACGATGTGCTAGATAGTAATATGCATTAACTGTTCATCACTTTTATTTCAAAAGTTGTAAAATCGCCTCCTCCGTCAGTCACTTTTATTTAAATACCTATGAATTGCTCCCTCCGTTCATCACTTTTATTTTAAAAGCTACGAATTGATCCCTCCGTTTATCCCTTTTATTTTAAAAGCTACGAATTGATCCCTCCGTTTATCCCTTTTATTTTAAAAGCTATGAATTGAGACCTCCGTTTATCCCTTTTATTTTAAAAGCTATGAATTGAGTCCTCCGTTTATCCCTTTTATTTTAAAAGCTATGAATTGATCCCTCCGTTTGTCACTATTATTTTAAAAGCTATGAATTGCTCCCTCCGTTCATCACTTTTATTTTAAAAACTACGAATTGATCCCTCCGTTCATCCCTTTTATTTTAAAAGCTATGAATTGAGTCCTCCGTTTATCCCTTTTATTTTAAAAGCTATGAATTGATCCCTCCGTTTATCACTTTTATTTTAAAAGCTACGAATTGATCCCTCCGTTTATCACTTTTATTTCAAAAGCTATGAATTACTCCCTCCGTTCATCCCTTTTATTTTAAAAGCTATGAATTGAGTCCTCCGTTTACACCTTTTATTTTAAAAGCTATGAATTGAGGCCTCCGTTTGTCACTATTATTTTAAAAGCTATAAATTGCACTTTACAAAAGGAGGTATTTTTTTTAAAGTTGGCAATTGCGTCTTACATTTGGAGATATTATTTCAAAACCTCTGAGTTGATTTCTACAATAGAAGGTGTTTTCATCAAAACATGTAATATAATGTGTTTTATATCTCAAAGCTAGAAGTTTTGAGTAAACTTACACCTCAGTTTAATAACTTATATTGCAATTCTAATCATTCCATAAATTGTTAAGGGGAATGTTTTTGTACCCTATAAAAGTACAAACTTGTAGGATGGAGGTACTTTTGTATGCTCTTCGTTGGTGTGAGTTTCATATTCCATCTCTTCAATAACTGTATTGATAAAAGTGCATGAGCGCAAGAATAAAAACACACATCAATCTTTAACACAATACCAATCTCATAATCAAAACAATACTTTCTATGCAATGTTACACTTAATATACATTGCATAGAATGGTTTGATTATGAAAAAGAATAAGAGTAAGAAAAAAATAATAGTTATTGGTTGTGGTTTTGGAGGTCTTCAGTTTATAAAACATTTAAAGAAAAACAGGTTCGATATTCTACTGATTGACAAAGTAAATCACCATCAATTTCAACCACTGTTTTACCAAGTTGCTGCATCGCAAATAGAGCCAGCCACCATCTCATTTCCGTTGCGAAGAATTTTTCAGAACCGCAAAGATGTGCGCATTCGCCTCACTACGGTAGAATCTGTAAACGAAAAGGAGAAGGTAGTAGAAACACCCATTGGCACATTTGCCTACGACTATCTGATTATTGCAACTGGTGCAAAAACAAACTATTTCAACAATGAGCAAATAGAAAAAAATGCTTTGAGTCTGAAATCTACCTATCGGTCAATGAATATACGCAACAAAACATTGATGAATTTCGAGAAAATTCTATCGGACCCCAATAATGATGGTCTCTATAATATTGTTATTGTAGGTGGCGGAGCAACGGGGGTAGAGTTGGCAGGCGCATTTGCCGAAATGAAAAAAGATGTGCTTCCCAAGGATTACCCAAATATTTTGGCAAGCAAGGTAAATGTATACTTGCTGGAAGGTAGCAATCATACATTATCGGCTATGAGCAGTTTTGCGCAAAAGCACTCCGAGAAATATTTGCGTGAAATGGGTGTAATAGTAAAGACAGGGGTGTTTGTTGATGGATACGATGGCAAGGTGGTGACCTTGAATGGCGGTGAAACAATAAATTCCGAAAATGTAATATGGTCTGCAGGAGTAAAAGGGAACGCCATTGGTGGAATTCCTGCCGATAAGTTATTGCCATCGGGGAGAATAAAAGTTGATAGAACAAACAAAATAGAGGGGCTGGATGGTGTGTATGCAATTGGCGATGTGGCTTATATGGAGACAGAGAAATACCCCAAAGGACATCCTCAGTTGGCTAATGTTGCCATTGGGCAAGGAAAGGTTTTAGCTAAAAACATCAATAAAACTGCACAAGGAAAAGGCGATAAGTTGAAGCGTTACGAATATCGTAACCTGGGTACAATGGCAACCGTGGGACGCAACAAGGCTGTGGTTGACTTGCCGTTTGTTCAATTTAAAGGTCTTTTTGCTTGGTTTGTGTGGATGTTTCTACACCTAATGCTAATATTGAGCGTTCGCAACAAACTAGTGATATTTATTAACTGGGCTTATAACTATGTCTCTAAAAACAGCTCGTTGCGCTTAATTCTTCTGGATGATAAAGATGATAGCGATAAATAAAAAAAAGACGGGGTAGAAATAATAATTTTAATTACATTTGTTTATCTTTTTTATTGTATCTTTGTTGTATGATGAAAAGCAATACTTACTCAGATTTACTTTTATAGTATGCATAGAGGTCAATTAAAGATGAAATAAAAGCAATAATATAGCATGTTATTGAATTTATAAGATGGAGTTTTCAGTTTTAAAAAAACTGTTATGAATAACTGAAGTGCAGGGTTGTTGATAATTTAAGTGTTTGTTAGCATCACTTTGCACATCATATCTGATTACACAAAAATACACTTGGAAATTTACATTAAAAATATGGTTTGTATTCGCTGCCAAATGGTGGTGAAGAGCAAGTTAGAGAAGCTCGGCTTGCAATACAGCTATGTAAAAATTGGTGAGGCTAAACTTTTATATGACATCTCTCCTGAGTTAAAAGAGAAGTTGAACGAAGAATTAAAAGAGGTGGGGTTGTTTCTAATCGATAATAGAAGATGTATTCTTGTAGAAAGGATAAAAAATATAATTATCGAATTAGTCCATTTTACTGATGAACAAATAAAGGTGAATCTTTCTGAATATATTAGTGACTCAACTTTCGCAAGCTCTAATTAACCCGTCTGCGATAGGTTTGATAAATTGAAGTATTTTGTAAGCGTTTCATTTTCAGATAATAAATTCTCCATGAACATTTCAGTGTTTATATCAAGAACCTGAGATAATTCACTCATTATTTCTATGATAATCAGCCATATTTGTTCAGCAAGAGTGAGTTTGATAGCATCTTTATGAGATGCCCGAAACAGTTCACCTATTGTTTCATAATCGTGAAACCGCTTAATTACTGATAATATGTTGTATTGCATCATACAAAGAGTTGTAGAAGCAATTTGAGCATCAAAGTCCTGTGCCTGACATTTACCAAGTCCAAGATATTGTTTAGCTTCTTTGAAGTATACTTCTATCAACCAGCGGTTTGAATATATTTTATAAGCTTCCTCAAATGTCAGCTTCGTGTTTGTTGTCATCACTGCGTTCCAATTGCCTTCCCTAGAGGTTTTAAAGAAAAAGAGTTTTACCTCTACACCTTTGAAATCAACAATTTGCTGACAATAATAAAAGCGCAATAATTTAGCGCGCTTAACCTTTTTCTTTCGACGAAGTAAAGCTAAAAGCTCTTTGGCAGTGAGTATTTTATCAAAAGCACCATAACGAGTTTTGCCCATTTTTATTCTTCCCAATAAATGGCAACCAATACGACGAGTAGTGATGAATTTGACCAGTTCAAAGCAGGTAAACCAACTATCTACCAGAAGGTAATCAAACCGAACACCTTTTTTAATTGCTAAACGAATCATCCTTATCATTGATGTTATCTTGGTTGAGAAGTAATCATCAATTCTCTCCTTACTTTTATCATACTTATTACGTCTTTTACTGTAACGTTCTTTAATTTGCTTGTGCGTTAATCCATAAGGTTTATTCTTGTTTTTTCCTTTTTCGCCATGCAAACTAAAGTCTAAGGAGAAGAAACTTTTACCATCATAATAACCCATGAAAAGACCTTTAAATCCAAGATTTGAGGAGTGGGTAACGTGAGAGTAAATTCTCCCAATTAGCTCAATGAATCGACCTGTTTTGGGTAAATCAGTATCATCAACAATCAAACAACGAGGTCCATTAGTACTGGCTTTACTTTTCTTTTGAGTTTTACGGATTAACTGCATAGTAATGCTGTATGATAAATTACGCCAATCTATCCTCCCATCATTCATTAAACGGTAAAATACATCTTTACCACACGAGAGAAAGCGATACAGTGTCGAATCAGCATAATGCCATGAGGTTTTGACCTCGAAAAATGGGAACAACATAAGCAATACAAACTTGGTGTGATTTGCATATTTTAGATTGCACGCCTTAGAGAAACCATATCTTTTATCTGAAAATGTCAAAGAGCTTATGAAATTGAAAATTGTTTCCATCGCTTTTTCACTTGAAGTGAAAAAGTCTTTTATCTCTGAAAGTATTATCCTATCTTTGTGTTGCAGCATATAGTTGGGTTTTTGTTTTGCAACTCAAAGATACTGATAATCAGCATCTTTACCAAGCATATATGCTGCTTTTTTATTGTATATCAGTAAGTTATATTACTTGCGAAAGTTGAGTCATTATCTATCAAATCTATTGACCACGAAGTGGTTTAATGCGAATAGCCACGGGTGAAACCCATGGTAAAAATTACATAATAGCAACGGAACCCTGAAGGGGTTCAATTACTGTGCTGTTTATCAGTTCAATCTGTGTCATCTGTGTTCTAACTTTTCTTCAGGCGTATAACAACACGCTCCCAGCTGGCGCTGGTCTCTGACAAGTGCTTAATTCAATTATACATGTAAAGCGCCACTGGCAATTGTTTGCGGGCGGGATACCAAAGCTGGAAGCTTTGAATACATTGCAAGCATTGCATACATTTGCAAATAATTTAACCAAATATCTTTGGTTTCCGTTCTCAAATACTGTAATTTTACAAAGTGGATAAGAAATCATGCAAGTGTAATCCATAACTTTACATTGAAATACAAGGTGTTTATCAC
>LFRM01398088.1_pt1 | contig 13281 bp, 12 predicted proteins | sample 618341 | NCBI WGS metagenome assembly LFRM01 (sample SAMN03654438, study PRJNA283298) | anaerobic digester metagenome | isolation source: pool of bioreactors CSTR01a, CSTR02a, and CSTR03a thermophilic anaerobic... | place: Denmark: Kgs. Lyngby | collected 2014-05-21 | reverse complement strand
GCGGTTTCCTGCAAGAGAGAAGGGGCTGAAGAAAGATAAGACCGGAAAGTTTTTTCTTTCCGGTCTTTCTTAACTTTTAGTTTGTCTTGTTCAGAATCATGGCCAGGTCCTGCTCAGGGGTGGAGATGGGGCGCAGATTATACTGCTCGACAAGAATATTTAAGATATTGGGTGAAATAAAAGCAGGGAGGCTGGGTCCGATGAGAATGTTTTTGATGCCCAGATGGAGCAGTGTGAGCAGGATGGCAACAGCTTTTTGCTCGTACCAGGAAAGGACAAGGGTAAGCGGTAAATCGTTAACGCCACAGTCAAAAGCATCAGCTAAAGCCAGCGCAATTTGCACAGCAGAATAGGCATCATTACATTGACCAACATCCAACAGGCGTGGGATACCGCCGATATCGCCAAGTTGTTTGTCAAAGAAGCGGAACTTGCCGCAGGCTAAAGTCAGGATAACTGTGTCTGGCGGTGTTTGCTCAACAAATTCTGTGTAATAGCCGCGTTCGTTTTTTATGCCGTCACAGCCGCCAACCAGGAAAAAGTGTTTGATGGCACCGCCCTTGACTGCTTCAATAATGGTAGGTGCCACAGACAGCACTGCATTACGTGCGAAGCCGACAGTTACTGTGCCTGCGTCTAGATCATCGTCAAAGCCTGGTAGTGATAAGGCTTTTTCAATGACAGGACTGAAATCATAACCTTCAATATGTTGAAGGCCGGGCCAGCCCACATTACCGGTGGTAAAAATGTTGTCAGCATAACCGGGCAGTGGTTTCTGCAGGCAGTTGGTCGTCATTAAAATGGCTCCCGGGAAGGTGGCAAACTCTTTTTGCTGGTTCTGCCAGGCAGTACCAAAATGTCCGTAGAAATGCGGGTATTTTTTTAATGCGGGATAACCGTGGGTCGGGAGCATTTCGCCGTGTGTATAAATGTTAATCCCAGTTCCTTCCGTCTGTTTGAGCAGTTCGGCTAAATCTTTTAAATCATGCCCGGAGACAAGAATAGCTTTGCCGGCTTTATGCCCTAGAGGAACCGGTGTCGGTACAGGGTGTCCGTAGGTGCCGGTATTGGCAGCATCCAGCAGTTCCATGGCCCGGTAATTTATTTCTCCACATTTTAAAACTAACTGCAGCCATTCCTGCAGGTTTAAATCTGTCCGTGTTAAAGCAGCCATCGCTTCATGCACAAAGGCATATACCAGCTCATCTTCCTGACCAAGTATCAGCGCATGATCAGCGTAGGCGGAAACACCCTTTAAACCATATAAAAGAATTTGCTGCAGTGACTGGATATCGGCGTCAATAGTTTTATCTGCATCTAAACTTACCAGTAGGCCTTGTGCCGTCAGGCCGGCAAGATCGGCAGCAGGGGTAAAGGTGGCTGCCGGGTGAGTGAAACTGACCTGACCAATTTTATTTTTCAGCTGTTCACGAAATTGAACAGCCTGCTCAATGCGTTTGACAAAATTTTGCGGGTCAAAATCTACATTTGTCAGTGTGGAAAAAATAGCTTTAACAGTGAAGTGGTTGAGCTCAGCTGCAACAGCAAGCTTCTGCTTCCTTGCCTCCACAGCATAAAGGGAAAGCCCCATTACCGCATGGAGCAGCAGATCCTGGAGTGCTGAAGTTTCAGCATCTTTGCCGCAAACCCCGTGTGCTGTACAGGCGATACCTTTTGCTGTTTGTTCGCATTGATTACAAAACATTTTCATTTAGTTTACCTCCTTAAGCGTGGTTACTTTTTTTATTGTATACACAAAGAGAGGGCAGCACTGTGACCTATGTCACTAACTGCTGCTTTACAGGAAGAAAAAACACCAGGTTTCTATCCTGGTGTTATCTTCTTTAGTGGTCCTGCTCCAATAAGTAGGCCACAACCAGTTCAAATTCGGCCGGTGTCAGTAAATCCGGTGATTTTTCTAACATCCTTTCTGCCACTTGGCGCCATTCTGCGTCATCTCGCGGTTGGCTGGTCAGACGATCAAGTGTATGGCATTCTGCACAACGTGCAGCTGCTAATTCACCACCGGTGAGTGTCGGTTCAGTGACTGAGGGTGAAGTAGATGGATTATTGCCTGGCGGCTGCTTGCTGCCGGTGCAGCCTGTCAACCATACTGCTGCCAGCAGTAGGAGGGTAAAAAGAGTAAAATATTTTTTGCGGGTCATTGTCAGATTCACCTCCGAGTCATTTCTACAATACGTTCGTCGATCCGTACATATTTCCTTCTTTTTGAACAGAAAAAAGTAGTGGAAAAAAATGAATAAATAGAGTAAAGGTCTGCGGCAGGGACGGGAGTAAACAAGAGGCAGCGTTAAAAAAACGCGAAACGCTCTTTTGAAGGCAGGATTTTTCTCCTGCACGCAGAATAGCTTATAAAAGGATCTCCCGACCGACAAAAGCAAACCTGCTGAAAAGCAGGGACGCAAAACCATGGGTCTAATGGCTGCTGCCTATGACTGCCAGGTTGCCGAAGAGCGGAGTTTTGCTTTTTCGCTTCAGTTTCGGCTGAAGCTTTTTTTATAACCCCATAACCCCTATCACCCCCCAAGTGATAGATCCCCGAGCCGGACATACGTCCGGCTCCCCATTTTTTGCGGCAGCCAGTCCTGCTGCTTACGGAACAGCTTTAGTCCGTGTTATCCTTTCAGCAACTTTGACTAAATCTGCTTTGACAATCAGGCGTTTTGTGGTTGTTGTATAAAGGCAGGTAGTGAGGGTTAGTTCTGGCTGTTCTGTGGATTCAATTACACTCCAGTCACGGCTGTGGGTTACAAACTGTTGGCGTACTCGGTAGTGATAACAGTTAGTACCCAGAGTTAAGAAAATTTCATCCCCGGCTTCAAGGCGGTCCAAGTGGCGAAACCAGGCACCGTATACTCCCCGATGAGCAGCAATGGAGACATTGCCTTTTTCCGGGTGTTTACTTTGCGGATAAAAACCAGGGCCTTTCTTTAAATCTTCTTCAGAAATACCGTGGATAACGGCAGCCTTTAAGTCGAGTTTGGGAATTTCCAGCAGGCCAAGGGCGGCAGGTAAATCTTCTTTGCTCTGTTCCGGGTCGATGTCAGGGGCAGGATTTTCATGCTCCGGTGTTTCCTCCAGAGTACTTAATATCAACCGCTGATAATAAACTCCGGCTGCCCAGCGATAGAGGGGGGCGGCGGTCAGCAGTAAGCCGACGATAATTAACAACAGCCCTAGATGTTTAAGCAGACGCTGCACGGCAGTACCTCATTTCTGCATAAAAATGACAGCTATATTATATCACAGCTGACGGTCTAATTTGTCAAAAACAATTTATCGAGGGCTGTATTTTTTTCGCTAAATATTAACAGAAGCCCTATATAAGAGCAGTCCTTCTCTTGCATTACATACTTTAATCCGTATATAATAGGGAAAAAGCCTAGGGACAGGCCCTGTGAAGCATAGGAGGCAGATTGTGGTGGCTGAGTACAATCCAAGTGTAATTGAACCCAAGTGGCAGCAGTATTGGGAAGAGCATAAGATCGATCAGACTGATGATGAGGGGGGGAAAAAATACTATGTTTTAGAAATGTTTCCTTATCCCTCGGGTCGTTTACATATGGGACATGTGCGCAATTATGCCATTGGTGATGTTTTGGCTCGCTTTCTGCGCATGCGCGGTTACAATGTTCTGCACCCCATGGGGTGGGACGCTTTTGGCCTGCCGGCAGAAAATGCGGCTATTAAGAATAATGTTCATCCTGCTGCATGGACCTATAGTAATATTGAAGCGATGAAAAAGCAGCAGAAAGCCATGGGGATCAGCTATGACTGGCAGCGTGAAATAGCTACCTGTGATCCCGATTATTACAAATGGACGCAGTGGCTCTTTTTACTCCTCTATAAGCGTGGTTTAGCCTATAAAAAACATGCTGCTGTTAACTGGTGTCCCAACTGCAGTACAGTTTTAGCCAACGAACAGGTAGAAGACGGCGGTTGTTGGCGCTGTGGCGCAGAAGTAACTCTGAAAGATCTGGAACAATGGTTTTTCCGGATTACCGACTATGCAGAGCGCCTGCTGGAGGATTTAAAGCTGCTCTCGGGATGGCCGGAGCGGGTATGCACGATGCAGGAAAACTGGATCGGTAAAAGCGAAGGGGTGGAAGTCCGCTTCAAAGTCAAAGACGGCACCGATGAAATCCCTGTTTTTACCACCCGCCCCGATACTTTGTATGGTGTGACCTATCTGGTACTGGCAGCGGAACATCCTCTGGTAGAGAAGCTGACAGCCGGCACCGAGCAGGAAGCAGCAGTGCGTGCCTTTGTGGAAAAGACGAAAAAACTAAATGAAGTAGACCGAACCTCGACAGAGATGGTGAAAGAAGGGGTCTTTACCGGGGCTTACTGTCTCAACCCGGTAAATGGCGAAGAAGTGCCAATTTTAGTAGGCAACTATGTGCTGATGGGTTATGGCACCGGTGCGGTCATGGGTGTGCCGGCCCACGACCAGCGGGACTTTGAATTTGCACAGAAATATAATCTGCCGCTGCGTGTGGTCATTACGCCGCCTGGGCAGGAACTGACTGCTGACGCTTTAACAGAAGCGTATGTAGATGATGGTCTTTTAATCAATTCGGCCCAGTTTACCGGTGAGACCAGTGAAGCTGCAAAAAAGAAAATTGCCGCTTATTTAGCAGCTAACAATTGGGGCGAGGCTAAAGTAACATATCGTCTGCGTGACTGGTTAATCTCCCGGCAGCGTTACTGGGGTGCACCAATTCCCATTCTTTACTGTGAGCAGTGCGGAACTGTACCTGTGCCGGAAGAGCAGCTGCCCGTCATCCTGCCGGAAGATGTAACCTTTCAGGCCGGCGGACAATCACCCTTAGCTGTACATGAAGAATTTTTGTCTGCAGTCTGTCCTCAATGTGGCGGGCAGGCCAGGCGTGAAACAGACACCATGGATACTTTTATTGATTCCTCTTGGTATTACTTCCGCTACACCGATCCTCATAATACTGAGCTTCCCTTTACCAAAGCAAAGGGTGACGCCTGGGTTCCGGTAGACCAATATATTGGCGGTATTGAACATGCTATTTTGCATCTTCTGTACTCACGTTTTATTACAAAGGTCCTGTATGATGCAGGCTACACTGCTGCCGTTGAGCCCTTCACCCGCCTGCTTGCCCAGGGGATGGTTAATAAAGACGGGGCCAAGATGTCGAAATCTAAAGGTAATGTGGTTAGTCCGGATGAAATTATTGAGAAATTTGGTGCTGATACAGTACGCTTATTTATTCTTTTTGCTGCACCACCGGAAAAAGACTTGGACTGGAGTGACCGCGGCGTAGAAGGCAGCTACCGTTTCCTGAAGCGTGTGTGGCGGTTAGTTGACCGTTATGCTGCAGTCCTGCAGCGGGCAGGGGAGCAGCAGGCAGAAGCAGACAAATCTGATCAGGAAATGCGCCGTGCCGTGCATACAGCATTAAAGAAGGTGACGGAAGATATTGAGGAGCGCTTCAACTTTAATACTGCCATTTCCTCAATTATGGAAGCCGTTAATGCCGCTTATAGCTACATGCATGAAAAGGAAGATAATGTTCATCCCGGCATCATGAAAGAAGCCCTTGAGATTTTAGTATTGATGCTGGCACCCTTTGCCCCCCATCTGGGAGAAGAACTGTGGCAGCGCTTAGGACATCAACCCAGCGTTCATTTACAAAGCTGGCCGACCTTTGACCATACAGCTTTACAAGTTGCCGAGGTAGAAATTGTGGTGCAGATTAACGGTAAAGTACGGGACCATCTCATGGTGCCTACAGGTTTAACACGGGAAGCACTGCAGGAGTTGGCTTTGGCCAGTGAAAAAATTGCGCAGCAGGTACAGGATAAGCAAATTGTGAAGGTGATTGCCGTTCCGGATAAGTTGGTGAATGTCGTCGTACGCTGACATTTCCCAGGTAATAATGTCAAAAAAACAAAATAAGCGCCCGTGAGAAATGATGGGCGAAGAACAGATAAAGCTTGCTCTACCAAGATAGGGCAAGCTTTTTTAAAAGTCAGGAGGGCATTGCTAATGTTACAGCTGACCAGACGAGAGCAGCTTGGTGCTATCATCCTGGTCGTCTTATTACTGTTAGGTTTGCTCATCCGCAATTTATTGCTGCCGAAACCGGCAGTGGAGGTAATAACTCCTCCGGAGACACCGGCAGAGGAAGAACAGACTGAACAGGAAATTGTTGTGCATGTGGCAGGTGCAGTCCATGCTCCGGGAGTTTACACGCTGCCGGCAGGCTCCAGGGTTTATACGGCACTGGAAGCGGCAGGAGGGGTGCTGCCGGAAGCAGATCAACATGCTCTGAATCTTGCCGAACCGCTGCTGGACGGCCGCCGCATTACTGTGCCTTTCCAGGGGGAGCAAAAGGAAAATGCGGCTGAAAACGGCAAAATAAATATTAATACAGCTACAGCAGCTGAACTGCAGCAGCTGCCGGGGATAGGTCCGGCCAAAGCAGCAGCCATTATTGCTGAGCGGGAAAAGAACGGCCCTTTTCAAACAATAGATGAATTAACCCGTGTTTCCGGTATTGGCCCTAACACTCTGAATGTAATCAGGGATTATCTTAGTCTGTATTAATTCTTTATTTCAGACCGGCAAACAGCTTTTGCAGGATTTCTGTAACGGTAGGAAATTCGAGCTTGAGAAATTGTATAACGGCCATGGTTGAGGCAAACAGCCATAAAAGCAGAAAGACTGCTAATTCACGCCACATTTTGTTATAAATGAGGCGCGGTGCTTCAAAAACAGCTGCGGCTAATAAACATAAAAGCAATAATAGCAACGGGTGCACCTCCGGTTACTTAAGGTCGGGGTCGGGCAGGATTGGACTGCAGACCTGTGCGGCGAACATCGGAAGTAACCACTATCTCGACCTTAAGCCTGCTGAATTGCTCAGACCAATTGTCCTGCAGCCGGCTGAAGAGTTTTGGTTCATGGCGATGCAAAATAGTGCCAAAGCCAACAAGATCCACCTGCAGCTGCTGCATTTTACGCAGGGATTTTTCCATTTCCTCCTTGATGACGGCTGCATTGGCGCTGTTGATTTTATTGATCATTTCCGGCGTGTTAAGTTTTGATGCGGCCGTCTGTGAGCGGATATCTCCTTCGGTAATTACTTCCACAGAAAAAGAAACCTGCCCATTTTTTATCTGCGGTTTAATTTTGGCCTGCACGCGGGAAACGAGCAGAGTAATACTTTCCTCTGGTTGTTCGGGGTCTGGGATGGCCAGATAGGTGCGGCTGGTTTTACCTAAAAACCACTGAAAACCGCGGGTTTCAGTGGCATCCAGTAACCCTGCCAGTTTATCATCGCGAAAAGCGGCAACCCCCGTCATTGTTAAGACTTCAGCAGCTTTTTCCCCGCCGCCGCTGCTTTCCCCTTCCTGGCCGCTGCCTCCACTACCACCGCCGCCACCTTCTTCTTCGCCACCGGGTTTTTGTTCGGCCTCTAAACCGGGAATTACCTCCTCCAGGGGCGGACTTTTCAGCAGCAAGGCAGAATAGGCTTCCTGCCCCGGCGTAACTACTTTTTGTAAAAATCTATATGCCGGCAGTGGTTCAGTTTCCGGTAAATACCGTGACTGCTCAATCATGCCGATGATTTCTTCCGTGATCCCCACTTCTAAACGTTCTGTTGTTGTCAGGATTTGTTGGGCAAGGCCTTTGGTAAAAACGAGATGGGAATTTAGACGGATCTGCGGGCTGCGGAGTATAAAATCAAATACGTGGGCCAGCCCATGTTTGGCCATTTCTTCGCCGATGACAATTACTTCGGCGTGGGAAAGAAACACCCGCCTTGATAAATTTAGACTGGCCTGGCGCAGCGCCAGATTTAATGTGGCCCCAACACCGGAAAAAAGCTGTGTAGGTTCTGCGCCACCGCCGCCGCCTTCACCCCCTACAACATCGGAGGGGAGGGAAATGGCGAAGGTAACCAGGTAAGGCGCCCGGCGCCCCGGCAGGTAATCAATGGCAATAGTCCGGACCAGGGCCAATTCTTCTATTTCAATATGGTCCCAGCAGCCTGCCGCAAAGAGATTAAGGCAAAGGAGGAGCAGACATAAAAGAATGATTTGTTTTTCCATTGCGACCTCCGCAGTTAACCTTGAGCAAACTTTTCCCTGAACCAGGTAACCAGCAGCAGCATGAGGGGAATACCGAAATAAAGGGACAGAATGGCCGGGTTGGTGCTGCTGACAGCTGTTTCCAGCTCAGAAATGTTTTTATACATGGAAAAGGAACGGACGATGGCAATAATCCCCAGGGGCAAAACCACCGGCCGTATTTCCCTTAGACCGGTAATTTGTGCCAGGCCTAAACTGGCACAGTATAAATAGTAAGAAGTTTTAATAAAAACACCGGCTACCCAGACTACCATCACCAGCACCTCGAAGCGTGACAAGATTCGTGCTACATTGATGGCGCGTACAAAAGTGAGGATGGGAAAGCGGGGAATAACGGTAAAGTATGGACCAAAGGTGGCCAGCAGTGCCAAGATGCCGACTGCTACAAGGCCGTTGGCAAAAACCGTAGCTGCAGTACCGACAGCGAAGGCCTGCTTAGGGCGCGTTAAAAAAGGCATAATGACGGCAAAGGACACGGTATCTACAGCCCACACTTCCGGAACGAGGGATGTTTTCAGCAGCGGCAGGAACTGAACGGTAAACAGGGGCTGCAGATTACCTAAATCCCAGTTGCCAAGAGAAAGCAGCAGAATGATATACAGGGAGCTGATGACTAAAATAATAATAAATTCATTCATGCGGGCTATAACTTCCAAGCCGGCATAAACAGACCAGACCGCCAAAAAAACCAGGCTGAGGGAGAAAACGGAGAGCGGTGTATTGGGCATAAAGGAAGTGGTCATAAAATCACCGAATTCCCGGATAACAATGGCCACTACCTGCAGAAAATTCCAGATATAAACCAGGCCTACCGCCTTGCCCAGCCAGCGGCCTAAAAGTGTTTGGCTGTACTGGAAAATTGTTTGTCCCGGGTGTTTGCGTCCCAGCCAATAGACCAGGGACAGGGTAACCACTCCCCATAATGTTCCCAGCAGGACGGCCAGCCAGGCATTTTGTCCCAGTTGTTTGACGGTGAAAGAGGGAACCAGCAGGATCGATGTGGCATTTAAAGCGATAACCAACAGTTCCCCGGCCTGACGGGGGGAGATCTTACCCTTCTCCAGCATCCTGCTCTGACGTTTGCTCATGTGCTAGTTCACGCTCCTCAAATGGTGTTGTCGGTGCCCAAATATTCATCGCCTGCCGCCGCTGCTGCTGCAGATTTAGTAAGCGTGGGCGGAAAGTGTAAAGCCACCAGGGTGGACGAATGAGCGTTTTTACCATGTCATCGGCAGTGCCATGAACCAGCGGTGTCAGGTAGGGAACGCCAAAGGACTGTAAGCCTGCTAAATGAATAAGAATGATAATCAAACCAAAAATTACGCCGTATAAGCCCATGACCGCACCTAAAATAATTAAAGGAAAGCGTAAAATTCGTAAGGATATGGAAGCATTAAAGGCCGGAATGGCAAAAGTAGAGATGGCAGTAGCGGCTACAACTATCACCATACCGGGAGAAACAAGTCCGGCACGAATGGCAGCATCGCCGATGACTAAACCACCGACAATACTGACAGCCTGACCGACTGTTTTCGGCAGGCGCACACCGGCTTCACGCAGTACCTCAAAGGTGCTTTCCATGAGCAGCGCTTCCGCCAGAGCCGGGAAAGGAATCCCCTCCCGGGCTGCCGCAATATTTAACAGCAGGGAGGTGGGCAGCATCTCCTGGTGAAAGTTAATTACAGCTACATAGGAGGCAGGTAAAATTAAGGCAATATTCAGAGCAAAAAGCCGCAGCAGCTGCAGGAAGGTTGCAACAAAGGGTCTTTCATAAAAATCTTCAGAGGCCTGGAGAAACTGGAAGAAGCTGGTGGGGATAATCAGCATAAAGGGCGTATTGTCTGTCATCACCAGTATGCGTCCTTCTAAAATTGCTGCCGCTGCCTTATCTACACGTTCAGTATGTTCTATTTGGGGAAAGATGGAGAAAGGTACATCTTCAATATATTCTTCGATATAGCCGGATTCTAAAATGGCATCGGTGTCAATGGCAGCTATTCTCCGCCTTACTTCGGCCAGTGTATCCATGTTGACAATGTCATTGATATAGACCAGATTGATATCGGTAGCCGTCCGCCTGCCGGCTTTCATCGTCTCAATGCGTAAATTTTCATTTTTAATCCGTCTGCGCAGCAGTGAAGTGTTAATGCGCATAGTTTCTGTAAAGCCTTCGCGGGGGCCGCGTACAGCAGCTTCGGTTACCGGCTCATCTACTGAGCGTTTTTCCCACATACGGGTGCCAAAAATAATGATACGCTGTTCACCATCAATGAAGAGCGCTGTATCTCCGGATAGTACCATTTTTATAGCCTGTGTGAGATTGGAAACTTGAGAAAGCTCACTGGCCGTGGCGACATGTTTTTTTATCAGCTCGAAGGCATTGTCGGCAGTTATTTTTTCCGCATAATCATGAGCAATGGTGCCGGAAAGAATGGGCTGGATAATATTATCGTTAATCAATTTTTTATCGACCAACCCGTCAATAAAAAGCAGGGCCAGCTTGACGCGATCTCTGCTGGTATTAAACTCACGGATAACTACATCATTGCTTTCTCCGAGACGCTTTTTAATCAGTGCCAGCCGCTCAGACAAAACAGGTGTATCATCATTTTCCGGCTTCTGGGCAGCTTCTTCCTTATCTGTCTGCGGAGGAAGAGACTGTTTTTTGCGAATCAGTATTTTTTTTAAAAATGTAAATGCGTTGGCCATAGTACCTCCGTCAGCAAAACTAGTACTAGTTAGAATATCTGTCAAAGAAGAAGTTTTTATCCCTCAACAAAAGCGAGTAAAATATATAGGGCAGGAAAACAGCGTCTGAACACGAATATACTAAGCAGGGATGCTGCACAGCTGATGATAAACATAAGCTGTTTTTCCATGCTGTTGTCAGCTTTTGTTTTTTAGACTGCCCTTTTGGGAGCTGCTTTATCAGTATTTGCTGTTTAACATTTAACATTGTGATTATGCTGTTAGTATGTAAGAAAGCACAATAAACCTGTCTGCAGGAATAAACAGCCGGCTGTTTTTAGTCGGCGCAGATGAAGTTGGAGGAATGATGAAAAAGGTTGTGATTTATACTGATGGCGCTTGTTCCGGCAATCCGGGACCGGGGGGTTATGGCGCGGTGCTGCTGTACGGCAAACACCGCAAGGAAATTTCCGGCGGAGAAAAAGCAACCACCAACCAGCGTATGGAGCTTTTGGCTGCCGTGGCCGCTTTAGAGGAGCTGAAAGAACCTTGTCAGGTTGAACTGTATAGTGACAGTGCTTATTTAGTTAATGCTTTTAATCAGCGTTGGTATGTGAAATGGCAGCAAAATGGCTGGTTGAACAGTAAAAAAGAGCCGGTACAGAATCGTGATTTATGGACAAAACTTTTGGCTTTAGCCGAAAAACACCGGATAGAATGGATTAAAGTAAAGGGACATGCTGATGACGAATTAAATAATCGCTGTGATCAGCTGGCACGTGCGGCTATTCCCCGTCCTTAGTGTATATGAGCATAGTAGTGGTAATAAATTCTGCGGGAACATTTCTGGTCATTTCCCGTCTATGCTGTTAAGGGTTAGGGACGGAGAGTCTCGCTCGATTTGTGAGGGGGCTGAAAAATGAGAAAAAAACAGTTGTTAAGTCTCTTCTTTGTCATATTCCTGCTGCTGGCCGGCTGCAGTGCCGGCAAAAGAACTGCAGATGCAGGGTATGGTGAGGGAGGCCTGGCGGCTCCGTCTGCTCCGACCGATTCCCGGGAGGATGTCCAAAATGAGCTGCCGGCAGAAGACGACAGTATGGGCGGGACGGAGCAGAAGTTGATCCGTACGGCCAGTGTGGTTCTCGATGTGGAAGGATTGGAGGAAGCTATTGAAGCCATTACCGTAACTGTGACAGGTGTAGACGGCTTTCTGGCCAAATCAAATGTTTATGGTGCTGCGGAAAACCGTACGGCTGAGCTGACCGTGCGCTTACCGGCGCAGCATTTAGATGCAGTGCTGAAGGAAATAAAACAAGTCGGTAAAGTACAGCGGAGCAGTACAGGCAGCAATGATGTAACGATGCAGTATATAGATTTGGAAGCACGTATCCGCAATTTGCAACGGCAGGAAGAACGATTGCTGGATGTTTTGTCGCAGGCCTCGACAGTGGAGGATATTTTGCGTGTCGAACAGGAATTGGCCCGGATCCGTGGTGAACTGGAAGCACGTACTGCGGAATTCCGCTACCTGAAAGACCGCGTTGATTATGCTACGGTAGATATTTTTCTGCATGAAACTACTACTGCCAGCAGTACCATTACCGCAACCGGCCTGAAGGGTGTTTGGCAGCGCGGCCGCAGCGGTTTTGTCAAGTCTGTCAATGCCATGCTCACAGGTTTAGGCAGTTTTTTCGTCTTTCTTTTAACTTCGCTGCCCTATTTGCTGCTCTTTAGTTTAATCGGGGCGCCCATGTATGTACTGGTGCGTAAGTTCAGGGATCAACGCGGCAGCTCCTAATCTTTCATACTGAAGGAGGAGTTGATGATGGCACTGCTGCCGCTGCTGGTATTGGCCTTTGCCGCCGGCATTGCCTTGGCTGATAAATTTTCCTTTTCCTACCGGGGGCTGCTGCTCCTGCTGCTCGCAGCGCTGGCTGCAGGCATAATTATACCTAACAAAAAGAAGCACGCTGCTGCGGTGCTTCTTTTGCTCTTTCTGGGGCAGGGCATGCTTGCTTACCAACTGGCTGAGCGTGCCCTGAAGCAGCCTTTAGCGCCCCTGTGGAATGTGGAAGCAGAATATCTGGGCTATGTGCAGGATGTGCTGAGCAGTAACGCGGAGAAAATACAGTTTGACTTTTATCTGGAAGAGGCTGTGCTGTCCGGGCAGCAAAGACTGCCGGTGGGAGCTTTAATTCGCGTCAGTGTTTATCGGTCCTCCTTCCGACCATTTTACGGCCAGCCGCTCAAACTGCATGGAGTGATCAAAGCAGCGCCGGGTCAGCGCAATCCCGGCGGTTTTAATTATGCTGATTATCTGGAGACGAAAAATGTTAGTGGGGTTATGACGGCAGCTCCACGGCAGATTACAGTCTTAACCGGTAATAAGGGTAAGCCGCTCATGACCTTTTTTGCCCGGGTGAGAGCTAAAGCTCTGGCCTTACT
>LFRM01261221.1_pt1 | contig 13285 bp, 10 predicted proteins | sample 618341 | NCBI WGS metagenome assembly LFRM01 (sample SAMN03654438, study PRJNA283298) | anaerobic digester metagenome | isolation source: pool of bioreactors CSTR01a, CSTR02a, and CSTR03a thermophilic anaerobic... | place: Denmark: Kgs. Lyngby | collected 2014-05-21 | reverse complement strand
AGAGGATGCTCTTTCGTATGAATGAGTTTAGATTTTTTTCTTTGTTCCTTTGGTTTTCCTTCGTTGTTAATCCATCCATACAAGGCTCTTCTTGATGGGTAGCCCAGTAATCTTATGGTTTTGGTCACTGATCCACATTGATGATACAGTTCGAGTGCTGCCTTAATTTGATCTTCGCGATACATTTAACGGGTCTCCTTTCGGAGCCCTAAAGAGTCCAACTTTTTGTCCGCACCCCCTTCTGTGCAAAAAGTTGAGTTATGTGTGAAATTTTATGGTTATTGCCCTAATAATCCACACACATCTCGATTTTTTGCTCTTTTTGCGATCCAAATAATATTTTAGGCATGCGGGATAAAAACCAGCCACTGGATTTTCCTGTGGCTGGTTGTATCGTCTATTTACGTTCTATTATTACCCTTCTGTACGGTTCCTCTCCTTCGCTCCGCGTCGTCACCGCAGCATTTTTCTGGAGAGCCGAATGAATCACTTTTCTTTCGTATGGATTCATGGGTTCGAGCCGTACATTCTTTCCTGTCCGTTGTACTTTATCCGCCAGCCGGTTGGCAAGCTGCTCCAGCGTCTTTTCCCTCTTTGATCGATAGTTTTCCGCATCCACTATCACCCGCAGGTATTTGTCTCTGTCCTTGTTCGCAACCAAGCTTGTCAAATATTGAATAGAGTCAAGGGTTTGTCCTCTCTTACCTATAATACTTCCCGAATCCGGACCTGAAATTTCAAAGTACACACATTCTTCATTGGCATATGCTTTTACTTCCAGATCAAGCCCCATGCGACTGATTACGTCTTTTAGAAAATCCATCGCCGGTGCATCATCCACTTCCTTGAGATCCGGCGGTCGCTGACTTATAGAAACTCTATTTTTTGACTCATCCCTTAGATGCTGTTGTCTGCTCTTCTTCTTTCTCGATCTTGACTTATTTCTCGAACCGCTTTTTACGGTTTTTTCTTTCCTATCCTTGTCCGAAGGTTCTTCTATTTTTCTCTTTTCTTTTTCTTCTTCCTTCTTCTCTATTTCCGGTTCTTTTTTCTTTACTACTCTTACTTTAGCAAGCTTCGATCCAATTCCGAAAAATCCTCTGGAGGGCTCTTCAAGAACGATGACCTCCACTTGATCTCTTTCCACTTTTAAATCCTGAAGGGCCAATCTGACTGCATCTTCTACGTCTTTGCCCCATTTTTCCGAAAAATCCATTTCACACCTCCGTGTTTAAGCTCCGGCTTTCGAAGTGGACATCTTCTTAGATTTCCATTTATTCATTGCAAAAGTTTGGACGATCATAAACAAGGTACCTGTAAACCAGTATATTGTCAGTCCAGCCGGAAAAGATCTTCCCAACCACACGATCATAATGGGGAAGAAATATCTCATCATCTTCATCATCGCATTGGTACTTCCCATATCCGCTGTTGCCGACATAGCTTGCGTCAAAGAGAAAGAAATGAAAGTTGCTATACCCGCAAGGATAGGCAGAATCCAGGGATCAGGCTGAGAAAGATCGGGAACCCATAAAAATGCTTCGTGAACACCCATCAACATCTGTGGATCGTCGATAAATGCTATGGGATTTCTCAACAGTACAAACAGCGCTAAAATGATAGGCATTTGAATCAACATGGGAAGACACCCTTTCATGGGGTTGAAGTTTTCTTCCTTGTAAAGCTCCATGATCTTCATGTTCATAGTTTCCCTGTCATGGGCATATTTTTTCTGAATAGCCTGGATCTTCGGCTGAAATTCCTTCATTTTAATCGAGCTCTTTATCTGCGACGCATAGAGCGGAAACAAGCAGGCTCGCACCAGCAGCGTAAATACTATCAGCGCTATACCGTAGTTATTGATCGTGTTGTATAGAAACGATAGCAAATGGCCCATCGGTTCTGCGAAGATAGCCATAACTTTTTCATATGTGGTCATTCAATATCCTCCATTCATTTTAAAGGATCATATCCTCCCGGATGGAAAGGATGGCATTTCAAAATTCTCTTGATTCCGAGGTAGCTGCCCTTCAGTACGCCGTATTTTTCTACTGCTTGGATAAAATACGCAGAACAGCTGGGATAAAATCTGCAGGTTGGAGGGAAAAGAGGAGAAATAATTTTTTGATATCCTTTTATAAAGAATATTATAAACCTTTTCACTTTCCCTCACCTGGCATTTTCTGAAAGAGCTTTGCTCTTTTCAATGCGGCTTCCATAGATTTTTTCACATCCGCACATTTCAAATCTACAATGTTCTTCCTCGCTATAAAAAGCAAGTCGTATCCCGGTTTTATCTGATTTTCTATGCTGCGATACGATTCACGAAGCAGTCTCCTGGCACGGTTTCTCTGTACGCTCTTTCCTACTTTCTTACTTGCTAAAAAAGCCCTCCTGTTATAAGAAAGGCCGTTTTCCCTGAAAATCAGAACTAAACATCTCTCTCCTACAGATTTNNTTTTAACATGCCTTCTCCTTATTCGCTCTCTTCCTTTGCTTTTTTACACGGCAAATAGAGGGCAAAGTGTGCTGAATCAGCTGGACATGAAACAAAAAGACCACGTCCGCGGTCTCTATGCTGTGAGTCTCCTTCTTCCCTTCAATCTTCTTCTCTTAATGACATTTCTACCGCTTTTTGTACTCATTCTTTTGCGAAAGCCGTGCTCTCTTTTTCTCTGCCTTGTCTTCGGCTGATATGTGCGCTTCAAGCCACGTACACCTCCTGATTTAGTATTTTTGGAGCAGCTGAATTCCACTGCTCTTCTTTATATAATTGCCAGTTGATTATACATTTAGATGGTAATATTGTCAAACCTTTTTCCTACCCTGCTACCTGCGTATCATTGGTCACTCTGCCATTTTCTACTACGAAGACCTTTCTCTCCGGCAGGCTGTTCCATAATTCTCCCTTTGTTTCCGCTGCCGTTATAAAAAGCTGAACATCGGATAAACTGTTTATAAGGAATTTCTGCCTCTTTTTATCCAGTTCAGAAAGCACATCATCGAGAAGAAGTGCCGGATTCTCTTTTTTTTCCTCCTGAATTATGCGAACTTCAGCCAGTTTCAATGAAAGAGCCGCCGTTCTCTGCTGTCCCTGAGATCCGTAATTCCGCACATCTTTTCCGTCAATGGTAATTCTCAGATCATCTCTATGAGGTCCGGAACCTGTACTTCCCCTGAATATGTCCCTCTTTCTCTCTTTGTTAAGTTTTTTAATGAAAGCCTCTTTTATCTCTTCCCTGCTCCCTTTAACCGGTACGGATGACTCATAAAACAAATCCAGCTCTTCTTTTCCGTCGGTAATGCTGCTGTGAAGTTGCTTGCTTATTATTTTCAATTTCTCTACAAAATTCATTCTTTCTATTATGATCCTGCTTCCGTAATCCGCAAGGTTGTTTTCCCAGATCTCCATCAGCTCATTATTAAGGCTTTCACTTTTCAACAGCGAATTTCTCTGCATGAGAACTTTCTTATACCTGGCAAGGGTGCTGTAATATACAGGTTTTAATTGACAGAGCTCTCTGTCCATGAACTTTCTTCTCTTTTCCGGCTCTTCCTTTACGATCTTTAGATCTTCCGGAGTAAAACAGACAATATACGCGTTATCCAATAGATCGCTGCTCTTCTTTGCTTTGCACCCATCTATCTGTATACTTTTTCCCTGTCTCGACAAAATTATTTCTATGCTTCTTTCCCTTCCCTCCTTTATATAAACGCTTTTTACGCAAGAGAAGTCTCCTTCAAAACCGATCATCTCCACATCTTTATTGGTACGAAAAGACTTTCCAAGACTCATGATATACAGGCCCTCGAGAAGATTGGTCTTCCCTTGCGCATTGTTGCCCGTAATTATATTTACGTTTGGATGAAAAGATACAGTCTGTTCCTTATAGTTTCTGAAATTTTTCAGCGTTATTTCGGTAAAATACATGTTTATTTCACCTAAAAGGCTTTCGGAGAAATCCTCACGGGCAATATTAAATACTCATACCACCTGTTCCCTTCAAGAGGTTTAATGAGGCAAGGACTCACATTGGTGTTGAATTCCATGACTACTTCTTCATCGTCTATTACCTTAAGGGCATCTAAAAGATATTTGGCATTGAAGCCGATTTCAAGATCGTTCCCCTCTTTTTCCACAAAGAGCTCTTCTTTCACATTTCCTTCTTCAGATCTTGAAGAGATGAGGATCTTGTCTCTTACAATCGACAATTTGACCAGATTGTTTTTGCCTTCTTTTGCCAACAAGGAGGCCCTTTCAAGGCAGTCTATCATTTCACCTCGGTTTACTTTCAGTCTGCTCTGGTATTCTTTAGGAAGAATGTCTTTGTATTTTACAAACTCTCCTTCCATAATGCGAAGCACGATCCGCGCTCCTTCCATTAGAAATACTGCTTTCTTTTCATCTATAATCATATCCACTTCTTTTATATTCTCGTCCTCGCTGAATACCCTGTTCACTTCATTGAGTATCCTTGCAGCGATGATGATCTTCATTTTTTGGGCATTTTCCATACTTTCTCTCGTTACTGCCATGCGGAAGCCATCAAGAGCAACCATAGTCATTCCTTCTTCATCCATTTCAAGAAGCACGCCCACTATAATTCCTTTCGCTTCTTCTATGCTGGCAGCATACGACGTTCTCCTGATCATTTCTTTCAGGATTTCCTTGTCTATCCTTATGCCGGTTTCTTCTTTTATCTCTCCTATATTGGGAAATTCATCAGCCGGCTGCCCTACTATGGTAAACTCGGAAGCCAAGCACCGGATCGTTACCGACCCTTCAGATTCTTCTACTTCCACCTCTTCGTTGGGTAGTTTTCTTATAATGTCTATAAAAAGCTTTGCTGATACTACGATAGAGCCTTCCTCCAACACGTTTACAGCAACGGTCTTTTCTATACTTAAATCCAAATCTGAAGCGGCAAGCTTCAAATTGCCGTCAGAAGAGGCTTCCAGAAGAATTCCTTTCAATATAGGAATGGTAGTTCGGGAAGAGACAGCTTTTGAAACTGTATTGAGGGCTTTGGATAATATTTGCTGGTTGCAGGAAAATTTCATAGCATTGGCCTCCTTCTTTTTATAATCTTTTTTTATAGCAGTATTAGTAGTAGGGCCTGTGAATTTGTGGATATCTTCTGTGGATAAAGAAAATTCAACAAAAGATATCATTTAAATGCTGTGGATAAGTTGGAAAAATTATCATTATAAAATTGCATAACTAATCGTTTCGTATATCGTTCTCCAAGGAGAGAACGATTTCTTTCAATGCCTCGTTGGTTCGCATTTCGGAGCTTATCTTATCGCAAGCATGCAATACCGTTGTGTGGTCTCTGTTGCCGAAAGCCTCTCCTATTTTCGGAAGGGAAAGATCCGTGAGATCCCTGCATATGTACATGGCGATTTGGCGCGGAAATGCCAGGTTGCGAGAGCGTTTCGATGATTCGATGTCCGAAATCTTTATGTTGAAATGACGGCAGACGTATTTTTTAATGAGTTCCGGAGTTATATTCTTATCGTCTGTCGCAAAGACATCTTTCAACACTTCTTTGGCAAGATCCCGGTCTATGCGCTGTCCTGTCAGGGAAGCGTAAGCCACGACCCGGATAAAAGCTCCTTCCAATTCACGGACGTTGTTTTGAATCTTCTCTGCAATAACTTTTATGACCTCCATAAAATCTTCGTCTACTGGTATTTCTTCCAATTCGGCTTTTTTACATAAAATAGCGACCCGGGTTTCGAAGTCGGGAGGTTGAATATCGGCGATCAGGCCCCACTCAAAGCGGGAACGAAGCCTTTCCTCCAATGTAGCAATGGCTTTAGGAGGACGGTCGCTGGAAAAAATAATCCGTTTGTTTGCGTCATAAAGAGTGTTGAAGGTATGGAATATTTCCTCCTGAACGCTCTCTTTCTTTTCAAGAAATTGTATATCGTCAATTAACAGTACGTCTATATTATTTCTGTACTTATTGCGGAACCCGGCGGTATTGTTGTCCCGAATCGCCTTGATAAACTCGTTGGTGAACATTTCCGAAGAAACATAAAGCACTTTCAAGTTCGGCGTATTACGGATGATGTGATGCCCGATAGCGTGCATCAGATGGGTTTTGCCGAGACCTGCTCCCCCATAGATAAAGAGGGGGTTGTATTGGGAGGAAAGAGGCATTTCGGCTACCGCAAGAGAAGCGGCGTATGCAAACTGGCTGTTCTTACCGACGACAAAGGTGCTGAACACGTATTTTGGGTTCAGATAGAGCTCGTCCGTAAAAGTATGAGTTAAAGTGTTTGCCTTTCTTTCCTGCTCCTGCTCTACTTCCTCAGGATCCATAAAAACAGCCCGGAGCTTGATTCCGAAAGCTTGTTTGACGGCCGATTCTATCAGGCTGCGATAACGTTCTTCTAAAATGTTCTTTCCGATTCCGCCTCCCAGGACAAGATATAGGCAACCTTCCTCTTCGTCCAAACGGTAAGGGGTGAGAGGATCGATCCAGGTATCGTAACTGACTGCTGTCATTTCGGGTTTTAGATATTCAAGTGTTTTTTCCCAGGATTTTTCCAGATTGTTCATTCTTCTTCCTTTTCATTACGCGATTCAGATGTGATTAACTTAACAAAGAGAAAACGTTTATTCCGTCTGTGTTTATTAATCATATCTAAAAAGTTATCCACAGGCAAGACCTAACTTTAGAAATCATTTTATTCAACGGTTAGAAGACTTGCCCACAGGATGTGGAAAACAGTCATCCACAAAAGGCAATGTGGAATGATATATGTCCAAAAAAATTCTCAGTCTATAACCCCTTAAATCGCCCAAATAAAGAACGTAAAAAAGAGAAATAAATCAAAAGAGCCTTTTTGGATATTTCATTGAAAAAATTAAGAATTTGCGCTATAATAAATAGTCATGTTTTTTAGGAATGAAAAAGAACAAATAACGTTTTTTTATGTGTTTTCGGGACAAGGAGAGTGTCTCCCTCCCCGCCCCGAAAACACATAAATAGCAATTTAAAGGCTAAATTGAAAGATAGCAAACAGGAGGGTTGTAAATGACGGCAGCAGACGTAAAGCAGCAACAATACAATGCCGAGCAAATTCAAGTACTGGAAGGATTGGAGCCCGTTCGAAAACGCCCGGGTATGTATATAGGCACTACCGGACCGAAAGGTCTGCACCATTTGGTCTATGAGGTAGTTGATAACAGTATTGACGAAGCTATTGCAGGTTTCTGTAAAAACATAAACGTAACTATAAAACCGGACAACTCCATCGTTGTGGAAGACGACGGCAGGGGAATGCCCGTAGACCTTCATCCCAAATTGAAGATTCCGGCGGTAGAAGTTATACACACCGTTCTTCACGCCGGCGGAAAATTCGGTGGAGGCGGCTATAAAGTCTCCGGTGGCCTTCACGGTGTGGGCGCTTCGGTGGTAAATGCCCTGTCCGAAATAATGGAAGTTGAGATTATGCGGGACGGCAAGATCTACAAGCAGGTCTATTCAAGGGGCAAGACCGTAACTCCTTTGGAAATTGTAGGGGAGGCGGGAAATAAGACCGGCTCCAGGACCATGTTCAAACCCGATCCCGAGATCTTCGACGAGGTAGAGTTCAGCTACGATACCCTTGAACACAGGCTGCGGGAAATGGCGTTCCTGAATAAAGGGATCAAAATCCAGCTGAAGGATGAAAGAGAAGGACAGAAGAAAAAAGAGACCTTCCATTATGAAGGCGGCATTAAAGAGTTTGTCAAATATTTGAACAAGAATAAAGTAGGCATCCATCCGGATATCATCTATTTTACATTGTCAAAAAACGATATGGAAGTGGAAGTGGCAATGCAGTACACGGATCACTACAATGAGTTGATCCTGTCCTATGCCAACAATATAAACACCACGGAGGGAGGCACCCATCTTATCGGATTTAAATCCGCCCTCACCAGAGTATTGAACGACTACGCCAAGCGCAGCAAATACATCAAGGACAACGAAGAAGCCCTTTCCGGTGAAGACGTAAGAGAAGGGCTTACGGCCATTATTTCCGTAAAGCTCATGACCCCGCAGTTTGAAGGACAGACAAAGACGAAGCTTGGCAACAGCGAGATGCGCGGTTTTGTGGAAACCACCACAAACGAATATCTCATGGCGTTTCTTGAGGAGAACCCCCAGCAAGCCAGGATAATAATAGATAAATGTCTCAGGGCCGCCAGGGCCAGGGAAGCCGCAAGAAAGGCCAGAGAGCTGACTCGCAGAAAAGGCGTGTTGGACAACCTTGCCCTGCCCGGAAAACTGGCAGATTGTTCCGAGAAAGATCCGGCCCTCTGTGAAATATTCCTGGTTGAGGGAGATTCTGCTGGCGGATCCGCCAAAATGGGAAGGGATCGAGCCAGGCAGGCCGTTCTTCCCCTTCGCGGAAAAATCCTCAACGTAGAGAAGGCCAGATTGGACAAGATATTGAATTCCGAAGAGATTAAGAACATGATTACGGCCTTCGGCTGCAACATAGGGGAAGACTTCGACGAATCCAAACTTCGTTACCATAAAATTATCATCATGACCGACGCCGACGTGGACGGCGCCCATATCCGCACATTGCTTTTAACCTTCTTCTACCGCTATATGAGGCCTCTCATCGAAGGCGGATATGTGTATATAGCCCAGCCACCTCTCTATAGAACGGTCAAGGGCAAGGAAGTATATTATACGTATTCCGAGAGAGAACAGGAAAAGCTCCTCAATGAGATTGGAAGACAGGGCATTTCACCTCCCCAGCGCTACAAGGGTCTTGGAGAAATGGACGCGGAGCAGCTCTGGGAGACCACCATGGACTACAACAAGCGAACCCTTATTCAGGTTACCGTGGATGACGTGGCTATGGCGGACGACATTTTCACTATCCTCATGGGAGACAAAGTGCCTCCCAGGAAGAAATTTATCGAAGAGAACGCCAAATTTGTAAGAAACCTGGATATTTAACCATATTCTCAAGACAAAACACGGCGGCAAATTTCAGTAAAAGGAGACAAGTATGGCGAATTTAATAGAAGACTCCAGACTAATACAGACAGAAATTTACGACGAAATGAAAAAATCCTATATGGATTATGCCATGAGCGTAATCGTGGGGCGAGCCCTTCCCGATGTGAGGGACGGCTTGAAGCCGGTGCACAGAAGGATTCTCTACGGTATGGCCGGATTGGGACTGACGCCGGAAAAGCCCTATAAAAAATCCGCCCGTATCGTCGGTGAAGTTCTCGGTAAATACCATCCTCACGGAGATAGCTCCGTATACGACGCCATGGTGCGGCTTGCCCAGGATTTCTCCATACGCTACATGCTGGTGGACGGCCACGGCAACTTCGGTTCCGTAGACGGAGACGGGGCGGCGGCCATGCGGTACACAGAGGCGAAATTGACGCCTCTTGCCATGGAGATGCTCCGGGATATAGATAAAGAAACCGTTGACTTTACGCCCAACTTCGATGGGGAAGAAAAAGAGCCCGTAGTTCTGCCTTCTCGTTTTCCCAACCTTTTGGTAAACGGAAGCAGTGGAATTGCCGTAGGAATGGCCACATCCATTCCTCCCCATAACCTGGGCGAAGTAATCGATGCGGCGGTCTACATGATCGACAACAAGGATGCGGATATAAACGACCTTATAAAAATCGTCAAAGGCCCCGATTTCCCCACCGGCGCCATCATCATGGGAAAGAGCAGCGCCAGGCAGGCATACCGGACGGGTCAGGGCCGGATTATAGTGCGTTCAAAGGCGGAGATCGAAGAGACCAATAAGGGAAGGCACCAGATCGTCGTTACGGAAATCCCTTACATGGTCAACAAGGCCAGGCTCATCGAAAAGATCGCCGAATTGGTGAAAGATAAGAGGCTGGAAGGCATTTCCGATATAAGGGACGAGTCCAACCGCAACGGCATGCGCATCGTCATCGAACTGAAACGGGATGCAAATCCCAGGATCATTCTGAACCGGCTGTACAAGCATACTCAGCTTCAGGAAACTTTCAGCATGATCATGTTGGCTTTGGTTGACGGCGAGCCCAAGATCCTTACGCTGAAAGAAATGCTGGAGCAGTACCTGCTTCACCAGAAGGACGTTGTCACGCGAAGGACCCAGTTCGACCTCAGAAAAGCCGAGGCGAGAGCTCATATATTGGAAGGACTGCGCATAGCGCTGGACAACATAGATGCGATAATAAAACTGATTCGCGAGAGCTACAACGATGCGAAGCAGAGACTGATGGATGCCTTTGGGCTAACAGATATTCAAGCTCAGGCCATTTTGGATATGCGGCTTGCCAGGCTGCAGGGACTGGAACGGGAAAAGATCGATAACGAATACGCCGACTTACTGAAGAAGATCGCCTGGTACAAGCGACTGCTTTCTGACGAGTCCGAGCTGATGAACGTCATCAAGGAGGAGCTCCTAGAGATCAAGAATAAATTTGCCGACAAGAGGCGGACCAAGATCATGGCCGATGCGGAGGAGATTGAAGAAGAAGATCTGATTCAAGAGGAAAACGTGGCCATAACCCTCACCCATTTGGGCTATATTAAGAGGGTTTCCGCCGACACCTATAAGACACAGCGCAGGGGAGGAAGGGGCATTACCGGCCTCACTACCAGGGACAATGACTTCGTAAAGGACCTGATCATTACTTCCACCCACAATTATTTGATGTTCATCACGAATACGGGCAAGGCCCACCGGATCAAAGCCTACGAGGTGCCGGAAGCCAACAGGACGGCCAAAGGTACTCCTGCCGTCAACTTCCTGAACTTGATGCCTCGTGAGCGCATAACGGCGGTGATTCCTATTGAGGACTTTTCGGCGGACAAATACCTGGTGGGAGTCACTAAAAATGGCATTATAAAGAAAACCGAGATTTCCCAATTTGACACCAATCGAAAGACAGGCCTGATTGCCATCCGGTTGAAAGACGGAGACGAGCTCATCGGCATAAAGGAAACTACCGGCAACAGCAATATCATCATCGTTACGAAATTCGGAAAATGCATCTGCTTCAATGAAAACGATGTGAGGCCCATGGGAAGACTTGCCGGAGGCGTTCGCGCCATCACTCTGGAAAAAGGTGACGAAGTGGTGGCCATGGACCTGGCTAAGAATGATGAGGAGCTGTTGGTTGTAACCCAGGGAGGCTTCGGAAAGAGGACGGCTATTAAAGAGTACAAGGTCCAGGCAAGAGGCGGAAAAGGGTTGCTGACCTACGATAAGAGCAAATTTGATAAGACAGGAGCCCTTATCGGTGCTATAGTAGTAAATGAACAGGATGAGATTTTCCTCATCAATTCCGAGGGCATCATTATCCGGATTCGCGCCGATGAAGTTTCCAAGCTCAGCAGGGCTACACAAGGCGTCAAGATCATGCGAGTGGAAGAGGACAGCAACATCATTGCTTTGGCAAAAGTGGTCCGGGAAGATGAGGATGAGGAGAAGAACGGGACTCCCGAAACCCCGGCAAAAAACCCGGAAAACAAGGACAACGGTGATCAAATAAAGCTTGATGTAGAGTAGTGAATGGTGTTTAATGTAATGTACCGGAGACTTGCTTTTACACGCTTCAACGCAGTTCAGATTTGTTTAAAAACAGCCGGTCAGGGTATAGTTGTAGGAGGACATTGACATGACGCTGCAAATACAAAGAAGTTTCGATCGAGAGAAAGGTGCGTGGAATATCACGCCCAAAGGAGATGTGGACATTTCCACAGCCTCCATGCTCAGGAGTGCTCTTGATGAAGCCTATCGGGAGAATAAGGCTGATATTATCCTTCATTTTGATGATTTAAATTACATGGACAGTACCGGACTGGGAGTCATTATAGGTGCTTATGGGAGGATGAAGGAGAATGGAAACAATATCACTCTTAAGAATCCAAGGGATAATATCAGGAAGCTTCTGCGTATCACCAATCTTGACAGATTGTTATGTCCCGAACTCTGTGAATGATCGTGAGGAGAGAATCGATGGCTGATATGATGAAGTTTTCAGTCCCGGGGAAACCCCAATATGTGTCAACGGTACGTATGGCTATATCTTGCCTGGCAAATTCGTTGGGTTTTGATGTAGAAGCAATTGAGGACATTAAAATAGCCGTATCCGAGGCCTGCACCAATGTGGTATGCCACGGGACTACCGGTAACGGCGAGTATGAAGTTTGTTGCGAACTGCGCGAGGATCGACTCGTTATTTCCGTCGTTGATAAAGCGGGAGGTTACGATCCGGAAACGTACAGAGAACCCTGTCTGGAATGCCCGAAAGAGGGAGGTCTGGGCCTATATATCATAAAAGCGCTCATGGATGAAGTGGAGATCGTCACAGAAATGGGAATCGGTACGAGAATAGAGATGGTGAAATACACTAAGTAGGATTGGTGAGGAAAGGTGTTAGTCTATGACCTCGCAGGAGAAAAACACCATAAATGAACTTTTTGAAGAATACAGCCGTACCAAGGATTTGAATATACGAAACCAAATAGTTGAAAAATACCTTTACATGGTTGATATTCTGGCAAAAAAATTTATCAACAAGGGCGTGGATTACGACGATTTATATCAAATAGGATCCATGGCCTTGGTTTTTGCTGTTGAGAGATTTGACCCGAACAAAGGCTACGAATTTACCAGTTTTGCAACACCGACGATAATAGGCGAAATCAAGAGGTATTTTAGAGATAAGGGCTGGGCCGTAAAGGTTCCCCGGAAGTGGAAAGAGATTTCGGCTAAGCTTCCTGCGGCCAAGGAGGCGCTCCATCAAAGGTTGGGCAGAGCCCCGCTGGTATCGGAGATAGCCGAGTATTTGGGGTATTCGGAAGAAGATATTCTCGAGGCCATGGAAAGCGGACAAGCATACGGAACTTTTTCTCTGCAGCAGACCTACGACGACGGCGGTAATGAGGGAGAGGCCTCTATTTTCGAAAAGTACACCGCGAGAGACGAGGTCGGATACATAAACTTTGAAAACAGCGAAGTTATAAAAGCCGTATTGAACAAGCTGAACGATCAGGAACGCAAAGTATTCCGCATGCGATTTTTCGACGAAAAGACGCAGCAACAAATTGCCGACGAAATCGGCGTCTCCCAGATGACGGTATCCCGCCTGGAGAAAAAGCTGCGAGACAAGTTTAGAGAAGAATACTATAGATAGATCAGGAGGACAGCATGAGTCGAGTTTTTTCCGGCGTACAGCCCACAGGCAATATTCACATAGGGAACTATCTGGGAGCGTTGAAACAGTTTGTTGAGCTTCAGGATG
>LFRM01184393.1_pt1 | contig 13287 bp, 9 predicted proteins | sample 618341 | NCBI WGS metagenome assembly LFRM01 (sample SAMN03654438, study PRJNA283298) | anaerobic digester metagenome | isolation source: pool of bioreactors CSTR01a, CSTR02a, and CSTR03a thermophilic anaerobic... | place: Denmark: Kgs. Lyngby | collected 2014-05-21 | reverse complement strand
GGTAGGAACAGAGCCAAAAGTGCAGGATATCTCTTAGAAAGCGAATGAGCCGTATTCAGTGACGTGCCAAGAAGGGATGATCTAGATGAGTCGAATGAGAAAGGAATCACTGGTGCGCAAGCTGATGATCCCCATTTTGCTGATTGCCCTGGGTGGGTATACCTTGGTTACAGCAGTGTCTGCGTTGGCATTACGGCAGCTGGGGTGGGAGGTGTTCGGGTATGGAGGTACCGAGGCAGCTTCCCGGGCTGTTGCCGAACTGGAGGCGTATTTTCAAAAGTATGCAGCCATCGTAGAGACCCTGGCTCAATCGGAGGACATCGGGAATTTCGCCAGGCAGGCTGTTTTTCGCACACCGATGAACTACTCGGGCAATGAAGCATATGCCACTTTCCTTTCCACCATTAGGAAAGTGGCGGACAGGGACCCCCACATAACCAACCTCTACTTTGGTTCGGAAGCATCCCAGACCTTCTTTGACATCCTAGAGTCCCGGCTGCCTGCCGACTATAGGAACAATCAAGAGGATTGGTACCGATTGGGGAAGCAGGCCAACGGCTTATTCTTCTCAGAGCCCTTTATGGATGAGATTTCCGGTTCTCCCATCATCTCCATTACATACCCAGTTCATGTGGATGGCTCTTTCCAAGGGGTTTTGGGCATCGATGTGGATTTGGAGAGCATCGGGGCCATCTTATCATCGATAGAGCTTGCCGAGGGCAGTTACCCCATATTGATGAGTCGGGAAGGCACGTTCCTGCATCACCCCCAGGCTGACCTCGTCTTCACTGCCAAGGGAACTGATCTGGGAGGGGATTTTGCCAGGCTTTCCCGAGAGATGCTTGCCGGCGGAACCGGGATGGGTGAAGTAGACCATGAAGGGGAAACCTTGATAGTCTTCTACCATTCAGTGGATATGACCGGATGGACCCTCGGTGTAGTGCTCCCCCGGGTCCTTCTTGCACAGATTGTGCTTAGGCATGTAACCATGATCATTATCATTGCCATTGCGTTTGTCCTGGGTATCATGCTTGTTATGTCATGGCTGATTCGGCGCTCTCTAGCTCCCTTGGGGGAGATGGAGCAGCTGGCGGGGCTGGTGGCAGGCGGTGATCTGACTGTAAAGGTTGAACAGAAAACCAATGACGAGATCGGCCGGCTTGCGGCGAGCTTAACCCAGATGACAGAGGGCCTGAGGGCCATCGTCAGCACCTTGAAGGAGTACTCGGGACAGGCAGCAGATACCGCCGCGGAGCTGTCCTCTTCATCGCAGCAGGTGGGAGCATCCATTGAAGAGGTGGCTGCCAGTACCAACCAGTTCGCAGGGACAGCTACCAACATGAGCCACAGCATTCAGAGAATGGCCGGCACTGCTGATCAGGTGTCAGAGACAGCGGCCACCGGCCATGATGCCGTGGTGAAGGCCATGGATGAGACCAGTAAGCTGAAGGATGAGCTCGCGGAGCTGGCCGCTGAAGTGGAGGACTTGGGCACGGCATCCCAGTCCATTAGCCAAATTGTTGATATGATCAGGGATATCGCCGACCAGACCAATCTCCTAGCTCTGAATGCTGCCATTGAGGCAGCTAGAGCTGGAGACGCCGGCCGGGGCTTTGCTGTAGTGGCCGATGAAGTGCGAAATCTAGCGGAACAATCGGGACGAGCCGCGGCGGAGATCGGGGCCATTGTGGCCAGGATCCAGCGAGAGACCCAGGAAACAGTTGCGGGGATGCAGAGAAGCGCGGTTCAAGCAGAGCACACCTTGGAGGTCGTCAATGCCAGTGGCGAACGGCTGGAGGCCATCATCCACCACATTGAGCGTTTGGTTGCCGACCTGCGGGAGGTATCTGTCGGTACAGATGAAGTAAGCAGCGGCAGCCAGGAAATCGCAGCTGCCACCGAGGAACAGTCGGCTGCCATTGAGCAAGTTGCTTCCTCTGCCCAAAGCCTCAATAGGCTGGCTGGAGAGCTGAACCGCCTGGTGGGCCAGTTTAAGTTGGAATAAGGTTCCTTGAGAAAAGGGACTCCCGTAGAGAAGCTCACATAGTAGAGGCCCTAAGCAATCAGTCGCTGCAGCTGCGGCGGCTGATTGCTTTTCACTTACTATAGATCTCATTGAATGATGTGGCGGCAAGTGGTAGGATTATGTCCTGGGGCCTATACCAATATTTAGCAAGAGACGAGGCACGTTCAGCCACCAAGTCATAGAAGGGATGATGCAGATGAGAAGCAGAAGCAAAGAGTCACTGGGGCGGAAGCTGATGGTCCCAATCTTGCTGCTGGTGCTGGCAGGATTCGGCTTGAACAGCATAGTCTCTGGTGTGGTGCTGTACAATGTGGGCTGGCAAGCCATTAACGACGGCAGCAAAGAGGCTGCTTCCAGGGCCAACGCTGAACTGACGACACATTTTCAGAAGTACGGGATCGTAGTAGAGACACTGGCACAGTCGGAGGATATTGTCGGCTTTGCCAGCCAAGCGGTCCACCGCTCGCCCAGGGACTACCGGGGCAGTGAAGCCTACTCGGCTTTCCTAGCGACCATCAGAAGAATCGCAGACAGAGATGAACACATCACCAACCTGTACTTCGGTTCCGAAGCCTCCCAGACGTTTTTTGACATCAAAGAATCGGAGCTGGCGTTCTTCTACCGTATTGATGAAGAGGATTGGTATCGGTTGGCTAAGGCAGCCAACGGGCTGTTCTTCACAGAGCCTTTCATAGAAGAGACTACAGGTGCTTTGGTGATCTCCATTACATACCCCGTTTATGTGGACGGCTCATTCAAAGGAATTTTGGGGATCGATGTAGACTTGGACAGCATTGGGGCCATTGTGTCATCGGTAGAAACCGTCGAGGGAAGCTATGCGGTACTGCTGAGCCGTGATGGCACATTCCTGTATCACCCCGACAGCAGCCTAACCTTTACTACCAAGGGGCCTGAGCTGGAGGGAGATTTCGGCCTGATCTGTCAGGACATGGTAGCTGGTCAAGCCGGCTACGGTGAGGCGGATTACGACGGGGAGCCGGTAGTAGTTTTCTATGAACCGATGGAAATGACAGGGTGGTCCTTGGGCGTAGTGATACCCCGGAGCCTTCTGGGACAGATGGTAACCAGCCAGCTGATCTTGACCATCCTCATCGCTGCTGCCGTTATCCTGTGCATCATTTTCGTCGCCTCACGGTTGATCAGGCGTTCACTGGCCCCCCTTGGCCATATGGAGCAGTTGGCCGGGCTGGTGGCAGCCGGTGATTTGACTGTAAAGGTTGAACAGAAGACTGATGACGAGATCGGCCGGCTCGCGGCGAGCTTAACCCAGATGACAGAGCGCCTGAGAAATATGGTTACCACCCTCAGGGATCATTCCCATCAAGTCGCCGACATGTCGGCGGAACTCTCTTCTTCATCGCAGGAAGTGGGCGCGTCAGTTGAGCAGGTGGCTGCTAGTGCCAACCAATTCGCGGGAACAGCCAGCCATATGAGCAGCAGCATCCAGAGGATGGCAGGGACTGCTGAACAAGTGGCAGAGACTGCGGCAACCGGCCATGAAGCTGTGGTCAAGGCCATGGATGAGACCATGAAGTTGAAGGAAGAGCTGGCTGTACTGTCCGAGGAAGTGGAGGAGCTGGGCAAGGCATCTCAATCCATCGGCCAGATTATTGACATGATCAGGGACATCGCCGACCAGACAGATCTGTTGGCTTTGAATGCTGCCATCGAAGCCGCCAGGGCCGGAGATGCCGGCCGGGGTTTTGCCGTGGTGGCCGATGAGGTGCGGAGGCTGGCAGAGCAATCGGGACAAGCTGCCGCAGAAATTGGCTCTATTGTAGCTCGGATCCAGCGGGAGACCCGGGACACGGCTGCTGGAATGCAGAGAAGCGCTGCTCAAGCTGAGCACACATTGGATGTTGTTAATGCCAGCGGTGAGCGGCTGGAAGCGATTATTCACCATACTGAGCGTTTAGTTGCCGACTTGCGGGAAATATCTCTTGGCACCGACGAAGTGAGCAGCGGCAGTCAGGAGATCGCAGCTGCCACCGAGGAGCAATCTGCTGTTATTCAGCAAGTTGCCTCCGCCTCCCAAGGCCTCACGAGGTTAGCGGGAGAGCTGAACCGCCTGGTGGGTCAGTTCAAGCTGGAATGAGGTTCCCAGAAAAACGGCACTCCTGTAGAGAAGCTCAGATATTAGAGGCCCTAATCAATCGGCTGCTGCAGCTGCGGCGGCCGATTGCCTTGTGCTCTGGCGGATTAGCCAATAAAAAAAGCCCGCCGGGGCTGCGGCGGGTTAGGTAATAGGAAGGAGAAAGCATACATTCCTAGATGGTGTCTTGGAAGTCAATACGTTGCCTATATTATAGAACAGTTGGAAAGGACAGTCAAGGCAATCGAAGACGAAACCAAAAGACCGAGCCAGCACCGTGGAGGTGCTGGCCCGTCAGCTTCCATCAGCCTGCGCAATTAGGTTTTTCCATCCCGTTACCGTTGAGTTTATTCGTACAGCAGCGGCTTAATATGGTCTGCATCCATGTTGTCTTTGGTGAACCAGTAGCAGCCGGTATCGATGGTCTTCTCAAGGGGTTCGCCTTTGAGGGCCATGTATGCTGCCTTGACTGCTTCGTAGCCGATGCCCACAGGGTTCTGGGTTACGGCACCGGCCATGACGCCTGCTTTGATGGCATCCAGCTGCAGCTTACCGGAGTCAAAACCGGCGATTACGATCTTGCCCTGCATGTTCATCTCGATGACGGCGTTGATCACCCCGATGGCAGAGCCCTCATTGCCGCCGAAGAACCCTTTCAGGTCGGGATGGGCCTGGATAATGGCTTTGGCCAAGTCAGTGGACCGGAGATGGTCGCCACCGCCGTACTGGATGTCTACTATGGTGATGTCGGGATAGGCTTCCTTGATTCGGTCGACAAACCCATCCCGGCGCATGATGCCGGTGTGGCTGGTCTGGTCGTGGACGATGACCGCAACTTCCCCTTCAAAGCCGATGAGCTCTGCCAAGTTGTCAGCAGCTAGAGCACCGGCGGCATAGTTGTCGGTAGCGGCTGTGGCAATGGGGATGTCGCTGTCGACACCCGAGTCAAAGCCGATGACGGGTATGCCTGCGGCATGGGCCTGCTCCAAGAGGGGGATGACCGCTTTGCTGTCCAAGGCAGCGATACAGAGGGCATCAGGGTCCTTTGCCAAGGCAGCAGTCAGCATGTCAATCTGCTTATCCACTTGGGATTCGCTTTCCGGCCCCTCAAAGGTGATCTCGACACCAAATTCCTCAGCTGCCCGCTCTGCACCGAGCTTCACTGCCTGCCAGAATTGATGCTGGAAACCCTTGGAGATCATTGGAATGTAGTATTTCTCTTGGGCATGGGCCCAGCAGCTGAGGAGGGCTGCAGCCATCAACACACTCAACAGCACTACAAGGAACTTGCTTCTCATCTGGAGATCCTCCTTCACTTCATAGTAGTCTGTATTCCAGTCCCGGTGGGGACGAAATACCACTGGGATGCCCAGGCACCAGCCAGCGGTGGTGCCGTAGCCTTCAGCGCCCCTGCCTTCTGAGGATATCTGTATATACCGCTAGAATGACGATTACACCGATCACAACCGTCTGCCATTCCTGGGGAATTGATAGGATCCGCAGGCCGTTGGTCAGTACACTCATGATAAAAGCACCGATGATGGTCCCTAGGATTGAGCCTTCGCCGCCGCTTAAGGACGTGCCGCCGATGACTACCGCGGCGATGGCTTCCAGCTCATATCCTTGGCCCAGTGCCGGCTGGGCTGAGTTCAAGCGGGAGGCCATCACAATCCCCGCCAGGCCGACAAACAGGCCTTCCAATGTGTAAATCCCGATCTTCCACCGGTCGACATTGATGCCTGAAAGCCTGGCCGCTTCTTCGTTGCTGCCCAGGGCAAAGGCATACCTGCCGACAATAGTCCTGGTCAGGATGAGGCTGGCAACCACCGCTGCACCAAAGAAAATGAAGACTGCATAGGGGATGCCGAAAACTGTTCCCATGGCGATTTGGCGGAAAGTGGGCGTTTCTAGAAAGTAGATGGGTTTGGTGCCGGAAATGACCAAAGAAAGCCCTTTACTGACCATCATCATTCCCAAAGTGGCGATAAACGGCGGCAGTCTGAGCTTGGCTACACAGGCGCCATTGACGCAGCCGCACAGGGCGCCGGTGGCCAGGCCTGCTAAGATGCCTAGGGGTATCGGCAGTTTCCAGAAACTGATCACTACTCCCGCCATGACCGAGCAAAGGGTCATGACAGTGCCGACGGAGAGGTCGATCCCGCCGGTGACTATCACAAATGACACTCCGACAGCGAGGATGCCGTTGACAGCCGTAGAGAGCAAGATCCCGACAATATTGCTGAAACGGGCGAAATTAGGTGACGCTAAGGAAAAACCGATAAACAGCACAATCAGACTGGCAAAGGCCAGCAGCTTTTGGGTTGCATCAGACCGGAATAATGAAGCCCTTTCCGTAATCTCTATATCGGCGGCTGCAGACTTAGGCTGCATTGCATTACCTCCATTCCATCTTAGTGTCGAGCAATACTCTCCCGTTTGGTTGCATATAGCAAGATCCGCTCTTGGGTTGCTTCAGCCGCTGTCATTTCCCCTGTGATCTCGCCTTCGCACATGACAATGATGCGGTGGCTCATCCTTAGGATCTCCGGCAGCTCAGAAGAGATCATGATAATCCCTTTGCCGCTTTGGGCAAGGTCATTGAGCAGCCTATAGATCTCGCTCTTGGCACCGACATCAATTCCCCGGGTCGGCTCATCGAAGATCAAAATGTCACAGTTGCGCACTAACCACTTGGCCATCACTACTTTTTGCTGATTGCCGCCAGAAAGGTATCTCACCCTCTGTTCAAGGCTGGGAGTCCTGATGCTAAGGTCAAGTACTTGGGCTTGGGCGGTCTCTTGGATATTGCCTTTCTGCAGCCATCCTGCACCGCCGGTGAACCTCTCCAAAGCGGCGGCCACAATGTTTGTACCCACATCTAGAGTAGGCATCAAGCCATAACGCCTGCGGTCTTCGGAAAGATAGCCGATGCCGTGGCGGACGGCATCATGGGGGCTTCTGATCTCTACTCTCTGGCCGTGGACGTAGATTTCCCCTGAATCCAGGGGGTCGGCCCCAAATATGGCCCGGGCAACTTCAGTGCGCCCGGCTCCCACTAGGCCGGCAAAGCCCAGGATCTCCCCCCGGTGCAGCTGAAAGCTGACGTTCTTAATATCCCGGCCCCTGTTTAGATGCCTGACCTCCAGCATCACTTCATCCGAAGCTGTCTGGTCAGTGCGGGCTGTCTCGTAGATTTCCTTGCCCACCATCATGCTAATGATTTCATCGATGGTCACTGCCTTGGTATCAACTGTGGCAATATAGCGGCCGTCCCGCATGATGGTCACCCGGTCAGAGATCTGTTTTAGTTCCTCCATGCGGTGGGAGATGTGGACTATGCCAACGCCCTGGCCCCGCAGTTCTCGAATGATGCGGAAGAGCTCCTGTATCTCCGTGTCTGTGAGCATAGACGTAGGCTCATCCATGATCAGTACTTCTGACTGAAATGACAGTGCCCGGACAATCTCCACCATCTGCTGTTTAGCGACGGTAAGATCTCCGACCCGGGCTCGGGGGTCCAAATCTAGATTCATCTTTTCCAACAGGTCCTGGGCTTGTTGGTTGAGCTGTCTCTCATGGAGGAAAAGGCCTGCTCCCCTGCGGGGTTCCCGGCCGATGAAGATATTCTGAGCCACCGTCAGGTGTGGCATTAGGTGCAGCTCCTGGTGGATGATGGCAATTCCCAGATCTTGAGCTGCTTTGGGGTTAGGGATCTCAACTTCCTGCCCTTTGTAAAGAATCCGTCCCGCATCTTTGGTGTAGACGCCTGTAAGGATCTTCATTAAAGTGGACTTGCCGGCACCGTTTTCGCCCACCAGGGCATGGATTTCACCAGCCCTGAGTTCGAAGCGGCAGTCTTTCAAAGCATGGACACCAGGGAAGGTTTTTTCGATGCCTTCCATCGAAACCAGTATGCCGCCCATCGGAGTACCTCCTAGCATTGACATAAGCGTAGGTTTACATCCTGCGACACAGAGAAGACTGTAAGAGGTACGCAAGTGACTATACACAAAGATAATTCGGAAGAAAAAGGTAAATTCCTGCCATAACAAAGAAACAACAAATAGTCTAAAAGAGGAATCGGTAGGCAGAAGCGGAAAGTAGATAACCGTGAAAAGGAAAGGAGGATTGGGCTATGAGAGAGCTTGCTTGGGACGCCAAAATGAAGGAGGCTGTGCAGGGCCTGATTGAGCAGGGAGCTTTCCTCACGACCAAAGTGGGCGATGACCAGAATACCATGGCCATTGGCTGGGGAAGCATTGGCTATTGCTGGGGCAAACCGGTGTTCACGGTAGTGGTGAGAGACTCCCGGTATACTTACCAGCTGATGGAGAAGGCAGCAGAATTCACCGTCAGCATCCCGCTCACCGATGCCATGAAAAAAGAGATGGAGTATTGCGGCACCAAATCCGGGAAAGATGTGAACAAGTATGAGGCCTGCAATCTGACCACCATCGACGGCCAAGTGGTGCAGGTACCGGTGATCGGGGGCTGCGATCTGTACTATGAGTGCCGGATTTTGGCCAAGCTGCGCCTAGAGCCAGAGCACCTCCATGAAAGCTGTGACGAATGGTATCCAGAGAAAGACTACCACACTTTCTATGTGGGCGAAATCGTCGCCTGTTATGAGAAAGAGTGATGGTAGCAGCTAGAGGTTAATTAAGAGGCTTGCCCCTGACCAGATGAAGTACACAGCCAGGAAGCCCAGGAAGATGCTGCCCACCAGCAGCAACCCCCTGTAAACCCGCTGGCTGATCAGCCGCTTACCGGTCACTAGGGCAAGGGAAATGAGGAAATACCAGCCGTAATCAGAAGCAATATGTCCGATGTAGAAAGCGCCCAATGCGGCGCTTCCTTGTTCCATGGCCATGGCGACATAAGTAGCGCCGACACTGGTCCACCAAAGGATCCAGTAGGGATTGGAAATGGTGGCGAGGATGCCTGCCGTCATTGAGCCTAAACGGCTGCCGGAGGAGAGCTCACCTGCAGATGCTCCAGGCTTGTCAGTGATGGCTAGTTCCGCAGTCCGGCTGGTCTTGGCAGTGCCGACGGCCATCCAGGCCAGCAGGGCCCCGCCGATAATGGCTATGGCACCCACGATCAGCGGCTGGCCGAGGACGCTTCCCAGTCCCAGGGCAAGGCCGCCGACCACCAGCAGCTCCGTCAGAGCATGGCCTGTAATGGCCAGGACGCCTCCCAATAGGCCCCGTTTGATCGTCTCATTGATATTCACGATCAAGAGCCCGCCGGGCATCATTGCTCCAGAAAGGCCTACAATAAATGAACTAACCAAGATGGCACCCAGACCCACAGCACATCCTCCTCAAGAGTAATAGTAATGGTGATTCACCGAAGGGATGGGTGAATCCTGCCAAGAAGTATGTGCTCAGGATAGCAAGTGCTCCAATGGCGCTTCAGGATAGCTGCGGGGAGGAAAACTTAGAAGAACATAGAAAGTCATGGATCAGTAGCAGGATAACTCAGGTGGTGATAGAGGCGACAGAAAAGTCACAATAGTGTAGCGTGGCCTGATACCAAGACGGGTTTTCTAAACACTGATCCAGATGGGATGGGGGTTTCGTTAGTATTATCCCCACGCGTGTGGGGGTGGACCGAAAATCTCAATAACTGTTTCGGTGGGGCGAATATTATCCCCACGCGTGTGGGGGTGGACCGTTCAAGGTAACGGTTACTTCGCCAGCGTCAATATTATCCCCACGCGTGTGGGGGTGGACCGTCCACCCATTCCCAGACGTTACCCACCAGGTCATTATCCCCACGCGTGTGGGGGTGGACCGAATGCCATTGTGGCCCATTCTTGCATCGTTACATTATTCCCACGCGTGTGGGGGTGAACCGTCTCCATCCTTAACCGGGCTCTTGTCTGTCGCATTGTCCCCACGCGTGTGGGGGTGAACCGGAGCTTGGTGCGATACCACGTGGCTACGGCGTATTGTCCCCACGCGTGTGGGGGTGAACCGACGGAGGACAAGCAGTAGGTAGAGGGTGATACATTGTCCCCACGCGTGTGGGGGTGAACCGCTGCCAAAGCCGTCCCGGGTTTAGGAGTGGAGATTGTCCCCACGCGTGTGGGGGTGAACCGTTGCTGGCCTTGCTCTGCAGGATCCGCTGGGGTCAATGTTCTTCATTCTAGTGATTCCCTACCAGCGGTCCTCCAGCCAACGTCTATATCATGCTCTGTATAAAACGCCAGGTTAGGGCAGGTGCTATGAGGGAAGAAAAGGAAGATAACTATAGATCACGCTGAATTGAGAAGATATTGCCACAGTCACTGGGATTTGATGATAGGAGGACTCACCGCACATGCGTCTTCCCGTTCCCGATGCAATGCCGCCTGAAAAGCGGGCGGTGCTAGTGGAAGCCGTTGAACGCTTACGGTGGGTGGATGGTGTCGCTGCCGTCGTCCTCGGCGGATCATATGCGCGCGGCACCCAGCACCCTCAATCCGATATTGACATCGGCATCTACTATCGTGAGTCTTCGCCGTTCTCCATCGATGCTATTTGTCAGGTGGCGAGATCTCTGTCCAATGACGGAGCCCCTGTCGTGACAGACTTCTACGAATGGGGGCCGTGGGTCAATGGCGGAGCGTGGATCAGTGCACAGGCGGGCAAGGTCGACTTCTTATACCGCAACATTGATCAAGTGGCCCGCACCATCGACCGAGCACAGCAGGGCATCTATGAGCATGACTACAACCAGCAGCCGACCTTTGGCTTCTACAGCGTCACCTACTTGGGGGAGACCGAAGTGTGTATTCCGCTTGTGGACCCTCAGGGATGGATCGCTGGACTAAAGTCCAAAGTTGAGCAGTATCCACCGAAGCTGAAAAGCGCAGTAGTCACAACGGAGCTTTGGAGTGCCGAGTTCGCGCTCTCGTTTGCCGAGGCTCACGCCAGAAGAGGCGATGTGTATAATACGGTCGGGTGTCTGACCCGCATATGCGGCTGCCTGACGCAGGCCCTATTCGCTCTGAACGAGACATACTTCATGAACGACAAGGGTGCACTTCAGGCTGTTGATGGCTTTTACCTGCGTCCCTCTGAGTATAGGGAGAGAATATCCCGACTGTTGGCATCGCCGGGCAATGATCCCAGCAAGCTGGCCGAGACGGTGACATCCCTGCGAGGGATCTTCTCTGAGGTCGTGGGCCTTTCTGGCGATCTCTATCAACCTAAGTACTCTACACAGGGGCTAACGACGGATTGCGCAGGCAGCTCATGAATTTAGTCGTCGGCAGCTGGTGGAGACATCTGACATCCTATGGCGGCGAGTTTGAGGTGTCTAATCCATGGGAAAGTCCAACTCTGATGAAGTATACTGCATTATAAGCCCCTCTAGGCCCCTGCTTTGTTGACAAACCTTCACACAGGGTGCAATAATTGCATAAAGTGCTGGGAATGTTCTAGCGAAGGAACTTGTGAACTTAGTCAATTCTGCAGGGAGAGAGGTACCTATGTCTCAGCCTTATCGCCATTACGAAGTTGTTTCTCAGTTGGTAGAGCAGGCAGCCGCCGCGATGCAGCTGGACCCAAAGGTCAAAGAGCTCCTGAGGGAACCGATGCGCACCTTGACAGTATCAGTGCCGGTGAAGATGGATGATGGCAGTATCAGGGTATTCCAGGGTTTTCGATGCCAGCACAATAACGTCTTAGGGCCGTTCAAAGGCGGCATCCGTTTTCATCCAGAGGCCGATGAAGATGAAGTCAAGGCGTTAGCGGCTTTGATGACCTACAAATGTGCCGTGGTTGGCCTGCCCTATGGCGGGGCCAAGGGGGGAGTGCTCTGCGATCCAGCAGAGCTGTCTGAAAGCGAACTGGAGAAGCTAAGCCGGGAGTTTATTAGGGCAATTGCTTCCATCATTGGACCTGATCAAGACATCCCCGCTCCCGATGTAAACACAAATCCCAAGATCATGGGCTGGTTTGTGGATGAATACTCCGTCCTAAAGGGCAGTTACCAGCAGGGAGTAGTCACCGGCAAACCAATTGCCATCGGCGGTTCCCAGGGAAGAAATGAGGCGACCGGCCGGGGTGTGATGTATGTAATTCGGGAGGCGGCAGCTGCCTTCGGTTTGGAGCTGGAAGGTGCAACCGTAGCTGTCCAGGGCTTTGGCAATGTCGGTAACTATGCCGCCAAGTTCCTGTATGACTTGGGCTGCAAGATTATCGCCGTTGCTGATGTCTTCGGCGGTGTTTATTGTGAAGATGGTATTGATCCGTACCTTCTCAAGGACCATGAGATGCAAACCGGCTCAGTTAAGGGCTTTGCCGGCACAGCCCCGATTTCCAACGAAGAACTCCTGGCCTTAGAATGCGATATCTTGATCCCAGCGGCCCTGGGCAATCAGCTGACCGGAAAGAACGCAGGCAATGTAAAGGCCAAGTGGGTTGTGGAGGCTGCCAATGGGCCTACAACGCCTGAGGCCGATAAGATCTTGAGGGAGAAAGGCGTTTTGGTGATTCCAGACATCCTGGCCAACGCCGGCGGGGTGACCGTATCGTATTTCGAGTGGGTGCAGAACAACTACAAGTACTACTGGTCGGCAGAAGAAGTAGATCAGCGGCTAGAGAGGATTATGGCCGATGCGTTCCAGGCAGTCTACAGGGCATATACCGAAAGGGAAGGCGTTGATCTGAGAGTAGCGGCGTATATTGTAGCTTTAGACCGCCTGGCAGTCGCGATGAAGGCTAGAGGCTGGGTTTAGCTTTGGTTTTTTCTTCACAAGCCAACATTACAAAGCAGGGTGCTGTTTAGGCACCCTGCTGTCATATAGTGCCGCTGCGGCTCTGGTTGTGTATTCAATCAGCAGCCCTTAGACAAGTGTGTCAGGGGCAGCCGCTCAGATGTCCCCAAGCCCCCATCACAAGTTGGCAGCCTGCTTGAGAAGCCGCTCCGGCGGCTTAACGGGAGTGAGGCTCAAATCCTCATGGCGGTGGCAGGCGACAAAATGCTCCGGATTATCCCGGGTAGGAACTAAGGCCGGAATCTCTTGGCTGCATATTGGTATCGCATAGCGGCAGCGGGGGTGGAAATGGCAGCCAGGCGGCGCATTGGCAGGGTCCGGCACATTCCCTTCCAAGAGAATCTCCTCTGTCACCATATCAGGATCGGCATAGGGGATCGC
>LFRM01407437.1_pt1 | contig 13289 bp, 9 predicted proteins | sample 618341 | NCBI WGS metagenome assembly LFRM01 (sample SAMN03654438, study PRJNA283298) | anaerobic digester metagenome | isolation source: pool of bioreactors CSTR01a, CSTR02a, and CSTR03a thermophilic anaerobic... | place: Denmark: Kgs. Lyngby | collected 2014-05-21 | reverse complement strand
CACACGCACCCTTGTCCTTGGCTAATAGTTCCTACGGCCAAGCCCCTTGAGCTCTCATCACCTAGTTATAACGCTTGTCGGGCATACAACAAAAAAGCATGTCATTTTATCATCATGACATGCTTTGAGGCTTCACACAGTCAGCTAGGGTGCCATAAAAATGGCGACTGGCTTTTGATCGTTTGGGTTAAATACCTCGCCCGTTATTCGGTTGACGCAAATCTGATAAATCCAATCATCTTGCGGCTCAACCAAATCGAACTCCCAAGCAGGAATCAGTTGGCTGTCAGCGTTCCACCACTCATCCGAGGCGATGCTGACCGCACGAATGGCTTGGATTTCGTAAGCTAATGGTATGCCACTGAGCTCACCATTGGCTACTGCTTTTTCCATATGGCTTTGTGCTTGCGCTAAGGCGATGGGCGATGCCAGAGGCGTGGCGTCCGTCATTATGCATAAGCGCCCATTAACATCAAAGATACCTTGCTCGTTCATGATGAGACGCCATTGCGTGACTGCACCTGCCTGACGACTTACAAAGCGAGGTGTGCCGCCGTCCAGTACATTCAGATAGAGAAAATATCCGCCGCGCCCGTCCGCTACAAAAGCTTCAACGCGTTCCAAACGCAGATCATCCGCGGTATATCCAAAGCGCTCCATAAATGTGATGGTGGTGTTCCATGCATCTGTTTTTGTCATGGTGCAATTTGGTGCATCCACATCTCCTAATAAATTGTCACTCACATTACCTGAACCCGTGAGCGTAAATATTTGGCTGGTTGCTTCATAGCTTGCTCCAGCTACGAACTCAGTCATAGACGCATCTGTGTAGAAAAGCGCACCTGTGCTATTCCCACCATAGCGATAGGCTGTTTCAAACACGCTTTCAGGGATGATGTCCTTTGCTAATGCAAATAGTTCTTCCTCGGTCAGCGTCACTGGTTTTAGCATATAGGTTTGCGGCGTTGCCAGCTCATCGTAGACAATCACTTCGGAGTCGTTGGTTTCTTGGCTTGCTGCTTGCGGCAAGGTATACCCAAATTCACGTTGGATAATGGGGATGGATACCTGCGCTGTCTGCAGATCAAACACAGCTTCACCTGTGCAATCATAGACGCTTTGCTGCTGTGTTTCCTGCCAACTGACACGAATGGAAAGAGAAGTCGGCAATTCATCAACGGACAGCAAAAGGACATCTGTTGCCATATCTGTGCCGCCTTGCCAAGCGTCATTGACCTGCACTCCGTCTACTAGGCATTGATAGTCACTGAGCCAGCTTACCAACGCACCCTTTTCAATTTGCATGGGAATCCGCAATCCTAGTGGTGATAATGATCCTTGCAAAAGCGTCACTATCAGCTGGTCACTGAGCTTTGCGGTTAATGTAGCTGTGCTTTGCACCTCGGAGCCTGCCATTGTGAAGGTTACATACTGATAGCCAGTCGATTGTCCCTGCTCGTGAAGATGAAGGGGCAAGGTAACGGTCAATGTTTGGCCGATTAGTTCCGGCGGCATTTGCGCATCCAGCGAGAATACCTCATCACTCTCTAAGAGCCCGCCGGCAAGTGGTGCATCGTTTGCGAAGAATCCATCGCAGGAAAAGTTTACTTTCTCGCCGACGTCGGATTTGGCAAAACCAATAACCAAACGAGTGCCATCCACAAATGCAGTAATGTCTGTGATATAGGCTTCCTGCAGGGAAAGCGGTGAAAGGGTACTGCTTTGATAATCCCCGCGCGAGCCATTTCCTGTAGTAACTTTTGTTATTTTGGCATATTGCGTTTCTGTATTCACGTAGGACGTTTGCTGGACGGTTGCATCATTGTTGCCGAAAATCAGTTTTCCCAGATCAATATGTGTGGCTGCGTAGGCGATGCTGCCCAGTAGCAACGTTGCCGCTAATGCAATTACAATGATTTTTTTCATGTTGGTTTTCCTTTCCTGTCCTGTTAGGCAATCAAGGAGGTGATCGTGCCGCTCGTTGAATCCATTCGGCAAGGGAATTGATTCCTGTTGCATCCGATCAAACAGCTCGTGATCAGTCATGGTAAATCCGCCTCCTTCTCCATGATTTGCCGTAGCTTTTGCTTGCCGCGAGTCAACTTTGAGGATACCGTGCCTTTGGATAGAGAAAGCGATTGACCAATCTCATCCAAAGACATACCCTCGCCATACCGCATTTGCATGAGCGAGGCGTAGGCTGGCGGCAGCATTTCGATATACATCCAAATGGGCGTTTCATCTCGATAAACCTGAGTTGATTCAAGATATGACTGAGTATCGTAAGGGATCTCTCTTTTCCGTTTTCGCAGCGTTGTATTGCATGCATTGACCGTGATACGCATCAGCCAGGGACGGACTGCATCCCAAGAACGCAAACGCGAAATATGTTGATATGCGTTGACCGTGGCAGTCGATACTGCATCCTCGGCATCTGTTTGGGATCGTAGCATTGCATGAGCTACGCGATACATCGCACTGCGATGCAGCTTGAGTGCTTCAACAAAGCGTTCATCCTGCCATTGTCTGGCCTCCATGAAATCACTTCACTTTCGAAATTTGTATTGCAATACACTATATAGAGTCGCGGCGAGTGTAAAAGTCTGCATACAAATAAAATGTTACTCTTCTTTGTTTTGTTCAACCAATATGCTGTCATTCCTTTACAAGCCGCCAAAGAATCGCAAGCTGGAAGGCCCTCATCGATGATCGATGAGGGGCGATGACCGTTTGCCAAGTTACCCCACTTGCCCAAGCTTCCAGCCAACGGCTTTCTCTCTAATACCGATGAAATCGAAATACAAGCCGCCCTATTTCATCAGCTCTGTATGGGTGCCGCGCTGCACGATTTTGCTGCCGTCCACCACAAGGATTTGATTTGCATCACGAACGGTTTTCAGGCGATGTGCGATCATGATGATGGTCTTGTTCTTGGTCAGTTCATGGATCGCAACCTGAAGCAATTTCTCGTTTTCAGGGTCGACATTCGCGGTTGCTTCATCCAGAATAATGATGGGCGCATCCTTTAGAATTGCGCGTGCGATGGAAATGCGCTGCTTCTCGCTGCCCGAAGGACCAACCAATGCCGTAACAATGCCCGGCGTGATCTGAAGGTTCACATCGTGGAGCACCTGTGTGTCGTTATAGCCAAATCCAACGTTTGTCCGTTTGATCTCGTAATTGCTAAGCTGTACCCTCTGCTCTGGACGCTCCAGATCAGGTTGATCCAGTACCGCAGTTATATCACCAACTACCGTGCTGACTTTGCCAAGATCGTCCGCATTGGAAAAGGCTGTGATAATGGGGGCATAATGCCCAGTAACAGTATGATGATCCGGATAAAACGCTCCATGGAAAGGCTTGCGCCCATGGAGAACCAACCGCCAAAGGGAAGCACTGTCACAAGCGTTGCAGGCAGCAGCTGACGAAAATTTATCATAGGAGGAGGCAGACTGGTTAAAGGCCTTAATCACCTCGATGCCATTGATATACTCAACAAATGTTGCGTTTAGATGCTTATTTGTTGTGACGTAGTTCGCAAATTTTGCCTCATAGCCAACCATCATGCCCATATAGGTGATCAGCCCAAGAGGTAATGTGATGAGCGATATGAGTGCCATGCGCCAGTCTATGGTGAATAAGTAGATCACAATGGCTAGCGGTGCCATCAGATTTGTGGTCATCTCGGGCACAATATGAACCAATACGGTTTCTATGCTGTCCACCCGCTCCAAAATGATGTTTTTCAGTGCACCTGAGGGGGTACTCAGGATACTGCCCATGGGCAGTATCGCTAATTTGCCAGTCAAGCGGCGGCGAACCTCAGAGATGACCGAAAAAGTAGCCTTGTGGGAAAACATGGTGGAGATGCTGTGCAGCACATAACGCACTATCCAAAACACAGCACAGATGACAATCCATCTTATGTACTGTCCCAAGTCCTTTCCACCTGATAATAGCGTTACGACGATTTTTGAGATGGCGAAGTAGGGCACAATGCTGCATACGACGCCTAGAAGTGCCAAAACCACCGACGAGATATAGCCGTTCATATGGGGCGATGTCCATTCCATCAGCCAATTTACAGCTGATTTTTTCTTAGTTGCGTTCACTAAGGCATTCCTTCATGATTGATGTGTTTGTAAGTGGGTTAGTTTCTACTAACCCATGTTGCGAAAAAATTGCCGTATTCCTACGGCATAGTCAATTGCTGAATAAATGCTCCCATCCGGCACTTTAGAACTCACTTAATTTTCCAATGTATACGGTTGCTTTTTCCTTGTTCATATGATGACCCACCACTTCCCTCATCCCAGAGAACATCGCGCTGGCTAAGATGTGCACGACTTCATCATCAATTTGCAAGCTATACCCTTGGTGGTTCAGCCCCGCAATATACCTCTTGGTTGCGTCAATCTCAATATCGATGAAACGCCGCAAGAAATCTTCATAGCGAGTGCCGATCGAGCGAAAAAACACCAATTCAAAAACAGTCAGATCCTCATAGAGCAGGTCAATCAGCCGAAGCAGACTGCTCTTTGATGCATCCTGCATCTGCTCATGCTGCTCCCCCTCTGGCAACTGGAAGAAACGATCATGGATCGCTAGACACTGATTGTACAGAGAATCCGCCTTTTTGCCTACGATATCCACAAACAGCGCTTCTTTATTGGCGTAATAGCCATAAAATGCGCCAAGGGTGAACCCTGATTTCTTCACGATTTCACGCAGGGAAGCACCATTGAAGCTCTTTTCCAGAAACTCCTGTTTGCCAATCAATTGGAATTTTCCCTTGGTTGACAGTTCATCCATTGATGCTTTTCACTCTCCTTTACGCAAAATATAGCAGTGATATATATCATTCAATTTGTCAATACAATAAATCAACATCTTATTGACTATGTTATTTCATTAGAATATAGTGATATAATAGCAAATGAAGTTAGCAATCGCTAACCTCATTTGCGAAAGAAAAGACTGTGAGGTAAGTAAATTGAAAGAAATCACGCTGAAAATCGATGGTATGACGTGCGGAATGTGCGAAAGTCATGTCAACTCTGCCATCAAAAAATCTTTTTCTATCAAGAAGATTTACGCAAGGCACTTGAAGAAGGCGGCTACAAGCTTCTTTCCATCAAGACCGAGCCTTATGAGAAAAAAGGATTTTTAGGTCTGTTTTAAACGCATAGGGGCAATGACCGCAAAAGCACCTATGCGTTTGCATTTTGATATGCTTTTGAAATATGATGCTATCACGCCAGAGCTTCAAAAAGAGGCTGCTTTGATGATTTCTGCGATAACATGTATGGAAACGGTCAATCTTTACAGTACAAATTCATATGTCCCGCTTGCATAGGTCTTTGTTTCCTGCGGGAGGATGAGGGTCGCCGTGGCATTAGGAGGGATGACGCATCTGTAGCGAATCTGATCCCCCTCCTTCACGTAGGCACTCTCAATTCTTCCATAGGGCGTTTCGGTACCGCCCGATACCTTTCCAAATCCATGGAAGTTGGGCTTGAGATAGAAATGCTTGTACCCAACGCAGGACTCATCGCGCACAATGCCGAGGACGGACTCGTAAAGCCAACTGAGTACCGAGCCCAGCGAATAGTGATTGAAGCTGTTCATCGCGTTCAGACCCCCATAACCCTTTTCCTTTGTGAAGCTGTTCCAGCGTTCCCAAATGGTGGTTGCCCCTTGCGTCACAGGATAGAGCCAGCTAGGAAATTTCGTTTGCGTCATGAGTTCATAGGCTAGTTCATGGTAGCCGCCTGCACTGAGCGACGGGTTTAAATTCCCGCATCCAAAGAACCCGGCGGTGACGGTGACGCCGTCTTCCTTGACTTTGCTGGCAAGATTCGCATACGCCTTTTCCCTTAGCTCAGGATGGAATACATCAAAGCTGAGAGGGAGTGAATAGCTGGTCTGGGTATCAGCAGATGCGCCAGAGACCGTCTTTGTCTTTCCAGTTTCCCAATCAACAAAGGTGCCATTCCAATAATCCTTCGCTTCTGTTTCAAGCTTTTGATATCTTTCCTCGTCCGCTGCATTTTCCAGAATACAGGCAAACTTCTTCATGAGTGACGTATCCCTTGCGTAAAAGGCATTCCATAGCAGCGCATTATCGGTTTCCTGCGTTGAGAGCCAATCGCCAAGCGGTCCTGCATAGACATCCCCGGGCAAGCCCTTCTTTATCAGGTATTGCATGTAGCGCTCCATCGCAGGATAATATTTCGCAATGACCTGCGCATCTCCATACTGCTGGTATAATTCCCAGCACATCAGCAGCATCGCGCTGCCGTAGGTGATGCCTCCAAAGCCTCCGCCAAAAGGCGCAACATCAGGGAACTTGCCATCGCCGTCCTGCAAATCCGCAAAGGCCTCAAGATATCGATAGTAGAATAACCGTACATCGCTTTGGTAGGTAGCCGTCTTGCAAAACACATGGGTATCGCCTGCCCAGCCCAATCGTTCGTTTCGCTGAGGGCAATCGGTGGGGATGCTGATGAAATTGCTCAGCTGGCTATAGGTGACATTCTTGATGAACCTCGTCAGCAATTCATGATCCACTTCGATCTTCCCCGTGATCTGAATAACGCTTGATAGCTGATAGCTCTTCACGTCCGTGATTTCAGGCGGAATCTCCACCCCTGTGATCTCAATATATCGATATCCATGGAATGTGAAGCGCGGTGAATACCACTCGCCCCCATCATCCCCACTCATGATATAAATATCGGTGCTGGATGCATCCCGCAGGTTCACTTGCAGCATCCTGCCGTGAAGCTCGCCATATTCCTCCAGTTCAGGGTACAAGCTCTCGCCAAAGCGCAGAACCACTCTCGTTCCTTTTTCACCATGGAACTTGATCTTTGGCACCCCTGCGATCTCCTGCTCTAGGTCGTATATATAGACGCCGTCAGCGGGCTGAGTTCTGCTCTTGGCTGTCAGCTCCTCCACAATTCTCACAGGGGCATTGTGGTGACCAACGATCTTTGGCTCTGATTTGTTCATCTGCGGCCATGGCGACATGAATCCTGGTGCGTTGTTCCACTCGTCCATGACGCTGGTTTGGATCACCGCCGCATCCTGTAGACCGTTGATAAAGTAGCTAGGATAGGAAAAATGATCATAGAGCTCTTTCCGATTCGCATCATAGTGCTCCCCTTGGAAAAAGCTTGCATATACATACGGTCCTTCGCCATAATACTGCCAATCTGCACTGGTCACTGTGGTGTCTGATGTGCCGTCCTGATACGTCATCACCAGCTTAGCCATGACGCTTGGCTTATCGCCCCAGAAATTGTAATTGCGAACCACAAAGGTCTGTGCATCAGACCACCAGCCAGGCGCAAGAAGAAACGATATGCCGTTGCAGCCTTCATGTACAAACCCGCCCACATCATAGGTCTGATACATGAGGTGCTTATCATACTGGCTTGCACCGGGCGGGAAATAATCGCTGCTGATTCTCTCGCCATTGATCATGCATTCGTAAATACCCCTTGAGGTGACGTACAGCCTTGCTTGGCTAATGGGTCTATGTGCCGCAAAATCAGTTCTGAGCATCGGGAGCGAATGAACGGACGGGTCTGTGACACGCTGGATGTCCCCGTCCTGCGCAATCAGTTCCACGCCTTCCTCCATATCGAGCTCACGAAAAACATTGGATGGCTGGCGATAATGCCGAAGCGTAATCCCGCCAAACGCTGCATGCGTTCCCTTGGCTGCGAAATACCCAACCTCGCACATTCTGGGATAGCAGGTAGTATCGTTGTCTGAGAGAGGGTTGAGCTGGCGTGGCTTTACATATCCTTGGTTAGCTAGCTCGCTATCCACCAATATGCCATCGATGTACGCGTAGGCACAGTTGCCAACCACTTCCACCTTGAGTAGATGCGGCTGATGCGCATTCTCCTTGGTGATGCCCTCAATCGGCACAGACGCGAAGGGTTTCTCTGCCGTATCGTTTGGATGATAACCGACGCGGTAGATATCAAGGGATGCAGGAGAGGACTCAAGGTTGATCTCGTAGCGAATGTAGTTTTCGCCCTCGATCAAGTACTCGTTTCGCTCTTTGTTTAGTAAGCGCTCGTCATTCGCGCCAAAAACAATACCCGCTCTGATGCCGTCTTTGATGGTGATTTCAGACTCTATCACGAATACACCCATCGTATCGCTGGAAACGAAATACTCAGGTGCACCAATCCATTTGGCTCCGTCCCAAGCGTCAAGGCTTGGATCAAGTAAACCCGTTTCAAAAAATGTAGAGGCGCTCGCTTTTTCCTGCTTTGTAGAAGTAGTTTCAACCGTCACGAAATACCTCGTGCAGGGTCTCAGCGACTGTCCTCCGTAGCTAATCCCCGTCGAGCAATCGCTCATGATCTCGCCGCTATCCCAGCAGTCACTCGCGCCTTCCTTTGCGCCCACTAAAATTCGAGCGCTTGCCTGCAATAGTCCATGATCATCCGAGGCAAATTTCCATGAAAAGCATGGAACCTCAAAGTCCACGCCCATTGGTTCTTTTTCGTACATCGTATAAATTTGATCGATATGATATGACATTTCATTACACCTCTGTTCTCTGTTCGTTTTTTTCTTGGCATTACTATAACAAATTTGCGCTGCGATTCCAACTGCCAAAACCGGCTGCCTAGCCATCTTTTTTATCATTTCTGATATAGTAATGATAGCAGTTAGGAGAGAAGCCTATGAGCATAGAATCCGTTGTGGATTACCTAAGCACGTATAATGACTATGAAGAACTACTCTTCATTTCTCATTTTTCACACTACGGATGATAGCGTAACTCCTTATCAAATCCACAAACGATAAAATACCCACCAGCCATATATTCAAAGCTAGTGGTATTAATATGAATACATGCAAGCTTAGCCTTTTACTGCGCCGCCAGTCATGCCTGAAACAATCTGCTTGTTAAAGAACAGGAACAGGATCACCATCGGAATGCATACGATCACAATGTCCGCAAACAGCAGATTCCATTTGTTGGAGTACGCACCCATGAAATTGTATAGCGTTAGCTGCACTGTGGCATTGCCTGCCCCCGGCAGGAAGTACAATGCATTGGCAAAGTCGTTGAATACATTGATCGCCGTTAGGATAATCACGGTGGCTGTCACAGGGCTTAGAATAGGGAAGATGATGTTTCCAAACAATCGCCATGTGCCGCAGCCATCCAGTATCGCCGCCTCATCGATCTCTTTGGGTATGGTCGCGATATAGCTCCTAAAGAGCATCATTGAAAACGGAATGCCGACCGCCACCTGCACAAAAACAAGACCGAGCTTTAGGCGGTACAGATTCAGTGCTTGAAGCACCCAGATGGTAGGCATCACCGCAACCGGTACCATCAGACCGATCATCAGCAGTGAGTTAAGGATTTTGCTGCTGCGGTCATTCCTGCGCTGTATGTAAAACGCAACCGTCGAGCAAAGGAAAATTGTGAGAACAACAGCCATTACGGTGATAATCATGCTGTTTTTGAACGCAACGAATAGATTGCTGCCAGGGGTATTCGCTACATCAATGTAGTTTTCAGGATGGAATACCTCAGGCCATGACATCTTCATCTGAGACGCGCCGCGCTTATCCTTGAAGGAGTTGAGCAGTACAAACAGAAACGGCACCGCATAGATGGATAGCACAACGATATTGGCTACCACTGCCGCAAGGGTGAGCCGTATTTTTTTGATGTTTTTCATAGCTCTACCTCCCTTTTGGTCAGCCATGCTTGCAGCGGCATTGCCAAAAGTGCAACCAGCGCTAGCATGATGATATTCCCGGCTGTGGAAAGGCCATAAAATCCGCTGATATATTGCTTATATACCAAGGATGATAGAATCTCTGTTGAAAAGCCGGGACCGCCGCCCGTCATTGCCCAAATCAGGTCAAAGGAACGTAAGCCACCGATAAAGGAGAGAATAATAACGGAATTCATAGAGGACCTAAGCAGAGGCAATGTAATATGGCGGAATTTATCCAATGCATTTCCGCCGTCCACCGCTAACGCCTCGCCATATTCTGCAGGAATTGCGATGATCCCAGCCAAGTAGATCATCATTGCCATACCGATACCCCGCCATAGATCAACGAGAATCACGGAATAAAGCGCGAGGTTCGGGTTTCCAAGCCAATCAGGACCTTGGATGCCGATGACCGCCAGTGCGCTATTGATCAGCCCGCGGCTGGGGTGCATCATGCTAGAGAAAACAATACCCACCGCAACAGTGGAAATGATCGTCGGGAAAAAAATCATAGAGCGAAGGAAATTACGCGTTGGTAGTTTCGTGGCGAGCATAATCGCTACCAGCAGCGCAACAATCGTTTTGCTTACACAGGTAAGCACCGCATAAATCAGTGTGTTTTGAATGGAGATGAGCAAAGACGGCTCCCGAAAGAACATCAGGAAATTATCAAAGCCAGTGAAATGCCACTCTGTCAAATTCCAAATTGTCATACTGAAAAAGAAAGATAGCAGTGTTGGAAGCAAAAAGAATATACCGTATACCAATACACTAGGCACTACCAGCCATTTAGAATAGATTCGCTTATCCATCAGTATCACCTCAACGCATAGGGCTGCCGCCTAAGCAGCAGCCCTAGTGAATATGTTCCTAAAAGCTTAATCCCAGCCAGTCATACCAAGCTGTACAGCCTGCTTGGTGATATCAAGGTCATACTTTTCAGCTGCCTCAACCGCAGTTGAGATGCCCGAGCCGCATTCCTGTGTGATCTGGGGCAGGTTTGGTCCCTTCAAGGGGGATTCGAACTCTAGCGCAGCAGCGGTATTGCCGCTATCAAAGAAGGGCTGCAATTCGATTGCTGCTTGGTACATTTCCACGTCAACTTCCATGCCGATGACAGCATAGGGGCCTGTGGGCTTGCTGTATTGTGCCAATGTATTGGTCGCTTCTTGGCTGATATAGTATTCGAGCCAGAGCTTTGCAGCATCAACGTTCTGGCAGCTGTTGGCGATGTAGACGCCGCCAGGCAGCCAAACGGATACGCCGTGATAATCAGGATCATCGCCGGGTTGTCCAAAGGAGCCAATGTTATTGATTTGCTCAGGATAGTTTTCCTCAACATAGCTCAGCGCAAAGGACAGCATCGGATAATAAACGCCTTGGCCTTCGACAAGCATCTCAAGTGCCATGTCATAGGATGTGGAGTTTAGGTCTTCGTTGATATATCCCTTTGTGTAGATTTCATTGAGCTTCTCAAAGGAGCGAAGAGCTGCCGGTGTATTGGAGAATTTTGCAACGCCAGCATCAAAGTCCTTCACGAATTCGGGATACTCATGAACGATATTGTGCTGATCAGCCAGTACGATCAATTGGCTGGTCCAGCTGTCCTTGTAGCCGCCAATGACGGGGATCAGGCCAGCCTGCTTGATTGTTTCGCAGTTTGCTAGCAACTCGTCCCATGTGGTTGGGATGGACAGACCAAGGGAATCATGGACTTCTTTGTTGTACATCCAAGCACCGGTCTGGGTTGCGCCAGAAGGAATGCCGTAGAGCTTTCCATCAACGGATACTGCATTTTTGAAGGATACATCCAGATTGTCTGCATAAGGCTGATCCGACAGATCCACGAAGTATACGGAAGGATTCAGCACTTGGAACAATGAACCGGAGTTGTAAGCGCATAGATCAGCCATGTCGCCTGTTGCCAAGCGGGATTTGACCAAATTGTCGCCTTCCGTGCCGCCGGGGCGGAGCTCAAGTTCTGTTTTGATGTTGAGCTTTTCTTCAATATCCTTGAATATAGCCTCAAAACCGTCAAGACTTTGGTCACGGTCGATCATAAACGTCAGAGTAACCTGCTCGTCAAGCCTGCGAGATGCCCAGTCAATGGTTTCTTCCGCCATTGCGCCGGTCGCCAGCGACAGTGCCAGCATTAGCACGAGGAATAGGGAAAACATTTTTTTCATGGAAGGATGACCTCCTTAGGTTTATTTGATATATTTATTATAGGAGTCTTCACCACCCCTAGCAACGGAGATTCCTGCACATGGCACGGGAATATCCAGCACTTCCCTCAGCGCTTCATAGCCTGCATTGCATATTGCGATGGGGTCATGTTTTCGCGAAGGCGGAATACTTTGCCAAAATACGATGCATCATCATAACCAACTAAAGACGCAACATCAATGACCTTGATCTCCGGATTTTCGCAAATCAAACGCTTTGCATTTTCAATTCGGCAGTTGGTAAGGTATTCGGTAAACGTTGTTTCTCCATATTTGCGCAGAAGTCTGCTGAGGTAGGTTTGAGAGATGCCAAATATCGAGCATGTATTTTGAATCGTTAAGGCTTCGGCATAATTCAGATCGACGTATCCGACGATCTGGTCATATACCTTGCTTGATTCCTGCCGCCCGCTCTTCGTGTTCACAAGCGGTTCAAATACAATGTCCCATACCCCAAGCATAAGGTCGCCCGTGCTATGCGCATACAAATACAGCTCAGCAATCTCCTTGAAAATACGCAAATGATCCACATCAGGCTGCTTGACGAATTCAAGTGCCCGCTGAACAATCTGGTCAATCGCACGCTCAACCCACCGCTGGGGCAAGGCATTTTGCTCCCAATGCACCGCCCATGTCAGCAATGTCTCCTTGATCAGTCTGTTGTTTCCGCTCGTGATCGCAGAGTCAAGCTTTCGGAGTTCAGATTTGGGGAAGTTTTCATATTGGGGGCGAACATAAGGCGGCACATCATATACGGCTGACTTGCCAATCACCAGCTTATCATCCAAGTAATTGCTCATCTCTTCTGCACGCTCACGTACATTGTTAAGCGCCACAGGCTTTTGATAAATAACGCAGGTATGGGTGCTCAGATTCGTCTTTGCTTTCACCAAACCAAGCAGCTGACCGATATCTTTGATTTTCATCTCCGACATCACAAACCACTCCGCATGTTCACGTCCCTGCAAAACCCAAACGTTTTTCAGCTCAGTTGGTTGGCTTACACCCAATTGATAGAATTCACCATGAACCCTCTGGCTTTGCAGATTGCCAAATCGAATCGTTGCCAAATAAAACGGACTTTGTCCTATCTGCTTGCGTATCAATTTTAGATTCGCGTTTGGGGCAGTGAACAGGCTGCGAACCGCCTTGTTTTTCTCCTCGATTTGCTTATCTATCAGCTTCTTTTCCACCGTTCCAAGCACGGTTTGTGTATGCGTAATATTAAGAGGCTTGAGCAAATACTCCTCCACCGCAGCTTCAATGGCTCCCTTTGCATAGCCAAATTCCGCATAGC
>LFRM01205949.1_pt1 | contig 13302 bp, 12 predicted proteins | sample 618341 | NCBI WGS metagenome assembly LFRM01 (sample SAMN03654438, study PRJNA283298) | anaerobic digester metagenome | isolation source: pool of bioreactors CSTR01a, CSTR02a, and CSTR03a thermophilic anaerobic... | place: Denmark: Kgs. Lyngby | collected 2014-05-21 | reverse complement strand
CACTAGACATTATTGACAATTTCGTGAAATAAAAAAAAACGTCCTCGTCAAGCTACCACCCTTGACGAGAACTAACAACTACCCACCCAAACATTGAAAGGCGTTGCTATGCTCATTTTACCACAAAATAAGCGTTGCAGCAACGTAAACCCATTAGGAATGTTACACCGTTACAGTTAGATTCTATTATATATTATTTCTTAATAGCTAATGTACGAAGCTTTACGGAAGAAAAAGAAAACAACTGTAACATGCGTACATCCGTAATAATCCCTATTTTTAGGGCTTTAACCGTTACACTTAAAATTGATGAAGTGTAACAAGCCGTAACACGAAAGGATTGCTGCACGATGAAAAATCCAAATGGCTATGGAACAGTTGCCAAATTATCAGGAAACCGCCGAAAACCCTTTACCGTACGTAAAACCAAAGGTTGGGATGATCGGGGCTACCCCATATATGACACAATTGGATATTATGCAACACGAGAAGAAGGAATGCTCGCTTTAGCGGATTACAATAAGAACCCCTACGATGTCAATGCTTCAAAAATTACTGTAAAGGAATTGTATGTGAAATGGCAAGAACGTAAAATGCCAAAACTTGGTTCATCATCTCAAAGCTCTTTGAAATCAGCGTATAAGCATTGTTCAGCGGTTCAAAACATGCGCTATAAAGAACTTCGTTCGTACCACATGCAAGATTGTATAGATAATTGTAATTGTGGTTATGCAACACAATGGGCTATAAAAAATTTATTCGGGCATCTTGATAGATTTGCAATGGAATTGGATGTGATTCAAAAAATGTACAATATTTTAATTAGCGCTGAACCAATACCGGAAACCACCAAACGACCGTTTACCGATGAAGAAGTTCAAAAGGTTTGGGATTTCACGAATCATGAATGGATTGATTCTGTACTGGTTTTCTTATATGGCGGTTGGCGCATTGGGGAACTGTTATCACTAAAAACATCGGATGTTGACTTAAACGAATGGACAATAAAGGGTGGAAGCAAAACAAAATCAGGAAAAGGGCGAATTGTACCTGTTCACACAAAAATTCAAAGTATAGTTCAAAAGCGAGTGGACGAAGGAAACACATATTTGTTTGCTAATCAAGGGAAAAAGGTTAGTGCAAATCAATATTATATCTTTTGGAATGAAATTATGAATCACCTTGAAATCAGTCATACCCCCCATGAATGCCGTCACACTTTCCGTTCGAGATTGGACAGCGCCGGGGCGAATAAGGTATGTATTGACATGATGATGGGGCATAAATCAAAAGAAGTCGGTGAACGTGTGTACACACATAAAACAATCAAAGAATTACGTGACGCGATTGAACTAATAACACGTTAGTAACACAAAAAGCTGGAAGCCCTTTATTTTGAAGGGCTTCCAGCTTTTTAGGAATTATTATACCATAGAAATCTTCAAAAATCCTTCATGGATCCGCTTGTCCAAAAGAAGGATTTTTCAAGATTCGTGCGCTATACTGTGCATAAAGGACGGAGGGATTTCACCATGAATAAATGGATTGCTTTGCTGTTAGTCGGGCTTCTTGCGACGATGCCTGTTTTTGCCTTGGCGGATGCGCTGCGTCCCATGGGGCGTTATGTGGAAAGCGAAATCAAGCTGCCCGCCGATGTGGAATATGTGAATCGCGTTTATTCAGATGTTCATAACGAACTTGCGATCATAGGTTCTACCGCAATCGGTGCTGCATCGTTTGATTATATTGATTCTGCATGGATGGAGACAACCACCAATCGGATTCTCCCCGAGTACGGGTTTTTCGATATTGACGAATGCAATGGCGAAATGATCATGCTGTACTGCACGGGAGAAGTTACCGCTGACATGATTGAGATGGGCGAAGATGTAGGCATGATGCTTGGCAGATGTGTGGATGGCGCGCTGCTGCCTATTGATATTAACATCAGCGAAACCTCACCCGACAAAATCGCCATCGCCTCCAATGGTACGATACTGGTTCAAGGAGATGGGGGTTCCATCTTTTGCTTTGATGTGGAAACAAGCAAGCAGCTCCAGCGATACGATGATTTGGATGGACCCTTCATCGTACACGAAACAACGCTTTTTGCTATTTCCACCACAGAGCAAAGCCTCCATCAAATTGACCTCACAACAGGTCAAGTCATATACGAAATGAAGAACGCACCAACCTCCGCCAATGATGTGCTCGCATTTGACGGTCAGGCCGTTTACGTAGCGAATGCAGGAGGCGTTTACCGCATTATGCCGGGCGGATCAATCTGGGAGCAATTAGTGGACGGAGACCTGACAAGTCTCAGCCTTCCTATGTCAACGCTGGATAGCATGGCTGTGGACAACGGACGAATTTACATTTCGTTGTACAACGAGATTGAATCAAGGCTTCTTCAGTATGATTTTGATTCCCAAATCGGCACATTGCCTCAGTATGAACTGCGCATCTATGCATTGCATGAGAGCAACGTACTTTCCCTTGCAGCAATCGAATTTCAAAAAGAAAATCCAGACTATCGGGTCAGCATTACCGTGCTGTTAAGCGATGATACCGCCATTACCAACGATGAAGCCATTCGCGCATTAAGCACAGAACTGTTGGCTGGAAAAGGACCTGACGTCCTCTTGCTGGATGGCATGCCGATTTCGGATTACGCCCAGAAAAATGTTCTGTATGACCTAAAGCCCCTTTTTAGCGAACTCGATAGCGGCGGCGAATTGGTTTCGTCCGTATTTGCACCATTCCTAAGCGAGGACAAGGCTTACTTTGCTCCTACCTCCTGCGAATTGCCAACCGTTTTACTGGCCAATCAAATGGAAAATCAACCCTTGATGCTTGATGATCTGCCGAATATTCTTTGTGACTCATCATATGCTTCCCCCATCGCTTGGCGGACAAAGCAAGGATATTTCAATTCATTCTTGTCCGCAAGCTATCCCGCATGGTTCTTGGCGGATGGAGGGCTGGACGAAGAAATATTCTGTCAATACCTCACGAGCATTGACGCCATCTATGAATCCATGTCAGCGCTTGACGAAACACCAGAGCGAGTTCAGTATCAAAGGATGATTGATTTCTCCGATAACGGCGATGCCGTCATGGCTGGAAATGATGTCTTTCCCTATGATCTGTCACTCCTTGAAAACGGTAGTTCTGTGCTATACCCCACGATTATCGGCAGCTTCAATCGGTCCATGCTGGAGCTAACGATGCTCAGCAATGCGGATGGCTCTTTGGCATGGATGCCCGGTCAGGCGCAGCATGTCTATATGCCCACTGGACTGCTGGGCATTAACGCGCGCGGAAACAATATCGATGCCTCACTTTCGTTTGTTCGCGTAGCACTCTCGCAGTCCGTACAGGGCGTGGATATTTACGGAGGACTTCCTGTTAATCTCAAATCGCTGCATGCTAGTATAAGCAAGAACTCCAGCAATTCAGCAGTTGCCAGAGGATATACGGATCTGAATACCTTCGCAACCGTGATTCTCAAAGGCGAATGGCCTGTTCTCTCCATTCGGGAGAGCGTCTTGGATATGGTGCTCAGTGTCCAAACCCCATACATCCCCGATCACGCCTTGCTAAGCATGATCACAAATGCACTTGCTCCCTACTTTGACTGTGAAATGGACGCGCAAACAGCAACGCAGCAGGTCGCTGCCAAAGTCCATGCCTATTTGGCGGAATAACGATGAGACAGCATCGAAACAATGCCCCGCTTATTCTTTTCCTACTGCCTAGCTTGATTGGCACGATTGTGTTTGTGCTTTGGCCTTTCGCAGGCGTAATCGTCCGTTCTTTTGAGGACGCCATGGGAGAGAACTTTGTCGGTCTTGATAATTACAGACTGATACTGCAAAACGAAGCGATGGGTCTGGCAGCATGGAATACATTCCGCTTTATCGGTATTTGCGTACCGCTGCAACTCCTATTATCACTCCTGCTCGCCATGCTCATGCAGAAAATCCATTGTGCTAAGAAACTACTGAGCAGCACCTTTATGATCCCGATGGCTATTCCTGCTGCCTGTGCAGCGCTGCTTTGGCAGGTGATCTTTGCTCAGCGCGGGCTGCTAAACGGCGCGATTTTCTCGCTCGGTGCTCAGCCTAGGATATGGCTATCCAGTGAACTGACGTTTTGGGTGCTCATCGCCACGTACCTATGGCGCAACTTAGGCTTTGCGATATTGCTCTGGTGCGCCGCATTTTCAGGCATCAATCAATCACTCAGTGAAGCGGCACAGGTCGATGGTGCCAATGCCGCGAAGCGATTCTTCTATATCACATTGCCGCAGCTGCTGCCGGCGGCATTCACGATTACCGTGCTCTCGCTCCTCAATGCGCTCAAGGTGTTCCGTGAAGCGTATCTGATTGCAGGCAATTACCCTCACAGCAGCATCTATATGCTGCAACATTTGTTCAATAACTGGCTCAATGCAATGGATATGCAAAAGGTCAGTACCGCAGCGGTTCTGGTTGCTCTGACGATCCTTGTATTGATTATCGCGCTGAAAAGCCTTATGGAAAGGAAACAGGCATGAGTAAAAGAAAGCCGCTGCATTTCTCGATTTTGCTATTCTGCGCCCTTTTAGTGTGGTTTCCTTTATACATGCTCATATTCGGCGCATTCATGGACACACAGGAGTTAACCGCTCATGTCGGGATGGTGCTAGGCAGTGACGCTGGGTTTGCGAGTTGGCCGCTTATGCCTCGCTGGCCAACGCTTCAAACGCTGACCGAGCTTCTCATCCACATGCCGGGTTTCTACTCAATGTTTTGGAATACCTGTTTTATTGCGTTCCCGTCAGCATTTGGACAATTGCTGATCGCATCGCTTGCAGCTTGGGCGCTCGTTCAAGGAAAGTTCAAGGGCCGAAATATCCTTTATCTCTTTTATCTGGTGCTCATGTTGATGCCATTTCAAGTTTTAATGGTTCCAAGTTACATGAGCTTGGATGCTCTGGGTCTTCTGGACACACGTTGGTCGATTATACTGCCAGCTCTATTTTCTGCATTTCCAATTTTCATTCTCTATCATACTTTCTCAGCGATCCCAGCTGCCTTCGTGCAAGCCGCCCAGCTGGACGGTGCGAGTCATTTACAGGTGTTCGCATTGATTGGCATACCGCTTGGAAAATCAGGGATTCTAGCCGCTTTGGTTTTAGGATTCTTGGAAAGCTGGAATGCCTTGGAGCAGCCGCTTATCTTCAGCCGTGATATGAGTCAATGGCCCATTGCATTGCTTCTATCCAAACTCTTTACTGAAGATGCGGGGATAGCCTTCGCTGCATCTCTCATCACCACAATTCCTGCATTGCTCATTTTTCTATGGGGAAAACCCTATATCCAAAGCAGCATTCACGCAGGCGCATTAAAGGAGTAATTTATGAAAAACGAACTTGCACTGCGCTGCCTGATCATATTTTTTACTGCTATGCTGCTTTTGACCTTTGTTTCTCGCGGGGTAGAGGCACAGCTTATCGCTAATGTCCACGCAGCAGAACCAACGCGCAGTGCGTTAGTGCATAGCACGCTCTTGGAAGGAACGGTTGAGACAGCAGAGCTGGAAATGATTTGGACCCTTGCGGAATTGCGGGTGAATCACGTGCCTGTATCTGCCGGAGATCATGTGAAAGTCGGTGACACGCTCGCCGTATTTGACGAGGATGGATTAACAGCACTCGTGGATCAAGCACAGCGCTCCGTTGAGCTCCTCATGAACGAGCGCTCTTTGCGCTCACTGGACACACCGACCACAGAGGAGGAGGAGCTGCTAGAACGCCATCGCTTGCTGCTATCCTCTCTTGATATACGCATAGAGACAGCACAACGTGATCTGAATGCTTTTCTTGTTATCCTGCGCGATGACAACCGCCTCCTCTCCCCATTAGGCGGCGTGATTTGGGAACTGAACATAAGAGCTGGCATGGCAACCACAGACAATGCACTGATGCAAATTGCATCCGATGATACCAAACGCTCATTAATTTGCCAAGTTCCAGTAGAGCAAGCAAACTTCATCGCACAAGGTGATACCGCCTATGTAGCCCCTACGGGCAGCAATACGCCGCGTAATCTGACCGTTCTATCCGTTACACCCACTAACGACGGGAATGTATCCATTGCACTGGAAGTACCGAATGAAGGCTATGACATTGGGCTTGTTTGCAGTGTGGAATTTACTCGCATCACCGACCACTATCCAGCCGTCGTACCGCTTACTGCACTGCACAATGACGCACAAGGCGATTATGTGCTCATCCCGCAAATGAAAAAAAGCATACTGGGCGATACACAAATAGCCGCCCGCATCCCCATCAGCATTCTGGACAATGACAACGCAAGCGCTGCAATCCGCGGTGCCATTCAAGACGGTGATTTAGTGATCACTGACTGGGATAAAACAGTCAATCCGGGTGATCGCGTCCGTTTGATATTGCCATAGCAAACCCTCCGATTGTAGTTTGCTACTACAATTGGAGGGTTTTTTCGTGTTTGTTTTTTTGAACACTATAGCTCCTCTATTGACAGGCTTACATTTCTTAAACCATGATAATAATTGGCCGTTTCTGCTGTAAATTTATACACGCAGTAATCTTCATCATCTACGCCCTTTGGATAGTAAATCTCGAAACCCTCTCGCCAGCATAAGGCCTTGATATCGTGGTCAGTGCACACTTCCATCGTTCCAGTGAACAACGCGCCTTTGTATTTGTTGTTCGTTTTATCGCTATAGTATATGGATGCCTTGGGGTTTTCAAGGAATTGCCCAACGCGCTTTGAACTCGTATTCGTGGAAAAGTATTATGTTTTCATACTTTCATGCTCAATGACAAGCATGCTCTTGATTTGCAGCACTCCATTTTGATTTACTGAACCAACATACGCAACATGCGCATTTTCACGTAGTGCATAAATTTCAGATTTGATCTTTTGATCCACGTTATCACTCCTCATTTGTCAGATTGACGAGTATCTTCACAAGGTTTTTTTCAAACCCAATGATTTCTTGATCGCTAAAGCCCTTGTAAAAAACTTTGCTCATTTTTGCCGATACTTCATCGTACCGTTTTTGGAGGTTTCTTGTGGTTTCCGTCAATTGAATTCTGATTATTCTATGATTAAAGGTATCATGAATTCTAAAAACATGCCCCGACTTCTCTAATCTATCAAGCATGCTTGTCAATGTTGTTCTAGCAAGTCCTGTTCTTTTCGCAAGCTCACTAATTGAGATATCGTCATTCTCCCAAAGCACGAACAGTATACGCCCCTGTGCACCATTAAACTCGTGAATGCCATGCTCAATCTGCATTTTTTCAAATATTCTACCCTGAATCTGTTTGATTTTGCTGATGAGAAATCCACCATTTGTCTTTTGAATCAATGTAACCGCCTCCACTGTACCATATAGTACAATGCTATATAGACCGATTTTATGGTCCTTTATCCAACGAATTAACTCATTTTCCACAAATACCCCCTCAGATGGATGAAAAACCATCTGAGGGGGTATTTGTGGAATGATATCACCACCACGGCAAATGCCTTACAGATAATGATACTTTGTTTTATACTTTGCAAAGCAAACAATGGTAACGATGAGGGCGAGTGCTTCCGCTACTACGATTGCCAGCCAGACACCGTTGATCCCCAAGAATATGGGCAAAAACAGAACGGATGCCAACTGGAAGACCATCGTTCTAGAAAACGAGATGCCCGCTGAAACAACCCCATCATTGAGCGCCGTAAAGAACGAGGAGCTGACGATATTAAAGCCAGTGAAAATGAACGAGATGGAATACAGCATGAATGCAACGGTTGTCATGTCAAGCAGTTCCTGATCATAGCTGACGAAAATCATGGACAACGGTTTTGCAAACAGCTCTGCGAGTGCCGTCAGCACTACAGACATCACACCGACGATCACGAGGCTCTTCTTGAATAGGTTCTTGAGCTCCGAATGATGCTGCGCGCCATAATGGTACCCGACAATGGGCGCAGAGCCCATGGAAAAGCCGAGGAACACCGCGATAAAGATAAAGTTCACATACATGATCACGCCATAGGCAGCCACACCCTTCTCCCCAGCGAATTTCATCAACTGAACGTTATAGAGGATGGCGACGATATTCATGGAGACATTGGTCATGAATTCAGATGCGCCATTGCCACAGATTTTCAGCAGCGCTTTGCCGTCAAAACGCGTTTTGCCAAGCTTGAGCAACGATTTCTTTGAGACGAGGAAATAGACAAGCGGAATGAACCCGCCAACGCATTGGCTGATCGCCGTTGCAATCGCCGCGCCTTCCACGCCCCACTTAAATACCGCGATGAATAATGCATCCAGCACCACATTGGTAAGACCCGCAGCAACGATGACCGCCAATGCAAGCGATGGTTTTTCAGCGGTAATCAGCAGGCTCTGGAAAGCATTTTGCAGCATGAATGGCGTCAATGCGATGAGGATAATTCGACCATAGCTCACGCAATATTCCAGCAGCTCTCCTGTTGCGCCGAATGCAATCGCTACTTGGCGCAAAAACACAAGTCCGACGATCGTCGCCGCAATGCCTGCAATGATCAACGTATAGGTAATTAGCGAGAAAATCTCATTTGCCTTTTTCTGATCGCCTTCGCCCAATGTCTTTGCAATCAATGCTGATCCGCCCGTGCCGATCATAAAGCCGATGGCTGAAAAAATCATCAAAAATGGCATGATTAAGTTGATGGCTGCAAATGGTGTTGCACCCACAAAGTTTGATATAAACAAGCCGTCCACAACACCGTATATCGATGTAAACACCATCATGACGATGGATGGAAACGTAAACTTTAGTAATCTACCATAGGTAAAATGATCCGCTAATTGGATTTTCATTCAATAACTGTCCTCTCAAACCAGCAATTCCTTGATACTCCACGCAGACGTATTAATGGTGAAAGCATAATTGCTTTGATCGCTGCACTTGCTTCTGCCAATTAATTTCCTTGCCTTTGCACGTCTTGAGTCGATTTCTTTCATTTCAGATATCATTTTCCGCTCGGATATTGCGGTTCTTTGGTGCTGAGCACAGCGATTGATTTTGCTGGCGGTATCGGCACAGACAAAGAGGTTGAGCGGCTGTAGGTTCCGCAGAATCACGTCGGCGTTTCTGCCCACAATGATCATGTCCTTCCCCGATGCCGCAAGCTCCGCAATCACTTTCTTCTGCGCAACCAAAAGTTCAGTTGACATGCTCTGTATGGTGTGATTCATCTGGATGGTCTGTCCAAACCGCAAAGGAGTGGAATGTCTGAAACCATCCTCCAGAACTCTTTCTATGTATCTTTCATCCATTTCCAATTGTTTGGACATTTCTGTGATGATTTCTCGATCACAATAATCATAGCCCAGCACATCCGCTAGGCGTTTCCCTAGTTCTCTGCCGCCGCTGCCAAACTCACGACTAATCGTGATAATATTCATTTTCGCAACCTACCCTTCTATGAATGTGGAAACCTTGTCGCCCATATCAACCAAGTATTTCTCAGTAAGGCGAATCAGCTCCCGTTGATCCTGTATCGACCAGCTGCTGAACACGGCATTTTCCGCATCCAAAAGCGGTCGGATTTTCTGATCGACAATCGTCTTTCCTTTATCCGTCAGAAAAACTTTTTTGTTTTTTCCCTCTCCATCCTCTAGATACAAAATATCTTCCTTTACCAATTTATGAATGGCTGTATTCACGGTCTGCCTGCTCACACATACCAACTTATATATGGTACTTTGATTGCAGCCTTCCCCTTGCTGGTAAATCGTATAGAGCACATTCATTACGCTGTCGGACATTTCCAGCTTCATGGCGATATTATGATAAAGTCCGTCGATCTCGCTTGTTAAATAATTGAATCTTTTTAGTCCTTCTTCTTGACCCGTCATCATGATGCTCCTTTGAAGACATGCCTCATCGCACGCCATTTTTCCATGTCCGTTTTCGGACACGTTGAGCATTGTAGTCCGATTTCGGACATCTGTCAAGCGTTTTTTATATTGGTTTATCATACGTTTCTTAGCCGCCAGCACTGCTATAATGCCTGATCGAACGCTTCCACGCCATACGAACCAACACCGATAAAAGCACAGGCACCGTAAGCGCCCAAACCTTATCCATCACGCTCATTGATCCCAGCACAGCCATGACAGGAAAATTCGTAATACAGAACACAGGAATCACAAACGTTCCAATCCTCTGCCTCCATTTGCTGTAAATCGACATGGGCATATTGTTGAAATCCCATAGCTTGTCCGTAATTTCCACAATCGCGCTGATCTTGACCATGCGGAAGGATAGAAGCTGTGGAAGTAAAAATAGCGAATAAGTGATAATCACGCCGCAGAGTAGCAGCAGAAGATAAGCAGCGATATGGTAGACGCTCACCGCAATCCCGATTCTGCTCCATGCCGTGCAGACCATCGATATTCCCACGATCAAATTGGGGATGGGCAACGCAATATTAACCCCTCTTAGGGTAACGAAGAATTGCAAGGAAATAGGCTTCACGATCATCAAATCCAAATCACCTCGCCTAACCTTTTGGGATATCGCATATAAATTATCCATGAAAAAGCCTGTATAAATAGCCGTCAATATCATAAAGGTGCCAATGAAAAGCGTGACTTGATCCGCTGTCAATCCGCTCACCTCACTGCCCACCTGATAGATGATGACCACGTATAGCAGCTTGGATGCCACATAGAGGCATTCCACCAATATATTCAGGATAAAATTCGCGCGATATTCCATTTGCTGCATCACGCAGTTTTTGATAAACAGCTTGTATATACTCCAATGCTTTCTGATTTCATTTGCATACTGATCCATAGGTAGCTCCAATCTGCCCACGACTAGTTGAGCGCAACTCGTTATCCCCCCGCGGCAATATACTTCTTCATACCCGCCTTCCAAAGCGGCAATGACAGCGAATATAATGCGATAATCCAGATGCCCTGTACCAAAAAACCCTGCATGATCTCGAAGGGCGTGTACTTGCCCGTCAGGATATTCAAAGGGAAATAAATGACATATTGAAATGGCAGCAGCGCAAACAGCTGTTGCCATTGCGTTCCAAAGACATCCAGAGGGAATATTCCTCCGCTTAATATATTGGAGGCGACCCCCAGCCCCACAAAGATCGCCCAGACCTCAGTGACCCAAAACGCAAACGAACTAAAGCAATAAAACAAGAGACTGTTGAGCATGAGCGCCAGCAAAACCGCCAATAGAAAATACTCAATTTGATCAAAAAGATATACTGCTCCAAGCGTAACGCCGAAGATGCCAAGGATCAGGAAGGAGAGCAGGCTCACCAGAAGAATTTGTACGATCTTCTGTCCAAAAAACAACATCATGCGATAGGGAAAATAACGGATAGGCTGCACGAGAAACCGACTCAGCCCGCCGTCCTTAATATCCGAGGCGATTTCCCATTCAAAACCCGTAGACATGACCTTGGATAGCAACGCCGCCATGACGATATATACGATCATTTGGCTGTATTCGTAGCCAAACATAGCCTCCGAGCCGCTGCCCGCATAGATGGCTGTCCACAGATAATACTGTATGATCACGACGAAGACACCGCTTAGGAGGCTGAGCAGAAAATTCGAACGATATTCCATAGCGCTTGCCATGGACATAGCAAAGGCAGAGACATATTTCTTGAGTATCTTCATTCCTGCATTGCCCCTTTTTGAAGCATATCGGAGATTGCGTCTTCCATCGCTACATCCTCAATCGTGAAGTCGGACAATGGCAAATGCTCCAGCATCCGCTGCGCCTGTTGCTTGAGGACGTCCTTTTCAATCTCCAGCTCTGCACTGAACCCGTCATTCTTCAAAACAACGCCGTAGCCGCTGAGGTCCTCATCAGATACAGGTTTCTCAAAGAGAATCTTTAGTATTTTCCGTTGATTCATCCGCTCGTTAATGCTATGCAAATCGCCATCATACAGAATTTCTCCGTGATTAATGATCACCGCGCGTTTACACAGTGATTCAATATCCGTCATGTAATGGCTGGTGAGCATAAGCGTCACCTGATTTTGTTGATTGTAGTATTTCAGAAATTCGCGGATGTTTTTCTGCGACAGGAAATCAAGTCCTATGGTCGGTTCGTCCAGAAATACAATCTTGGGTCTATGGATAAAGGATGCGATCAGCTCCATTTTCATCCGTTCCCCAAGAGAAAGCCTGCGCACCTGCACCTTTAGCAAATTCCTGACATCCAGCACCTCGACCATTTCTTCCAGCGTTTCGCGGTACACCTTATCATCCACTTCATAAATGCATTTATTCATATACAGCGATTCATTCGCTGGCAAATCCCAATTCAACTGCGATTTCTGTCCCATGACAATCGACATATCCATCTTGAATTGTTTTTTGCGTTCCCATGGGACAAATCCATTCACCAGCACCTGTCCCGACGTTGGATGCAAAATGCCGGACAGCATCTTAAGCGTCGTTGTTTTGCCCGCTCCATTAGGACCAATGAACCCAATCAGCTCCCCTTGCTCCACCTCCAAGGAGATGTCCTTCACCGCTTCCTTCACCTTTTTTTCTCTTGCAAACAAATTCTTAATGGAGTGGCGCAGCCCCAGCTCCTTCTCATAGTAATCAAAATGCTTACTCAAGTTTTCCACCTGAATCATTGCCATAAGTTCTACCTCCAAGCATTATTCCAGCTGTACTTCTACGCAAACAAAACAGCCTGCTTCCTATGCATCACTATAGAGCATCATCGCAGGCTGAAATGAACATTTTATATCATTTTCACAGGATTATTTCTTGATTTTTCTCGAATAGGCGTATACCATTCCATCTGGCAACACGTTCCATCATAGGCTCTGCTGTCAATGCGTTCAAAATATACTTTTTGATGCAGCACCTCGTATTTTTTCTCCTTAGCGTAAACAAATTCCTCGATGACATCATACATTTTCCGCGCTACATCGGCGGTAATATCGTAGTAATGATGCTGCCCGATATAGTGGAATTTTAAGCAATAGCAAGCAGGAAATGTGTCAATATAAAACTCGCTTGGAATCATGCTTTCATTGTCTGTTTTGATCGCAGTCATGTAGCTGGAATAGCCATCCGAGTCATCGCGAATGCGCGTCAGTCCATAGTACACATGCGGTGGTTTCGTGCAAGCAATTCGGTGCTTTTCTCGGTACCAGAAGGTTTTTGCCACATCAGGCACGATCCTTTCAGGATCGCCCAACGGCACCCGATACTGTTTTCCTG